>Ga0099797_101664_pt1 | contig 11205 bp, 6 predicted proteins | sample Uncmet_Sort48C_1_FD_89871 | JGI IMG/M metagenome (GOLD analysis project Ga0099797, IMG submission 89871) | Marine eukaryotic communities from CALCOFI LINE 67, Pacific Ocean - C012_Sort48C_1 | ecosystem: Environmental > Aquatic > Marine > Oceanic | place: Pacific Ocean: Monterey Bay | collected... | reverse complement strand
CCCAAACCCAAACCCACAGAACAAAACCTAAACCTAAACCGAAACCTAAACCGAAATGAATGAATGAATGAATGAATTGGGTGCCTCTCGGTTTCGGTTTCGGTTTCGGTATGGAAAAGGGTTCGGTATTTTGTTCTGTCTTCAGACAAAAGGTACTACACTATATATAATGCATTTGGTTTTTAGTTTACTATTCATTTTGTTGATGAAAATTGTGTTGATTGTGGACAATGTTTGGACAATTAATTTTTGGTGGAGTTTGGTTGTTCGTTTGTTTGTCGTTTGTGTGTCGTCGTTCGTTTATGAGTTTGTTCGTTCGGTTCTGTCTCACTGACAAAAACATACATACATACATACATTCATGGTTGTTGCACCACGCACAATCTATTCAACACAACACAACGCACACACACATACACACACATACACACACATACATACATACATACATACATACATACATACATACATACATACATACGATTAAAAATAACAAAGGACGCACGCAGGAAAGTGTGTGCGTGTGTGCGTGTGTGTCGTTATTGGTTTTGTGGAACAACATATAGTACTGCCCTGTTTGTTGACTAGAAGAACAAAAGAAAGCACACTGCGTTGTCGTGTGCGTGTTCCTGTTCGCTTTCCCGTCTGTTTTGATTCATAGTCTATCGGCGAGGGGGTGGGTGGGGAGGAGGGGTGGGGTGAAAGGGGTTATTGATTTTGTAGCTTTGTTTGGTCATCGCAGTTCACAGCAAGATGCATGCTTCACCCTTACAAAGTCCAACGACGCCAAATGGGCAAGTTGTTCGCGTGGGAAATGTGCGTGAACTTTTTAATGCAACGACAACGACAACGATGTCCAGTCACTCCCACCACCAGCAACGCTCGTCTAGACACGCGCTCGTGCAGGGACCAAATGGAGATACAGTTCTGATTGTCAGCGTTGATGATGGTAGTGTGATTCCAACAACAAAAGATGCTTTGAATTTGAGAGCAGTTGCTGCTAGCTGTCATCACATGGGCCACAGTTTGGCAGGTGGTGATATCGAAGATATTGGTCAAGGAAGACACGCAATTGTGTGCCCAGCGCATCGTCGAAGAATAGATTTGGATAGCGGGGCATGCGTTGATTACGATCTGAATGGGCGAGTGCGAGTGTGTGCAGAAAGGGCACAGAGAGTGTATCCGTTGCGAGTCGATGATATGGGTGATGTGTGGGTTAATTTTGCAAGGGACACCGACAGCCAGCACCAACATATGCAGGGAGTTGCGTACGCTTCGGATGTTTTCACGACGCCTCCACCACAGCCACAACCGGGGCCAGGCCGCAACAACATAGAGCAATTGAATATGCTCTCATTTCGCCAACGCAAGAAGCGTAGCCAAGATGCAATTAAGAGGAAAATGGGATGGTTGGATGAACCGAAGCAAATGCTTGGGGAAGTGTCTGTCGTGGACACTGACATGGTCCCACCAAGCCCTGACGCGTCAGCGTCGCCATCAACTTCGTCGAAAGCTGCAAAATTGATGCAGCAGGAAGGTAGGAGGGCGCCCTCGCCATTAAACGGGAACAACTCAAAGCGCCCTTCCGTGCAACGCACTCTCACAGACATGTTCGATCGTATCGCCAACGAATGAATGAATTAAATTCGTTGTTGTTTAGACGACGACGAAGAGGGTAGATAGATAGATAGATGATGCCACAAACAAAGCGTCGCACGCGGCGTACCTATTTATCCGCATGTCAGCAAGCTCGCCAGCTGCTACGATTTATTTGTACCTCTTCTCACTTTTCAGCAAATATGATGACGATAATTACTTAGTTGGTCGATAAAGCGCAGGAGGAAAGAAAGGAATGGAAAAGTTAATTGATACCATGTGTAAATGTAATGAAATGAATTTTGTACACATCAGTTGCAGTTTTTTGCCTCGACTTGCTTGACTACCTACGTACACGCCTTTGTAGTTATTTTTATAAGGAACAACTACAAGTCATTCATTGATTGTGTCATAGATATAGAGATGGATAGATAGATAGGCGGATGTTACAGTGACCCCCCCCAAATCTGATAATACTGCGCAATCAAAGCAACATATATGAATGTGAAGCTTTTTCGTTCGCTGGCGTTGGTACTTTCGCTGGTGGTGCTGGCACTGTGTCCATGCGTAGTAAAAGGTGCCGACATCGTTCACAGAGCCTACTCGTGTGACAGTGCGTTGATCTCCGTGCCGTACTCTGACAACGTATTTAGCGCAGTGCCCATCACGTACGTTGGTCCTTCTTTGAACACAACATGTCCGCCGAAAGCGTACGCAAACGCATCGTGGCATTGCTTCTCAACGCCAGAAAGCGTCGCTAAAATGCTACAAAAACTACCTAAAGGTGGTCGATCTATTACTTTTGAGGGTGGCCACAGCTTGTACGACGTCGTGGATGCAAAAACTGGCGAAGCTGTCTTCCAAGATGTGGACCCTTCAACAGGCGTGGTATTGCCGTTCGTAGATGGATGGGCACGAGTTGTGAAGGAGCGAGTGACGCAGTGGTTTGCCGCATTCCAGGCAGCGCAGGGAGAAGTGGACGTGATTTTGCTCGACTATGAGAACGGAGGCCATCGATATTGGTACAATTTTATCAATCAGGCGTCGGGGGACGTTTTGCTTGCAGATGCGCGCTGGCCAGATTTAAAGGCACAGCTGAACGACGTTGGTAAACCGTACGAAGTAACTTTCGAAGATGACGACGTGCGCGCAATGAGTGGATGGACCTCTGCGACACTGCGCGCACAAGTGTGGACGCATGCGTTAGCAATCGACGACACGGCAGCGAAACTAAACTCGAGCGTCGTGGAGCCAATCATGCGCGCAGGATACGCTGACGTTCGCATCTCAAATTTCGCTCATGGGTATTCGACCGACGTGTTCGGCGACAAAGCCAACAGGGTTACGCCTGAGCAGCCTACATGGTGGCCTCGCACGACGTGTGGTGCAAAATCACCAGTTGGTGGCGGGAGCATGGTTGGAAACAGGCAGACGACCTCGTTCTATGGCAAAACAAACGACATCCCAACCATATATACGCAGGTTGGAGGGGTGAATGGCATGGTCGGCGATCGCAAAGAAATTGACGGAGGTGCGTTTGAGGCTGTAGTTGCAAATGCGGCCATGGCGCGCGACGCGACGTTTGCAAGCCCAAATGCGCTCTGGCAACCGTGGATAGAGCCGCGTAATGGCTCGTTGGATGGCAAAGGTGAAAGCTGGCTCAATACTGTTCGGGAAGCGGATAACGCCACGCACGTGCAGGGTATGTGGTTTGAGAACGTTTTTCATGTGTGGGCACTGACGGGGGCCACGGACTGGTTTTGGTGGAGGCCCGGGAGCAATCGACCAGAAACATCCGGCTACGATGACATCTCGGCGGCTTTGCACGAGCTCGACGCCCTCGTCTCTGAAGCGATTGGACCTGCCGGTTGTGCTCCAGAGGATGTGAGACTCGCTCCCAACATGAGCGATCCCAACACGCAAATTTTGGGACTTGATTCGCCGTGGCTTTTAAGCGCCATTGATGTCAGCTGCAGCAAGGGCAGCGGCGGTGGTAGTGATGATGGTGATGGCAGTGCTGCTGCCATGCCTGTTACTACTGTGTACCGCTTTACGCCAAAATGTATCTGGTGGCCCTGTGAGGGTAATCAAGGGGGTAGCTGTGTGGAAATGCATCACAAACCTCACGGACAAGTAGCACCGTCATGGAAAGTTGGCTCGGGTGTCTCATTTATGCCCAGCCCAACAGGTGCAATTTGGACCAACGAAGATGGACCTGTGTCTTATTCTGGTTTCTGGATTCTTCAGCGCGATTATGCTTCTCCCCACACTGCCACAGAGTCGCCACCAGCACCTCCGCCTGCATGGGGAGGTTATCCGCAGTGGCGTTCAACCGTGCACATGGAGAATCCCGCCGACGACCCCACACGGCCACTGTGGATCTTCAATTACACATACGACGCTGCTGGCGCTGACTTGTACAATCATGGCGCGGGTAACGGCGATGAAACATGTAAATGGGCTGACGTAACGCCAGGAGAGGCATGCTCTGTGCTAAGTGCGCTCGATAAAAAAACATACGTTTGGTCGGAAACGTCGCCTTGCTGCGAGCTGCACATTTCTTTGTTCAATGTTCGACCTTTCATACGAAGCGACTGGCTCGCGAGAGATCATGCTACATACAATGGCACCGCGGTTGTCAGTGGCGTACAGTGCGACGTTTGGGTCGCGAAGGGGGCATACACGAACCATTACGCATGCACGAATGACGGCAATGACCGACCGGTGCGTTTCTGGGAGCACAAGGGCGATAAGCTCAAGGCGTGGAATTTCACAGCCTATGAGCGCTTCACAGATGAGCACCCGCTGCCAGCTGACGCACTCAAACCGCCTGCGCAATGCGATGGCGCGCCCAGGTGCAAAAAGAGCTCTTTGATGACATCGCAGCGCGCAACGAGTATTTTAGTTCCCAGGCACGCGCTGCATAATAATAAAAACAAAAACACAAAAGTATAATTTATTAGGTCTTCGTACAATACAATGGATACAATAAACTGGCAAGTAAAAGAAAACGCGATATCGCCTCCAGTGGTCGGGTCACACTTTAACGAATACTCTGCCAGAGGCAACTTGTATGCTTTCGATACCACTTCTTGAGACTAGCGGACATTCATACAGAACTAACGTCTTCAACTTTGAAACTTTCTTCAGCAGGCGTTCGACCCCACCGTGAGAAACGCGGCTATGCGTCAAATTGAGCGCGTTGAGCTCACGGAGCTGGTGAAACTTCGCGAGGCCTTTATCCGAGATGTTGTCGTTATTGGACAAGTTGAGATGCTCCAGCTTCAGCATGGAATCGCCGATGACGCCGCATGCGATATCGCTCAACATTCCGCTGCAAAGTTCCAAGTGCTCCAATGCCGCGAGAGCTTGCAAATGCTTGACGCCGTTATCGCTCACTTGCGCGCCAAAAAGATCGAGTCGATGCAAGCGAGTCAGCATGCCTATGGCTTCCATGCCATCATCCGTAATGCAGCGTGTGTCAGCCTCGAGGCTTTGAAGGCCCTTGCATCGCGCTGCAAACCTGGCAATGCCAGAATCCGTCACATGCCTTGCATGGTTGATGTTCAAATGCTCTAACGGACACCCCGACAGAGCGACGAGACCCTCATTGCCAACTGCAGTGTCTTCCAGCGAAATACTGCTGAGCCTATTCAGCAAGCCCAACGACGCGATGCCAGCATCAGTCAATGGACAGCTATTGAGGGATAAAACATTCAACTTCGGTGCTACGCGAGGCAAAACGCGAATAACTCTATCGTTCACCGAGGTTCCGTTGCACAGCAATTCTTTCAACTGCTTTAAATTTCGCCCGAGCAGCACCATCCATCCACACGTAATTTGCGCGCACCAATTCAAGTCCAGCGACTGCAGCTCAGATAGTGACGTGACAGTTTTTTCTAACCCATCGTCATCAATGTTGCGACAGGCGGACAGTGTCAATTCCCTGAGTGCCGAGAGATGTGCAATATGCTTCAAACCAGTGCCGGATACGAGCGTGCCGCTCAAATCAAGCGATTCCAAGCTTTGTGCAGCTGCTGTTGATGGTCCTCTCAAGCAAGCGATGTCAGCGTCCTTCACGCCGCGGCACCAACCAAGTTCAAGGCATCGCAGACGATTCAACTTCCACAAGCCGCGCATTTGCCCCTTGCCTAACTTTTGGCATTCCTGCAAGTCCAAAACTTCTAAATTTGTTGCGTTGACATGACCGAGGCCTGAGCCAGACAGTTCATAGCAACCGCGCAGGGTGAGCTTACGCAGTGATGAGGTATGCGCTAATCCTTTGAGCTCCTCGTCAACAATAGGGGTGAACGAGAGGTCCAGCGTGCGCAGCATCCTGAGATGCTGTAGGAATGTAAATCGTTGAAGTGATTCGCATCTCACAGCGCTAAAATCCAACACTCGCGACTGCCTCGCGAGCGCAGCATCCCATTCATTGTCTTGAATGGCGACAGCAGCACCTCTCAATGATATCTCAGAAAGTGCACCTTCGCCAAATGCCCTCAAAGCTGATGGCGTCACTTCGCCATCGCGTGACGCGAGGATGTCGAAAACAGCTTGTTGGCAGTTATGATTGAGCGCATCCAGTCTTCCGAGTACCGCACATTTGCCTCCCGATTTTGGAGATTGCTTGAGGCTGTCTGCAATGGATACATTGGTGATTCGCAAGAGCGAGGGCACATTTTTCTTCGTCTTCATCGATGTTTTGATACTCGAAGTTCGCCGTCGTTGCAAATTGGCTGGATGTAACTGATGAGGCTGAGCCACCACGACGGCAGCATCGTCGTCGTCATCGGCCAGAGTGCTACCTTCTTTGTTGTCGAATTCGCCAACATCACTGTCACTGGTGGCATCTTCGAAAGGGTGGAGCATCATCTCGTTGTTTTCTTCCTCTTCCTCTTGGTCAATTTGCATGGCGCCAGTGTCGCCTGAATTCATCATTGTACCCTGAGTCACATCGTGGCTTTCATGTGCTCTAGGATACGCCCCAGAATACTCATCACCAGCGTCGTTGTCATCATCATCATCGTCGTCCGATTCGTCATCGAGAAAGCTTCGAGGTCTTCGTTGTTCCAGCATTTCATCAACGACAGCATCGTTTGTCGCGACAAGCATGCACCCACGGCCACAAACCTCTTCAACAGCTGCCACTGCCGCGCCCACAGTTTCTTCGAGGCTGCTTCGTCGTCTCATCGTTGAGGATATTCCCATCGAGATTGATGTTGTTGCTGTTCCAGCAGTCGCATTCGTGGCGCCTGGCGCTGAGTTTCTTTCTACTACTGCTCCACCACCCGTCGCTGCAGAATGTGCCAACGCATGCAGCGCATCCGCTGGAAGCAACATGCTCGACCCGCGACGTCGCTGTTGCGAGGGTGTGATGTTCCCAATGCCGAGCGCCGCATCAGTACTTATAACAATACCTGCTTCTTGCAGCTGTCGCAGCTGTACTTCATTTTGTTGCTGTTGCTGACGCTGCGCCTCCGCGAGTTGTTGTAATTGTTGCCGGCGCAAACGTTGCTGTTCTCTGCGTTGGCGGGAACACGCAGCGCCCATTTTTGTTGTGCGTGCTGTTTGTTATGTTAGTCCTTCCTTCGTTTCAGTCAGTCCTCGACGACCAATGAACGAACAAACCAACTTAGCTCAAGGCAACCAAGCTCAGCGCCACCAACGCAATCAATCAATCAATCAATCTGTCAATGTCCTGTTGTTGTTGTCTTCTGGTTGGTTGGTTGGTTGGTTGGTTTTCGAAGAAGAAATCTCGTCGAGATGGATGGACTGCCTGCCTGCCACGTGGAAAAGGAAAAGAACCTTCAATTCAATGAATTGAATTTATGAAGAATTATTGAGTTTTTGACCAACCACCCACCCAACGAACGTTGCAACCAACCAACCCAAAAGACCTTCAATGAATTCAATGCAATGAAGTACTTACTTCGCACGAAGCAAAAACCACCGCGGTTTGTTTGTTTGTTTGTAACGACAAAACTATCTATTTTATCTTGCGTAGGATGGTTGGTTGGTTGGTTGGTTTTCTGTTCAACGCGATATGTAGTTATATGATGTATAATTAGTAATTAGTAATAAGCTCCTCACCCGAGCCAACGAACGTACGCATGCACGTATGCACGCACGCACACACACACACCCGCACGTCAGCGCTGACTGAACGAAGTTGCAACCAATCCAAAAGCAGCCACGCAAACAAAAATAAATCCACAGTATGGGCGGTACGCCGCGGTAGTGTTGGTGTTGATGGCGCGCGTGATTATGCTTCCGTTCGTCCGTTCTTCCGTTTGTTTGATTGATTGATTGATTGATTGATTGATTGATGAAGCACACAACCAATCAATCAATTACCCGTTGTACACAAACAAACGAACAAACGAACAAACAAACAAACAACCAACCAAACAAACGCAGTTTTCTTTTTCAATTGACACGTCCACGCAGACGTGATACAGTGTGCAAACACAGCTGCTGTATACTAAATTAAATATTCTTATTCCGGGTTCTACTCTCCGTCCGTCCGTCCGTCCGTCCGTCCGTCCGTCCGTCCGTCCGTCCGTTGTATGGTTGGTTATTCGTTGTCGTTGTGTCCGTTGGACCAAACGTTTGTTTGCACTGACTGGGGTTTTGTTTGTTGGTTTCAATGGTTTCAATGGTTTGGTTTGGTTGGTTTGGTTGGTTTGGTAGTTGTTTTATACATGCATGCATGGACACAAATAAATGTATATGTATGTATGTATTCTCTATATTCTGTGTCCCTCGCTACTCGAAGCGACAGCTGCTGCAGCAGCTTCGTGCTCGGCTTTGAGTTTGGCTGCTCGCTTGGCTCTGAGCTTTTCTGCTTTAGCGCGCTTCTTTGCATCCTGTTTCGATTCAAGCTCGTCCGTAAGCGCAACAGGTACCTTGCACGCGTCCCAGTCAAATTTGTCGGGATGTTTTGCTCGTGCCTTGCGAAATGCCGTGACGACATCGCGTTTCCCACGTGAAATAGCCAGCGCACAGGCTAGGCGACCTTCTTGATCTAACGCACGAGGATCTGCACCTTCATCAAGCAGACGAGAGACTCGATCTGCATCACCAGCAAGAGCTGCTTCGTGCAGCGGAGGTGGTCTAACCGCAGCTTCAGCTTCTGCACGCGCTGCTTCGCGCTCTTTGCGTTTGCTTTCAGCGCGCACTTTTTCCTCTGCTCGGGCCGCTTTTGCCGCTGCTGCTTGAGCCCGACGGCGAAAGCTGTCGCTTTTTGTGTCATCGCATTGAAACGATGTTTCGTCTACGAAATCAACTGTGAGAAGCTGCGTAGCAACTCTCACAACCTCCTTGTAAGTGGGCCTCCTGGTGGCAAAGGGTATCGTCCGCACTCGAGGATCGTCTCTTTTCATGGACACAGATGAAAAAACTGCTTTCGCTGCACCTCCCGGTGCATGGACGAATATGCGCTCCGCAAAATCAAGTTTGTCTTTCCAAGAATCTAGCAGCATCTTAACCTCGTTGTCAAGCATTTGCTCATTGTACCGGCGGAGAGTAGACCCAGCTGACTTTGGCGCTTTACCACTCTTATCTTCAGAGGACTGTCTACCACCGGCCTTGGCACGCACAACATACCGATGATAGGTCTTGTGTGCCACGACACGAGGCGCACCTGGCATATTATTATCATCATGGCTGCCTCGGATCTTACGCCCACCATTATTATTATCACCTTCAATAATCGCGCTGGTTGTACTTCTTTTGGCACTCGCATCGTTCTCAGCTGGTGGTATCTCTCCGGCATATGTTCTTTCAAAGACGGCTGCAGCGACGTGTCCACCAGCTGCGAGTATTACAACCCACACCTTATTTTGGCTATCATTTTTACTATTGGTATTGACGGGCATCACCACGTCGCGGAGGGCGTCCTTAAGCTCTTCAGGAGTCGGCTTCTCCTTGGCTTTGCACAAAACGGTTGACCATAGACAGAAACAACGTCCATTTTGTTTCTTTTCTACGAAGTATGCTCGACCGTTGCGGATTGCTTTGAAGGAAGACGAAGAAGATGTTATCATAGCCGCCTTGTCATGTTGTATCTTCACGTCATCTTCTTCGTTCTGCTCGCCAACAGAAGCCAGCATCGTCATTTTCTTCTTCTTTGAGTTGCTGAGCCCAAAGCCAATTGAGTCACAGTCGTCGTCATCATCATCATCAGTATCGCTACCAGAGATACTCGATGCGTCGCTGTCATTGGCCACATCGTTGAATTCGTCTTCCGTCAGAGGGGGCAAGCCAAGCAGGCGTCGACGCACATTCAGTCTGTGAAAGTCTCCACGGAAATGAGCACGCTGAGATTCTACATCCAACAATGAAGAAGGAGACAATCTGCACGTAGCGCACGTGAGCCCTCCTTTGGTGTTACTTTCAGATAATGATGATGTCGAAGGTGTGTCGGTAACACCAACAGCGTCAGCGATACTCTGTTGTTGACCAGACGCACTATCGTCAACAACATCGACAACACTGTTGTCAGCCACACGCACGTCATTCCAATACGAGGCGGGCAGAGAGTCAATCAACACGTGCCTCTGGAATTGCGACGTAGTTGACATTGGGATTTGTATGATCCTTTTGGTTCGTGTGTTGTCTCGATCGGTTTACAAGCACAATGTCACGTCCGCTCTGTGCGGCGTGTGAGTATGTATGGCATTCGACATCGAATACGTGGTAAAGAAATGGCTCCTCATCGAGTCGAGCCCTCTACATCCGCATCATCCTCTCCCCTTTTTACAGCCTGTTTGTTTCTTCAAAAGACGCCATTTCTACTGTTTAAAATTGTTTTACAAAAAATGTTGGAGTTTAAACGCGTTCCTCGTCGTATATATGTCTGTCAAGATGCATCTAGAGATTATTTTCGAACTATTGACTATGAGCATATGAGCATGCACTACTATTGGGCTTGATTGGCTACAATAAGGGTTGGGCTCGTACTTGTGGTGCATGCCATTCATCGCAGATTCTCTCGCCAAGAGCAGCGAGTTGTAGCAGCATTCGCTCTGCATGTGGCTTCCCAATAAGCTGCAGGCCAATTGGCAACGGTGGACTCCCATTGCGCTTGACATATCCAACGTTGAACACCACACATGGCAAACCAGTCATGTTTCCTATCGTCATAAATCGCATCGTTTTGCCATCACTGTCCGCATCTAATTTTTGCACGCTACCATCACCTTTTGGTGCTTTCGGCGCTGGAATCGGCATTGCTGGTGTCGCAATGACGTCGCACTTGGACAGTGCGTCAAGGAAGATTTGCGTATGTTCTCTTCGAATGCGCTGCGCAACTTGAAGAGCACTCGTCCCGTCTTTCCTCTTGAGCTTCATTAATCGTTCTGCAATCAGTTCCTTCACCTTGGCTTCGGTGCCCAATGTGAGTAATCCTTCCATCCACTCTTTCTCACCTATCATCTCAATCATAGCTTGGTACCCTTCACACAAAATAATGACAGGGTGGGCGCGGCGAGCTCTATCGAGATGCTTAAGCGTCAGATCGATAACTTCTGAGCCTTTCTCAACGAATTTAGCCAACGCGGCTTCACACAGAGCCACAACGTCCTTGTCTGCGTGCCTGAACATCGG
>Ga0099797_101663_pt1 | contig 11208 bp, 7 predicted proteins | sample Uncmet_Sort48C_1_FD_89871 | JGI IMG/M metagenome (GOLD analysis project Ga0099797, IMG submission 89871) | Marine eukaryotic communities from CALCOFI LINE 67, Pacific Ocean - C012_Sort48C_1 | ecosystem: Environmental > Aquatic > Marine > Oceanic | place: Pacific Ocean: Monterey Bay | collected... | reverse complement strand
TTCGAAACGCGGTTTTTCAAGAAAGTGATTAGGCTCTTTTACGGCCGAGTCGAGATTAACGACACACTTTTACTCCTCGTTGTCAAGAAAACTAACAAGGAATACACGCTATTTATCCCTGTCAATCTCGTAATATATCTCGCCCTTGGACCCCAGTTGTGAGATGGATGTTTGTGTGAAACTACCATTTCAGATTATTATTATTTCGCAGAAAATTTGTCGTCACCGGTTGATATCAACCATGTGAAGGTGTCTCGTTTGATTGATTGAAAGAGTGTACTACGTAGACTACATGGACGACACAATGAGTTCTCCGTGTGGTAAGAGTACAGCACTGTGATACGATGCGAGTCGATTTTCTCGAGAAGAATTGTGGACACGGGAGGCGGAAGAAGGTCCAATCACCCTCTGACCGACCTATCTGTACTCGTACCAACTCGTAGACTACGCGCGTACCAGGGATATGTAATATGCTGTAGTAGATAGTAGATAGTACCGATACATTCTTCCCGTCTGCCAAAGAAGTTACATCAAAAAAGTTCGCGAAATCTACATCTACATGTTCGTAATCACCATTTCCTTTCCTATCATTTATATTAGATAGATCATACAGTAATGCCAAAATGCAATGCATTTATTTGGTTGCCGCACGGCATGCTTGTCTGCCTGTCTGCCATGGATCTCTTTGTTGCGGAAAGCAGGATACTACACAAGGGTTCACACGCAACGTTCAGCTGCAAATGAAGAAGTAAGGCCGACGCCTTAACATTTCGTGACAGTAAATATGGCATCTCTGTTGAAGTCTGCACCCTCTAGTAATGAAGAGGCTGTCTCGGGTTCTACCGAGAAAGCCGAGACAAAGCATCAAATGTTACGGCGGCATAAAATGGAAGTCAAGGCGTTAGCTCAAGAGCAAGAAAAAGAACGAAAGCTCGCAACTAAAGGCTTAAAAGGTAAAGAAAAGAAGCGGGCAATCACCTCGCTCAAAGATACATTCCGCCTGCAAGAGATCGATCTCCGGGCGGTACACGAGAAAGAGTTGGGAAAAGACACCAACGAGGCACAAACCGTGGCTGAAGCAACGTTTGTTGTATTGTCAAAGTCTGAGCAAGCAAAAGAAGAGGTTGATCTAAGTGATATTCCCGTACTTGTGCAACAAACTGCTCATTCTAACGCAGACACTGGTACTATAGCCGATGAGGATGGTTGGGAGAAAATTTCCTCGACTCTTAGCAATAGCCAAAAAAAAAATTATGGACGGGCAGCTGCCAAAGCAAGGAGGGCAGCGGCAGCAGCAGCGCACGGTAGTCGCGGTGGTAGAATGATGGAATCGGTTATCTCTAGCATTTATATAGATGCACTCAGGAGTGTCGGTCGACTTCGTGTTTTGCAGGTGTGTGGACTGGTTCGAAAATTCCGAAGCAAGCATGTTGTGATTGTAGGTGCCAAAGAAGGGGGTAGGTTGGTGGAAGGCGTCCGAGACACATGTCCTTTAGTCCAACGTCTGGCTGTACTTGGCCGTGATCGAGACGAGTTGCTCGTTTCAATAGGTCGTATCCAAACAGGAGCTTACGGACGGCATGCACAAGATATGATTCGCCCCCGGCAGCGAGCTCTTGACGTAACTGCTTGGCGTGGGAATTTGGTGGAAGATGTTGGATCGTTGCCTGGTGTCGTCGAGGACGTTGTCAAAGATACTATCGTTTTTCCGGAATGGATTCAGTGCAACAATATGACACATGAGATGCAGCAGATGCTAGAATCTCTATTTTGCCGTTTGCAACCAAAACATGTGATATTTACCACTGTTAACAAGGCATTCAACCCTATCTACAATATGCACGAGGATCAAGTGAGAAGTGCGGAGCATTTGTGGGAAATGACGCACCATGAATTTCGAAAATGGTCGCAAGAACTTGCTGAGAATTGGGGCTACGACGTCCAAGTTGGAGGTGTCGGTGACCCACCGAGCACTGTAGACAGTACTTCTTTTGGTCAATCATCGTCTTGGTGCGCGCTCACTTTGAATGAGAAGAAAGCCGGAACGAAGCAGCATTTTTTTCGTTTTGTAGTAGCAATGAAGAAAGTTATATCTGATTGGCCCTTGTTAAAATTTGCGCTGGCACAATCCACGGGAGGGGCTGAAACCCCGGAGAAAATCGACCGAATTTACGAAGATTTGGAATTCAACTTTCTCGAGCGATGGGAACGGACTATTAAGAAGGAAGAGGGTAGTGAGATTTTTCCAGATGAAATATTTGTATACCTAGATGAAGTTATGTCGGACGATTTAAATATCGACGCCGAGGACGGCAGTTGCGATGATATTTCTATATTTCTGGTGGACATGTTTAAGCTTGCCGTAAAAGGGGACTTCAGCAAAGTTGATTCCGTTGTAAATGCGAAACCCCTTGCCCCCCCTAAAATAGTCATCGAGGAGTCCCCCCCGCTTGAATTCGAACAACTTGACACCGATATGAGGGAGGAGGATGAGCACATTGAGGAAGAACCTGACATGCTTGAGGGCTCTGATGAAAAAGTATCGTCTTCCACCGGATGTGTTAATGTTACCGAAGAAACAAAATGGAGTGCTTTCTGGAGCGGCTGTCTTCATGACATGCTTGCACCTCCATCTCAAGGAGGCAGTGGTAGTGCATCCACCTCCCGCGCTGCAGATAAAAGTGGCAATCGAGAGAAATCTAAACATGTGAAACAAATGCAGCAGGTTGAAAAAGTCAACGCAAAACAATCGCGGACGAAAAGCAGTTTCCTAAATAAATCATAACGAAAAGGACGCGTGTTATCGAGTCCGTCTTTTTTGCTGTGCAGAAGTAAAAACTAAGTATAATGGCTGTGCTTAAATTAAAAGATGTTTGTCGCAAAAATCGATTTAAACATTTTCTCCATCACTATTCTCCTCCGTAAATAGTATCCTAAGTAAGTAAGTGTTGTTTACTGACGTTCGCTCGTAGTAGCTTAGTAGGTACGACATAGTACGAAACACAACAAATGTACCAACCAATATTACATTTGCAACTATTATTCTACCACCCTTCACTGGCTCAAACTCAATTTGCTCATTTCTCGTGACGCTGCAGGTTGTCGGCCCGGACTAACTGGTGGAGAATCGAAGGACGTGCCGCGCAAGCGAACATGCCGCACTCGAGATATAATGATATCCATAGCGGTTTGGTTTAGCCCGGTCGTGTAGCCGTTTGGAATGATGACATCAGCAAAGCGTTTGCTGGGTTCCACAAACTCGTCATGCATTGGCCGCACGGTCTTCATGTATTGTTGAATAACCGACTCTGTTGTGCGCCCACGTTCCCTTATATCTCTTTCGAGTCGACGAATAAAGCGCAAGTCGGCTTCGGTATCAACATACAACTTGATATCTATTATTTTTCGGAGTGTGGGGTCTGAAAAAAGTAAAATACCATCCACAACAACAACCGACTTTGCTTCAACATGTTCCCACTCTTCCTCACGGCTGTGCGTGCTAAAATTGTAAACCGGGACGTCGACATTTTCCCTGTTCTTTAGGGCAACCAAATGTTTGCACAAGAGCTCCGTGTCCAAAGAGTCTGGGTGGTCAAAATTATTCTGCGCCCTCTCCTCTAAACTCAAGTGCGATATGTCTTTGTAGTAAGAATCGTGGCTGATATATGTCACTTTATTCTTGCCAATTCCATCAATAATGCGCTGCGACACGCTCGTTTTCCCACTTCCCGTACCGCCAGCTATGCCAATAACGGTCAACTGCTCACCGCCATAAGCTGCCAGGGCTGGCTTGGCCTGCCCATTTGCTGCTATCCCCGACATGGTATTCCTTCCTGGTCCTGTGCAAAGTGTCGAGTAAATACGAGAAGCAAAGGCGAGTCGGCGTGCAACAGTGTTTTCATTAACGAACGGCGGAGGACTCATGGATAGGGGTTAAAACTCTTACACTCCTCCCCCGCACAGGTTGTTTCGTCTCTCGATAGCACAACTATCAATGGAGGTGGTGACGCCGGACAAATACAGTTCCGTCAAATCTCTTACCTGTACCTTAACCAAGACTCTTCCTTCAGCAATTGGTGATTTTCAGATAATTTCAAGGCAGCGAATTTCCGGGTTGTTTTAAGGTAGAGGTTTTACGCGTTTCGCGATTATTTGTCTCAGGGGAAATTTGTGGTCAATTGCGGTGATGCTGTGTCCTTCCTATGAAACCCTTCTACAATCTATGATCTGGATACAATTTTTTTTTGGGAGTTTCGACTGCTTTGGCGCCGTTTGAAGCGTCTAATGCTAAATCAGTGTTCACAGTTTTCTTCTGTCGTATGTATTAGGTTGATGCGGACGGGGAAACGTCGGCGTCCAAAGACTCCCATTGAGGCCAAGGCTGAGAGGATGGGTCGACGAAGCGCTGTGAGTTCAACCGAATAGCCCAGGCCAAATATTCTCTACTCGTGGCCTCACTGTCGGGGGGGACAAACTGCAACGCGCAGGGCGAGAGCGGTTGCGTTCCGTGAAAATGGCAGAAGTAGCGGTTGTCGATGAAATGGAGGGGAGCAGTCCTTCTGCAGTAATGAAATTTTTTCCAGCTGAGCGTTCAAAACTGGCAGTATCGAATGCAATGCTGACAAAAGGAAAAGTAAGCGGGGAGAATGTAAAATTAGTACCACAAGCGTCAGTCCCTATGTCGTATATGAAGAGGTTTCAAGAACATCAGTTGAACACCAATATTCTGTCGTCCAGCCCCATTGTCGACGTGCGCAAAACGCTTTCGAATAAGACAATAGGGGGAGCAGCAACGAGTATGCATGACCCTCCAGCTAAGCGAAGCGCGCAAAGATCGAATTCGGTGGATAATGCGAACCCTGCGACTGCTACACTTGGGAAGATTCCTTCGATCACGCATACTAAGAGACAGGAGATTCTGCCGCAGTCGGCGCCTGCCAAAGGGGAAGACCAAACGAAGACTTGGGCACAAAAGTTCTTAACCTTCAACGATTTTGAAATGTACGTGGCCATGGAAACGTTACGAAAATATTTAGACGAAGACAAACGGGCAATGATAGCTGAGCTATTTATCAATGATTTGGTCGATGGGAATTCAGATGCTTCCGAAGAAACGGAAATCGTGACCAACAAAACCCACTTACTGGGTGACAGTTCCAAAAGTGGGACGTCCCACACGCCGCTTCCGTTTCCCTTCGACAGCGGGCAACTTTGGGACGTCGATGACGTCAAGGACAGCTACGGAAGGCATGACCGTCAAGAACAACGGGCTAAAAAGAAGAAAGAAAATTGGGGTATTCTCGGCGACGATTACGAAGAAAAGGATCTACCGAGAAGAGCAGAGTTGGATTCGAACACTTCCTCTAATTTAGATGTCAGAGATGCCTATGAAATTCAGTTTAACCGCCAAATGTCATACAAGCCTCGGCATACTGTGAATGAACCACTTGGCAAAGACGCTGGAGTGCTTGAGTGTACAGCCCACTGGGATACTGAACACAAGCGATTAGAACTTTATTTGGAGTCGGACCACTCCACTCCGATACTCTCTGGCCAATTGATGCATAACGATGTCGACGAAATGTTGAATTTCGAAGTAAAACTGGCAGATGTACACGGAGGCGATCGACTGTGCATGCTGAATCAAGTTCGTATGATTCCGCTTGCTCAGTTTGAAGTGAATACGGAAAGTTTCGGTCAATTGAATCAGCGGCCTTATGTCTCTAAAGGGGCTGCGGGAGGGCTGTATGCTTCGCTGGAAGGGAATATGGAAGAATACGACAGTGTCAAGAGACAACTAGCGGCGATACAAATCAAATGCGACGAGGAAACACCCAGGCAAGTATTGTCTATTCTGCCTGCTATATGTTTAGAAACAGGGAGGCCTCATTCATTTTACCCACAATACGAAAATAATAAAATCTTGGCGCTAGCTGCTGCAGGAGCACAAAAAAACCTCGTGTATATGTCAAGCAAAGAGCCCGAGTACGATGCACAGTTAAAAGGTTTTTGCCTTGATTTTGGTGATCGTATCACTGTACCCTCCTCAAAAAATTTTGTCCTCACGAAGCATGGAAAGAAGAAAAATCTTTTCAGATTTGGAAAATACGGGCCAAATAAATATGCGTTGTCTCTGTCGTATCCATTTTCTGTTACCCAAGGTTTCTGTACAGCGCTGGCAAATATTGCGGTGAGTTTGCAAATATTCCTGGTCGATCGTGAACTGAGTGAGTACAACGATGATTCTGACAGTGGTGGAAGCGAGCTAAACGAAGACACACTATTGCACGACAACGATTATTATTTTTCTGATGATGGTTAGATCATTGAGTGAGCGGGCGGAGGGGGACGATCTTCTTTAAGTTTTAAAATAATCTTCTTCTAGTTTTTTTCGTATGATATCATACTAATAATAATACTACCATATACACACACACATCTATTTTTAAAATCGGAGCGTAGTGAGTGGTTCAAACCAGACCAGATCTCTCTTTTGTGAGAAGCATTCGTCGTTAATTTTATACCAATTAATTACAGCCACTATAAAAAATACTTAGTAAAAACAATACTATATTATTTTTAATTTAATACGTTCGTACACCCATTTATATTTGTTTTTTATATATAATTATTTTTGATGTGATGATTGTTTTTTTAAGATCTGAAAACAGCCGACTATATTATTGTTTTGTTTTTTTTTAAGACCTGTAAATCTGGATTATTTGGGAAATTGTTATTCGGCATATTGGACACTTTCCTCCAGTCGGATGTCGACGCATGAAATCCCGTCCGCAGTCAATACACAATGAAAAGTGACCGCAAGGGAGTATGACTGCATTGATTTTCTCCACGAAGCAAATTTTACATGTGTCTTCGGACATGTCTTGAGTATGGTCATCGCCGATCATCAAGGCTTTAAAGTCGGCTTTGGAATAGCCGGTGCGTTTAACTGTACTCCAATGTTCGTCGTCCGTAATTCCATTTGTACTCCGAAAATTGACCAAAGTAAGCTGATCTTTCGGGTTTAATTGACGCCCTGACGATAGCATACCTGCCAAAAACATTTCATACCTCGCTAGCTTGTGCGCAACGCCAGCACCTGCGCCATCCTCCGCGGTGGAGGTGCTTTCCATCCCTACACCTGGAGCTTCGTCATCGTCGCCGTCACTGGCAACACTCTGCTTCTTTCCCTCTGCCATCTTTGAACCTTCATTATTTGTTCTACCGCTCCCGAGAACAAAAAAGTCCCGCACTTTCTTCAATGAAATGACACCTTTAGCATAGGTTCCTTCAATAGTCCATTTCCCACCTCGCTCTCGAAGCCAACCGTTGTACGTAATCCGGTTCGTGTAACGCCCCTTGTGTTGCTTATCCAATTTCACCTCTTTTGTTCCCCAGTCAAACTCACCAGTCACGACAAAGTCGATGCTCATTTCTCTCCACTCCGATACCCCTTGCCCTTCGATTGTTCCTTTCATAGAAATGGGATGTAAATGAAATTTCAGTGCGGTTTCCGTCCATGACGTTACATTGTCGTCGGTGTCCACACTCTCCCCACCCCAAACGCCGCTCAACAGATTTTCGATTTGCTTGGCTTCACCTGCCTTCTCACGACCTCGCATCTCTCGCTCTCGGATTTCCTCTTTTTGGTCGTCTGTCATGGTCCACAGCCTTATCGTCTCTGGGGATGGTAAATTGAGGTCTTCCAGGCGTTCTAAATGTATCGTCCCGTTGGCATACTCCCCTTCTATGGTGCATCCATCCATGAGGAGAACACCACGGTAATCTACCATGTTTGTATACCGCCCAAGGTGTTGCTTACGTAAGGTAATTTCTTTCAGATCCCAGTTAAACGTTCCTTCCACAATAAATTCGATCTGCAGATTTCGCCACAAAGAGAGGCCGTGGCCCTCGATGGTACCGGTGACACCATCACCACTTAAGAAGAAAGTGAGCTCCGTGTCGGTCCACGAGGTCGGGTCGTTGTTCCTACTACGGCTCTCGCCGGACCATTTTCCCGTCAAACTCAATTCGGGGTTGTTTAAATCTTTTGTGGACTTGAATTTTAAAACTATAACGCCGTTTGCATAATCTCCCGAAATGATTCCACGAGAGGGGATCAGCAAGGCTTTGTATTCAACACTATTCGTGTATTGGCCTTTGTGCTCTTTCACCAAGGTAATCTCTTTAGTCTTGCAATCGTACCTACCAGTTACTTCAAATGGAATTCTATAGCTGCGCCACAGAGACATCCCACTTCCACTGACGGTAGCTGCACTTCCATCGGAATTGAGCGTGAATTTAATGCGCGTATTTTTCCAGAATGTTTGGTCGTTCTTTTCGCTCACACTCTTGCCTTCCCACACCCCGTCAAAGATGCCGATGTCGACGGCCTCCTCTTGCGGGGTGCTTTTCGCGGTCTCCCTCCCAGGTTCCCCCATATCCAATGCCCAAGAGTGGGGGTACACGCGTCTGTGGGAAAGAGGCGCCAGTTAGCAGGTCGGATCGAATCAGGGTTTCGTAATTAGTGGCGAACCCAGGTTCGCGCTACGAAGGAAACTATGAAATTTGTCACCTCGGCCAATGACAACAACGTAAGAAGAGCAACATTCAAGTAGAAAGGAATGATGACAACATCTCCTGCATGATCTCACGTCACTTCACGTCGTCATGAACACTGGTGATCTGGTGATCCTGACTCCTGACTGGAGTATTATATCCTAGTGACGTATGTACCAATGTGCTGTAGTCTACACCGTCCAGCACGACGTTCACTTCCTTTCAGAACATTGACATTTATTAGCGTGCACAAGTAAGTAACTCGATCGAACATCCTCTCTATTTTACCTCCATCAACATATCCTTTATACTGTAGCCTAATAAAGTAACTGCCGAAAACTAAAGCACACACTATATCCCTATCAAAAAACGACTATGCACTGCTAGAGCGCGCGGGACTCATGCTCATGGAATAATCCAAATCTCGATTATTGTTTCAGCAAACAGTTCGCGCAATATCGCAGGATTCTTCAGCCAGGTCAGGGCGCAACGAGGCCTACCACAGCCGACTAGCGTCTGATAACGTGAGTGAGCTACCCCCTCCACGGTGCTATGAAACTGAAGCATGTCTTACAACGATCAGGGGGGCTTAACATCCCTTGCTTCTTATCCTGCCGGAGCAGAAATGGGTCACGGCGAAAAGGAACCGACGAGCAGCAGCGGTGGCGAGTCTGTGTGCGCTCGCCTATCCAGTGCAGCGAAAATTTTGATGGTATCATCCAGCAGTATTTTTCTAGCGCTTGCCATCAGCAAGGTCGTATCTTTAAGGAGTGGTGGTAAACCATGGTGGAAACAAGACGGTGTTCCGGGAGGACTTTTTTTGGTCATGTCGCTTTTGGCCATATTAAGCGCTCTCAACCAACTTGATTCGTTACTATCTTGTTACTCGAACAAACCAAATAAACTTTGGATACTCTCCAGCGCGTGTGGACATGTGATAGGATTTATATTAGTTGGCAAAACTGTGGCGTTTGCAGAGTTACTGCAAATAGCGGCACAAGGCGGGTTTGTTGAATGGCTATACAGTACGGTTGTTGTTTTGCTGGGTTTTTTTTTTATGTATTACAATAAAGTGGTTACCGAAGGAAAGGCCAAAGTAGCAACGAATCCAAATCGCCGGCGTTGCTGTTCTCGCTCCTCTTGCTGTGGAAGGGACAAAGGCGCGTGGAACATAAGACGAAGCACGCGTTTTGTTGTCGCTTCTGGGGAAAGTTGTCTGGATGGCGTTGCTATTTTAGTCGCCTTTGTTTTCAAGTCTTTAATTATTGGAATATACGACGAGAAGCATATGTTTGCAGAGCATGACCCGTGTGAATCAGCAAAGCACGTAAAGGCAGCAGGAAACAGCAGTGTGGGAGCACTCCGTTCCCAGAACGAGATTAACGAGGAGGGTAAAAAATTGGGAGAAGCACTGTATAGCAATCAAGACGGTAGGAAAAACGCAACACAAGCGCTTATTGTCTTCTCCGTCGCTTGGGCATTGCTTTATTTTCTCGTGGTACCATTTAGCCAGGTACAGCTTCGAAAATGTAGGCGTCGGTTGCCCCAGGAACCTGGGTCCAGAAGACTCGATATGCTCAGGAAAATTTCAAACCTTTTAGAGAGCAGTTCGGTATTTTTGGTGGCATGGCTGCTACTTGCCATACTTCCAATGCCTGCTGAAAATATTAACTTGGGCGCAGACGAGGAGGCTAGACTTGTGCAAAATTGGATAAAAGTAGGAATCTTAGCTGTTTTCTCTGTGTTCATATTAAGCAGGAGGCGGTTACAAAGCCATTGGTACAGGTCTCTGTTGCAACGTGTCAACGAGAAGGTTTGTTGCGTAATTGTTGGCGTAAGTTTTGAAGAGGCGCTTTCATGTACGTTTTTGGAAGGCCAGTTCGGAGATGCCCATCTATATCTTCAGCCACTTTTCGTTTTGCTTGCCATTTTTCTCTTTGCAGGCAGCAGCAAGTTGTTTGGTGATACAGTGGCATTGAAAATGGAGCTGGAGATTGATGAAATGCTGGAGCAGGACAATACGAGCAATAATGGAAACGACGACGGTGGCGACAGGGAAGAATATATGCGGCTGAGCAGGAGTATTGCAAATGAAGAGGAACTGTTCAGTAACGGGGAAGCGCCGTATGTTGAGCTCCTGGAGGGGGAGGAAGAAACTACCCACTAAACTATAAGTTTATTACTTATTGCTGTAATGCTCACATTGTCTGGGCCGGGTTGAAACCGCACAATCGTTTTGCTCGTTGTCGTGCATACCGTATTTCAAAGACGGCTCTTTGGAATACCCCTATCTTCCTCGTTTGTTGAAGGCGAGAGTGATAGGACAGTATTGTCCGCAACGATTTTCAATCGGTAGATAGGCTTGCGGTAGGTCTCATGCAGTGCTTTCCATCGCTCCAGCTTCGACCTCATCCTGGTCAGTGTTGCTTGGTACTCTGGGATGTCAATCACGTTCTGTGTTTCACCGGGGTCATTCTGCAAGTCAATTAGAAGGCACGGAAGTTTATTGAAATGTATGTACTTGATATTTGCTTCCCGAATCACCGTAGCAACACACTCTTCCACACTAAGCCCTTGTAATGCTGCCCAGTTCAAGTGAGGCTCCTCTTTTCGCCAACCCCAATTAGAAAAATTATACTCAAAAACAAC
>Ga0099797_101662_pt1 | contig 11210 bp, 3 predicted proteins | sample Uncmet_Sort48C_1_FD_89871 | JGI IMG/M metagenome (GOLD analysis project Ga0099797, IMG submission 89871) | Marine eukaryotic communities from CALCOFI LINE 67, Pacific Ocean - C012_Sort48C_1 | ecosystem: Environmental > Aquatic > Marine > Oceanic | place: Pacific Ocean: Monterey Bay | collected... | reverse complement strand
TGATGAAATTAAAAACAGCAGTAGCAAAGGGCAATACTAACAGAGTGCCGCCGTTGAAATCTCCATAGGGCCAGGCACATTTGCGATATAATCCTGGTGCGATGGAGGAACGACATCGCAGATATCATTTGTCGCACGGTTTCGCACCTTCATGAGTGCATGAAATCTTCTGAGGATTTTGAATGTGGAGACTTGGGAAGGTCTAGAATTTCATGTCACAAATTACAATGGAGAGCGCCCGCAATAGAAATTTTGTGAGCAAGTCACGATGTCATGGTGTTCATCGAACAGTTCAATCGATCTCGAAAAGCTCTTGAGGAACGATCTGCAAAAAAGACATGAAAAAAGCTGCTTTCAGCGTGCAGAAACATCTGTTCAGTTTTTGGAAAGATCTGCAGCGTCAGACTCGGTTTTTGGAAAAATCTGCGCGGAAAGAAAAGCCACTGCTCCTTTCGTTTCACTTTTTAACTCCATTCGTTTCACTTTTTAACTCGATTCATTTCATTTTTAGACGAAGTGGGCATGCTCCGTGTCGCACGCGTATACAATTCTAGCGCGTGCGCTTTTGATCACTGTACGCAAAATACTAATATTCTCCCCAAGTGGTGCAGCGTGCCATAAGAAATTTCGATAACCTCGTGCTTTGCTGACTCGGTGTGACAGGATTGGAGAGAGCGTACAAGTTCCGGAAAAATCAAGACTCCGTCGCGTGTTGACATAATCGGAGACCGCTGAAACATCGGATATCGGGTGGAAACGCCGTCGCTGCGCTGCAATTCAAGGATCATTGTGATAAGGCGGCTGATCCGATACTGCAACGTCCGCAGTCTGAAAGGTATATTTCAGCGCGGGCCGGCAACGGAGATCCACGGCGCCGCTGTGATGTCGCTCTGCAGGATGTAGACGATGCATCTGTGTTTTTACGCACAACAGACCAAAAAGAATGAGCCAAAAGTGGCGCTTCGAAGTGCGCTGGTCCACCGGGAGGTGGCGTGCGATATTTTACCCAAGAGCTGTTACTTATACCGTCGAACCGGTTCGAGCGTGAGCGATGCTATGATTGTCGCGGTCGCCGACGAATTTCCGAGGCCATCCCCGCGCTGGTTCGTAATGGTTGCGGCGTTCGTAGTGGGCACACACTGCCAAGATTGGGCGAAAGAAGCGCCTGCACGATAAGGGACACACCCTTGAGGATATTCCCTGAGGATGGAAAATGCGTTTCCGGCGTGGATAGGGCCACTCGTTGATAGGAGTGCCTGGACGATTAGGCACACGCCCTTCAGCACGTTTTTCATTATTATAGCAGCTTCAAATATACTAGAAGCACGAAACTTGAAGGCTTCATGTTTTAAGTCTTTCGCTGCTGCTGCTGCTAAAGCATTCCCGAGCTTTTCTTTCACAGTTTCGAGTAGTCGGTGTGTGTATTATCATGGGTGTTGTGATTGGTGGATTGACCTGCCGGGCGAGACATGCGGACTCCCATATCCGCCACGAATTTTCTGGAGTCTTCCAGGATGTTGGCGTTGTGGATCCTGTCGAAAGTCTCGAGCAACTCCAGCCACCGTAGATGCTGGAGCGGGCAGCCGCATAGCGCGCCCGCGACCTCTTCTTCGTTTTCCAGTTCCGTTAGAAGATCTGTTCCTTTTCTCAATAGTGCCACTCGCAGCAAACCGTAGTCTAGATATTCAAAGCAGTGCGCTCTGTGCAGCCGACACTTGTCATTCTCCCTGCAAAAGGATTGAAAGAATCGCCCGAATACCTATTGTTAAACGTTACAAATGATGCCCGGCTTCAACTTGTGACTGCGTTACCACGGCAAAAAGATAGTGACATGTGAGTCTCAATCTGGATGTAAATTCCAAATATTATACAAAACGAGTTGCGTCTTGCCTGTTATCGAGACTTTTCTTGGCCAGAGTTGATGATTGAGTGCAACTTTCAAGTGGCCGGGTGGTCTTGGAATCATATGTCGGCTGGCAAAGTAACATTCAGGCTAGCAAAGTAACTAGCCAGTGACTAACAAAATGTCCAGCGTCGAGTCTCTGGGTGCGAAGGCGTTTCCTTTCGGGAAATTCAAGGGCCGGACGTTTCGAGAGATATATGACACAGAAAAAGGCTATGTAAATTGGGCGAAGAAGCAAGAATTGCCGTCTGGAGGATTGCGTGACTTCATCAGTTATTGCGATTTAAGGAAGGCTAATGGTCCAAATGCTCCAGGCGGTCCAAACAATCCAAATGGTCCAGGAGCTGGACCTGGTCTAGGATCCGGTAATACAAATGGTGGAGGAGTTGGAGCTGGTGGTGGCGCCAACAATAATACGAGCTTTTCTCTTGAAGATCTGGAGTTGGCACGTAATCTGGTGATATCTAAGCTATGGACAGATGCCGATATTGTGAAACGCCCCGAACAGTTTGGACCTGTGGAGACCCTGCGTTTCAACCGGTCCGTGGCAACGTTGCCTTTCGAATACATTAATGAGGAAATTTCCAACCTTGACGATGATAATGAGGACTCGAGTTCTCCATCACTTGAGGAACGGTGGTACGCGCGTATTTCCACAAAATTGGTGGGGAGCAATCATGCGGAAGGTGACTTTGGTGACTTCGAGCAGGTTCAGTTTCAAGGCAAAGAAGTGAAAAACTCGCGCGGCGAGCATATAGGCTGGATCGCAAAAGAAATAAACGACTATTTCAAAGAGATTGGGATATGCGAGAATGTCCGTCTGGAGGGCACGCTGAAAACGTCCGACTCTGACAAAAAGTATCCAACGGTCAGCATCCAGGTTTTTGCGACGCCTAAAAATATAACTGCAATGGCAAACAACAATCGGAGTCCGAGAAATTACAGTCCGAGAAGTAGTCAGTCTACCGCTGCCACAGGAGGTGCAAACAGCAGTTCGGAAGACTCCATTCTCAATGCAATGCTGAATCATAATCTGATTGGGATTGCGAAGCAACGCTGCCAATATTCCGCGGTACACATTTGCTATGTTCCAAAGGGAATCGCGATCTCAGAGCTGACCAAGCGGGAATGGAGGAAGCATTTCCCCACTGTGAAAGAGATTCCGTCCTTCATTCGCGAAGACGAGCCGCAGAGAACCAACTCTTTGTCGAGCAACAGAGTGTCAGATAGCCATATTCGCAGCGAATTGGATCAGCAGGCACAGCAGGCAGACGACATCATTGAGGAAGGCGTTGGAAATTCAGACGCTGCAAAAGACAGACAAAGCGTGATGACACAAGAGCTGGAAATAGAGCCCACGAAAGTGCTTTCAAAGCTTTACGAGTATTCGGCACAAGGTTACGAATCCATGGCAGAAGTGGATCGCGACATTCTCAATCCTAATGCTGTTCAGGAAACAATATCCGCAAAAGCACCGAAGTCGAAAGCAATGAAGAAAACTGGCTCGTCAACTTATGAGAACAAATTGAGTCTCCTGTCCGGTACCAATGAGCCTTACCACCTGCTGCCGCACCAAGCCAAAGCAGTTTTCTGGATGCTGAATCGGGAAAAGAAGACCTCGCTGGACACGCCTCGAGGCTCCTCCTCTAGCAGTTACAGCAGTAGCTCCTCTGGGACACAAAACAAAATGAATGTCGAAAAAATTATGGGGCGGTTTTGGGAGCGCGTAAGTGACGGGAGACACGGAACCAAATGGCGTCACCGTTTGACCGGTTCCAAATATGACACTCCTCCGCACATGCCACGGGGTGGTATTCTCGCGGATGAGATGGGGCTGGGAAAGACCATTTCCTGTATCAGCTTGATCGCTGCAGCAGACTTATTGAACCTCGATTCTGGTCCAGATCTATTCGATTCTGCTGATTACACCTCTTCTTCTACTGTTCTGGAGACCCTGGTGGTCTGTCCCGTCGTCATGATGCGTGTTTGGGAAGAAGCTCTGGAACGCGGATTGCAATATTGGCTGCATCCGAAGAAAACTGGCGAAGCTCCTCGTGTGCGTATCAACGTCTTTCATGGAGCCAACAAGAGTCAAGCAGGGGCGGGTCAACTGACAAGCGTGAGCTCCTCAACTCAACATCGAGTTCCTCTTCAGCAGAATGAAAGACTGACTCCTGCCTCTCAACATCGAGTTCCACCAAACAGCTCCTCACACTTCCAAACAGTTGTAATCACAATAACCTCGTACCATACCCTGATGCACAACAAGGCAAAATTGCTTACGAACAAGAAATATCACCGGGCCGAATACGATCTTTAAGTTTTAAGAATTTAGAGTTTGACAAAAGATTCTTGGAAGAAAATTATATAGAAATCATATGCAAATTGACATAAAAATATTACTGGTTTAACATAAACTTCTTTTCAGATGACAGATGCCAGGTTGAGAAATCATTGTTCCAGATTAATAACAAAAAAATCAGAGTAGTATACCATGCCATGACAAAAAAAATCAGTGATGAATCATAACCGATGATGAGCATGCATTGATCAGATTCAGTGTACATCTTAAATGATGACTCTGAACTTGACAACTACTTGTTTCCGCTGGGTTACCTGATGGTAGTAACAGCAAAAGCCAAATCACCAAAGATTTGTAGAGTTTTAATGTGTGCAGTTTTAGGGCCGCCTGTCCCAAAAAGAATACGCTGCACATATGGAAAATCTGTTTTTCTACCATATTTCAAATTTGCAACGAATGAGCTCGCATGAGCTGGATGTCGCAATCATATTGATGGCGAAATACGAACTTCGAGCAAATATCTGAAAGAGGAAATAAATTTACCTTTTTTTTTTGCACAAATTTACCTTACTTAGAAGTTAGAACTCGCAAATTATTTAACACAAATAATTGACAGAAATGACATTCATTCAAATTTCAAATAGAAGAAGTTACAAAGGTGGTATGAATCATGACAGAAGAAACCTAAAAGAATGCGCCCAAAAAGAAATCGCATTCAGAACCCAAAAAGAAATCACAGTCAGATCTGATTGTCCAAATCTTTCTTCTTTGGCGATTTTGAGTCGTGTTCACGGCACGAATCTCGGTGGCGTACCTCTGACATGAATTGATTCATGAAATCTTCTCCCTCCTTGTCAGGCTCGCTGAGTTTTTCATTGTCATGCAGTAGAGTCAGCTCGACATATTTTGCATCGTCATCATTAGGAGCCGGACGGCTGGTATCCCCATTGTCGGATGAAGCAACACATTTTTCCTTGTCGGATGAAGCAAGTTCTTCAGCGATACTACTGCAAGTCTGCTTCAGATCTTTGGGAGCCTGGGCCAAGCTTTCTGCGCCGAATCCCGCCTTAGAAACGGACTTTCTGCTGTTGTTACCTACGGGTTGACCCTTAGCAACAGATTTTCTAGAGGAAGACCTGGATTTTCGTTCCTCGAGTCCTGAATCGGAGGCTTGACTTGACCGGCCAAAAAAACTGTTTCGATAGCTAGACCGCCTGAAACTGCTCATGATCCGCTGCCGAAACGACAGTCTTGATATGTTCGACAATCTCGTCGCAGACTCCTCCATATCACGGTCAATTTCCGACTGGATTTGCGAAAAATTTTGATCCATAAATAGCGAGCCGCGAAGATCTTTCCCGGGGGACCCATTTTCTATATTGTATTCGTCATTATAATCCGAACTCAGCTCGCCACCCTTGCTAGCTCGTTTCCGAGCTGCGTTATAATTACAGTAATTCGTGAAAGCGAATAGAGGTCTCAATATCAGGCCGGTGAAGATCCACATCCAATGCGCGACCAATAATATCATGAGTCCTATTTTCGGCGCCATATGCTCCAGATGGGGCAGCACGTAGAATGACTCAATTTCAAACCATGCTTCATTGACGAGCAAGACGAATCCATAGAGATTCTCGTTCTTATACTTGAAAATCGACGCCACGTGCTGAAAAGCGAGAGGAAGAACCAACATGAGATAGAGAGGATGCAAAATGTGCCCCAAAACACAGCCGTACAATACCGAGGAACCAACGTGATGCGTCAATGCTCCAATCCCATTGATGAAAAGTATGATGCTTTTGGACCGCGGCATGATATGACGAGGGATAAAGATACCCATCAGCGAAGTCGTAACTTCGGGAAATCCGAATTTAAACAAAGCGGAGAAAAACATCGGGAGACCGAGCCATGAAGCGGATGCCAGCGAGGCTAAACCAAGCGGCACCATGACGATCTGCCCAAAACGCCACCAGGTCTCCTTATTCGGTAGAGCTAAAATCAAAGGGCCCATGTAAATTTCGAGCGACAACCCGGCCAAAACTGCAAGAAACGTGCAAGCAATCACAAATGGAAGAGAGACGTCTTCCCCCAGTTCCTCTCTTATACCCCCAGTAAGTTTGGGCGGAGCAACGAGGAATCGAAAGATCGAAAAATTCTTTCGTTCCTCAACCTGAGCGAATCTGTGGATGACATCAGCAACCTCGGCTACAGGATCATCGTTATCATTTTTCTCACTGCTATCACCGCCGCCATTATGAGATTCAGAATAATCAGAGAAGAGAATCTGCGATGGATTCGTATTCGGTACGGTATGTAGCCACCATGTTACACCTCGATGAGCTGCCAACAGTCCGAAGCTTTTCTTGAACATCTCCAAAGGCTGATGGAGATCTTTTTCGGCGCGGAGAAAGAGGACATTTACCCCTTTCTTTTTAAAAGAGAGCTCCTCCCAATCGGAATCACGAAGCTCCATGAACTGCAGACTTTCATCACTGCCCTGGTTACTTTTTTTCATTTGATAATTGTCACGGAAATAACACGTCAACTTTCGCGCGCCATTCTCACCCCACTGTCGTTTATATTCTTCTTGGAGGGCACTATTCCTCTCCGCTGTCGTCGAGTCAGAGTCGTCTGAGTCGCTTTTTCCTTCATCGCTTTTTCCTTCATTGTTGTTGTACCAGATGTTACTAAATTGTTCCTTCATTGTTGTTTCGAGAAGGGAGAAATCCTTTGCAGCGACCAGACTTTCGCCAATCAGAGGATTGAGCAGCGGGTAAAACGGCAAACGCTTTGCAGGTATCATATGAGAGACGGCTGCAGATAAAATGTGAGGATGAGGCGTGTAGGAGATTAACCCGGAAACAGCGACTTCAGTGTTTTTATTTAATTCATGTGCCACTCGCCACCCAAGCATAGCACTCATGGAGTCTCCCACAACGAGGTATAGACGTGCGTTGGTCCATCGTGTTCGGAGCAGCTTGGTGATGCCTGCTTTCAGAATTTTTTCGGGATCCTCCGAAAAACGACAAGACGTAACTCCGCTTGCAAAATTTGACGAATCTTCCATGCCAATAGAGTCTTCTATGCCAATAGAGAGACCTGGCATTGCCGCGGCAACAAATGCGGAAGAAGAACGGTGCTTGCGGAGATGTCTCACCAAACTGGACCATGTCTGCGGAATGTGAGGAAAACCCAGAAGAAACACAAAAACATTATCGACATCACTGGCGGAAACCAACGGATCAATGATATCATCATCATCAGCTCCTCCTTCTTCGCCTTGAGAATTCGAACCCTGATTCGGAACAGCCACTGCCATTTCAAGACTTTTCGGCACTTTGTTTTCGTTTTGCGCGAGAGTTACCGAGACTTTCTCCGTTTTCCACGCCACCCCATGTATGACTCGATTTCCGTTGGAACACCTTCCTTGATCAACAAGCATGGCAGACGTCCGTATGTAACGCCGAGCAATTTTTGTGATCAACGGAACGGCGAAATGTCGACTTGGACACATTCTGACGGAACTCCGGCCGCTAAACATCTGGCTGGTCATCCCCAAAACGTTTATACCAGGTAAAACATCGCCCTCATAAACATTCCAGATGGAGACATTGTGGAGATTACCCCTGTCGGGGTTGAAAACTAACGGATCTGGAAACAAGTTCGGATCGAGATTGCTCCCAGAGCTGGACACCCACCATTTCTCGTTTGATGAGCTTAACGATTTTGCTGCGTCTGAAGCCCCTGATAAAGAATCAGAAGCTTGTGATCCTGATTCAATAGTTTCTTTTGGTCTAAGATGTAGCCCGTTAGCTTTGGCGAAAAGACGACCAAATTCCACTATGAAACGTGTGGGAGATTTTTCAAAGAGCGGCACATACCTGCACTCATCTCTTCGAATAAATCGAATCATCGCCTGCGTGAGAAAGGTTAATGCTGCAAACTCGTTGGCGCGAAAGGTGTGCCATTTTAGCGCTTGTTCGACACTCACAACTTGGCTTCCTTCACTTCCATCCAATTTAGCTTCCTTCAGGGCGAATTTTGCCCTCTCGGTCCACGAATCCGTTCTGTTCATTTCCTGGATTACTGAAGCTTGCTGCAAATTCCATGTCGTCATGATCAGGTGCCCCCCCATACGGGAAGCCTCTTCGTCACCATCTTCCGCAAAAAGGACAGCCCGAGAGGCAATTAGAAATTTGAAGTAGCGCTCCGCTTGAAATGCATCCTGAGCATCAAAAGCACGCCTTGAGAGGAAATCCACCATCTGAAGCACCATGTCTTTGTCAGGCACATGCGAAAGCTGACCGGGTCGAACACAACGAAGCTTGGCCCTTGCCGACAAATCATGATCATTTGCCGAGGATGAGTCCGAGGATGTACAGTCGCCGTAATCTCCATAGTAATCAGGAAGTACATCCGATTGGTAACCCACTGTGGTGTCAAAATCATACTTGTCGTCAGGCTCTTCCTGAGCATTTGCTCCATTATGATTTTGGCCAATTCGAATGACAGGTGGAAGTAATTCCCATGTGAGCGTTCGACTGCGGCTATGTTCGGCACTTGGCGCTGGTATCTGGTTCGCATTGACCAATCTCTTCGGTCCAACGTCCATCATTTTTAGCACACAAGCCGCAGGTCCGGCCACACTATTCCCGTTCACCGCTTCAGATCGCAATGAAGTCGGGCTCGTGATCCAGTCATAGAATTGTTGCGCCCCGAACATCACCAAGCCACTGCGAAGTGGAACCAAGCCATTGCGAGTCGAAACAGTGGAATTTTGCAAATTCAAATAAGCTCCTCCTGATCCTCCATTTTGGGAGTCTCCATTTTGGGAGTCTCCATTTTGCAAATGAGCTTGTTGAGCTCCGACTCGTGAAGTAACAGTTTGGGGATACATACGAAGCGCGCTCGGGAACTTTGTTCCAATCCTCCATTTTCTGGCGAGAATATTCCATATTTGCCGGGAATCTTTGAGATTGTAATAATAACCAAGGAGCATTCTGATCACAATATGCTCCTGCACTGCCACAGATTCATGTTTGGTAATTCTTGATGACTCTGTGGCTGATTCTGCAACATTAGTTGAAGAAGTCCATGCACTTTGTATCTGTGACTCAAAACGGGACCAGCTCCATTCGCGACAGCCAAATTTTGTCAGATACTGGTTTGGTTCGGCACAACCATTATTTTCGGTAGTAGCAGTAGCAGCAGAGATGGACTTTGTAGCGTGAAACCCTGTTCCAAGAGTGACAGAAATTCCGGAGCTGCTGGAACAGCGGTTGAGAAGCGTAGTTGCGTCGATACGGAATACCGTATCGAGAACGATGGAATACGCAAGCCCAGCGCTATTTTCGAGTACACCACCAGTGTTCTGAACATTGTTCTGAACATCCGATTTCTGAAAAACATCGGAAGTTGAGCCGGTCTTTAAATAATTTTGAGAATCAACATTTTTTCGACCCAAACAAGCCTCCACCGTGCCATTCTCAACAAAGCGGCCGAGGAATGTATTGAGGGACTGAGTACAATTCGATGAGCAGGACGACGATCCCGAGCTCAGAGCGTCAATACACCAAGGTAGAGCTCGAAGCGTCGCTGCAGTAAGTGCAACATGTGTATTTGGATCACAGGATTTATGAGCTGCAGATTCTGTATCTGCTTTAGCTGTAGCTCCAGATTTGCTCGAAGCTTTTCCTGTATCTGCCTTTCCTAGGCTATCTGCTTCTCCACCATTGGACTCTTTCAATATGGACTTCAATATTGATTCTTTCAATGATTTCGATTTCACAGTTATGATCTCCTCTCGGATCATAGTGCTGCACGAATAATATGTGACAGAAACCTCAAGAAATTCTGTCTTACTTGTGGAGCGAGGATTTGTGTCGAAATTGTCCTTGTTTCTATCGTTGTTAGAGGATTTGTCCATGAGTTTGTTTTTTGTCGAATTGTTTTTTGTCGAAATGCCACTTGCCCAATCCGTGTACTTCTCTTTCAGAATCCGAATTCGATTTGTACTCGGAGAAGCGATCACATCTGTGGTCCACGCATTTTTCAGTATCTCGCTGTTTTTTTTGAACCTCCATATCGCCTCCGGGCCGACAAAAGAAAAGCCTGATGAAGAAAGCGAGGAGCCTGCTGAAAACTGTCCTAAGGACTCGGAGCCTGATGAATGAAACAGCTGTCCTTCTTCTGGCCACAAGGATTCTTCATCCAGAAACAATATCTGCAGCACTGCTTCTGGTCCATATACAATGCGGGCATTCTGCAGGGTTATATCATCCATTTCCGTCATATCTTTCATCGAACTTTCCGATGGAGATTGGAATTTCCACGCAATAGAATATGAATCCAGATAGGTTGGAAATGCCATTGCGTCTGCCCCCAACCGCAAATTCATAATGGCGGCGTCATCAACCATCAAACAGCTCTGTGTGGCGTCACAGCCCTTGACAACTTTCAGAGGAGGTGCACCATCGTAGAAGAGATTGGCACAAAATTGGTTTATATCCACACTCTGCCCCCCTTGCGAAAAAAAACTTCCAATTATAAAATTATTTGAATCAGGTTTGCCATCACCTTCCATGACCTTGCTCTTCCACAGTTGCGCTGCGCCTCGATTGTTTTCTTTCCCATTCCACACAAAACTTTGGTGGTCACAAAAACTTTTGAAGCCGGGTTGCAGCTCCCACTTTTGCCAACCAGAAGAACCCATAAATCCGAAATAACTGGGCGCTACAAAATACTGAGCTTCCAAAAAATTGTGAAGAATGCCACTCAATTCAAGCCAACCGACTTCCTGATTCTTTCCAAGACCAACATCGGATCTGATAAAAGGCGTAAGACAGGGTACGACATCAGTTACCATGTTGGCCAGTGTCTGTGTTTCACCATCTGTCATCCCACCATCATCAGATCCTGCTTCTGACTTAGAGTCTGTTTCTTCCGACTCAGAATCTGCATTGGTTTTCTGCATTGAGCCTGTTTTATCAGAAATTTCAGCTGAAA
>Ga0099797_101660_pt1 | contig 11223 bp, 5 predicted proteins | sample Uncmet_Sort48C_1_FD_89871 | JGI IMG/M metagenome (GOLD analysis project Ga0099797, IMG submission 89871) | Marine eukaryotic communities from CALCOFI LINE 67, Pacific Ocean - C012_Sort48C_1 | ecosystem: Environmental > Aquatic > Marine > Oceanic | place: Pacific Ocean: Monterey Bay | collected... | reverse complement strand
TGTTAGCAGCTACCAGAAGCAGATCCGGGGGCAGGTACTCATGGGACAGGAATGCGGCAGAGAGCTGAAGAAGGGGCTTACTGCCAACCTAGCACGCATGATGGGACTCAAGGCGATGGTAAATGCAAGGGGCAAGGAGGGTAAGCACAAGGGCGAAGGCATGCTGACCCAATTCCAGGCCAATGTCCACGGCAAGTGGGTGGAGATGGTCACAGATGAAAAGAGACACTTCCAAAGCTTCCTGATGAAAGGGGCATACATTAACGGCAAACAGAACACACTGGCCTTGGGTGATGTGTACCTACCCAGGGGCGAGCTAGAGGAAGACCGGCGTGGTGCCCAAGAACTGGCCGAGTGGATCAGAGAATGGGTGCAGGAGATGTTGGACCTGGGGTATGATGTGTTGGTAATGGGAGACCTAAACCATGCCACTACAGTACAGGATAGGGAGTCAAATAGGTTGCACCAATATGACAAGGAATACGGAAAGTGGGTAGAGCAGTGGGGGCTGAAGGATCTATGGGTAGAGAAAATGGGGAAAGGAAAACAGGGGCAAGCCAGCCAATACACATACAGGAAGGGGCACGCAAAGTGTGAGGGAGGCGGGATGGGTGGGGTGGCAGACGGGAAAGAGGCACAACCACTGGTAATGAGCCGGATTGACTACGCACTGTGCAACAAGGGGCTCCTACAATGGGTGAAGGGGATAGGTCTGGACACAGTCCAACGCCTGCAAGGAATGGATCATCGATTTTTGATGGTGGACCTCAATCCCAGTTACTTTGCCTCAGACAACAACAACAGTGGCAAATGGCTACCTGAGGAACCAGAATACCCGACTATGCCAAGAATACGACTGGACAACTGGGGTAAGGAGGAAAGGAAAGAATTCCGGGAAACTCTACAAGGCATGATGGAGGAGGCAAAGACAATCAGACCAGACACCACAAAGCCGGCCGACCTGGTCTATGTAGGGGGCAAGGATAGGAAATATAAGGCTGGGGCAAAAGGTGAGTGGTGGGAGGCCACACGGGACCCAAAGAGAGCCATGCAGTGGGCCCTAGCCTCATGTCAAGGAGACCACAGTGTTACCATCAGAGCCCTCCAACTGGATAGCCAAGGCTGTAAACTCAACGGGCAAATCCGGTTAGACACAGACTTGCGGAACCAAAAAATGGGTATCAAGGGCTCCCTAGCAGCTCAACATGTGATACAAGGGCTGGTGCTGCTGGGGGGAGAACCAAGTAAGACGGAAGCATGCGATGTTCTCACAGTCAAGCAGGATAAGATAGGTGCATGGACAGTAGAGGGAGTGCGGGACGGCCCTGCAGCAGAAGCATTAGACACCTGGGCAAGCGGGCTTGAGGCAAAGCACAGCACCGAGGTACCCTATCATGACCGAGAATTCCACAGGCTAAACACACTACTGAGGCAAGCAGCAGAGGCTACCCTACCACAACCACAGCCGAAAACCGGAAGGGGAGGGCGCCCGCTGTGGACAGCAGCCTTGTCTCCATTTGAAGCTGAAAAGAAAGCCCTGAACACAATGGACCGAGCATGGAGGGCAGTACAGGCGGGGGGGCACGAGAGGGACTGATGTGGCCTCAGAGATGCTGCGCCTGACCAATGCGAGTGGACGGTGGGAGAATGAGTGGCGGCTGGCCCGAGGACTGGGGCAGCAAGAGGGGGTACACCGCAGGCAAAAATTCAGAATGCAGAGTATACCGGAGAAGGAGAAGAAAACATTCACAGCACTACTGGCCAACACACCCCTCCGAGAACCCACAGAACTGAAGGACATGGACGAGAACCTGGCATTCCCACGACTTGGGTCTGAAGTAGAGAAGAACATCTGGGCAAAGAAGGTGAAAGAACGGCTGAAGGAGCTGAAGGTACTAACATCTCGAGAGGCAAGGCTGCAGATGTTTGACTCCAAAGCAAAGCAAGATGAGCAGAGGCAGCGGTTCAAGAAAGGCCTGGTAAAGGGTATAGCAGCCAAAATAATGAGACAATCCACAGGAGTACACTCCATTGACAATGTGTGGCTAAAGGACAAGGGGGCAGATATGCGCCTGTCAACTGACCCACAAGAGATTCGGAAGGAGACGGAGTCCTTCTTTTACAAATGGATGGAGTCCCGAGCGGAAGCATGGGGGAGCCGGGAACAACTAAAGGATATGCAATTTCCGAAGCTACATGAACATCTTGGGAAGAAACAACACATGCCGCATATACAGTGGGTGGGGGAGAAGATTGAGTCCATACTAAAAAGGCCCATACAGCCGAGGAGTAATACAGAGGGGCCTGGACTGGCTGAAAAGGATAGGCGACTACGCGAGCGGCACCAGGCGCTAGAGCGGCCTATAGAACTGGAGGAGCTAGAGCGGTTCTTAGGCAAGGTCAAGAAAGGCACTGCACCTGGTAGAACAGGAGTGTCCATAGAGTTCTGGGCAGCAGCCCCAAGGGAGCTAAAGGAGGAGATGGTGGGCTTCATGAATGCATGCTACGATAACTGTGAGGTGCCCGAAATCTGGAGGAGAAGACTAGTACGGGCCTTGGCAAAGACGGAAGATGCAGTGGGGCTGGAAGGGATCCTGCCGATAGCCTTACTTGAAGTTGGGCAGAAAATCATGACAGGCATACTCACAGCACGACTAAGCGAAGTATGGAACAAGCATGAAACTCTGCACCCATCACAGATGGCCTTCCTATTTGGGAGGGGGTGCCACCAGGCCCTAGAGCGAGTACGAGGCGTGATGTTAGACGCAAAAAATAGGAACAAGGAGCTACATATGCTGTTCCTTGACCTGGCTAAGGCCTATGACTCAGTGGAGTACTGGGCCATGGACGTAGCAATGCGGGGTCTTGGAGTCCCTGAGAAGCTACTGGACTTTATGAATCGGCTAGATGAGGGAGCAAAGGGCAAGGTACTGATAGGAGGGGCGGCGCAAGAGACAGGCTGGATTAAGTTCGGAAGGGGGGCCCCGCAAGGGGAGGTAATGTCCCCGCTACGTTTCATAGCTTGGATCAACCTCCTGAATGAGGTACTAGCGGAGAGGCCAAATTGCGGGTACTCAGTCGAACTAGAAGGGGGTATCCAGAAGTATACAGGGCATGTCTTCTGTGATGACGGGTGGTTTGCAGCTGACACCATGGAGGACCTGCAGGAGATAGCAGAAATAGTATCGGCATTCTGCGAGATATTCAAGGTCAAGATTAATGCAGGGAAGAGCTACTACACATGCAACCGGCCGGTCGGAGAGGGTCAACGGGAGTTGCGGCTGTGGGACCACACAGCGGCAGGAGGGGAAGGCCAATGGGAGCAGGCCAAGTATGTCACCCACAACACAGCAGTCCGGTACTTAGGGGTAATGGTGGCAGCAGATGGAAATGCGGTGGAGCAAACACGGAAGGTACAACGGGAAATAGATAGGGTGCTAGATGAGATAGAACAGGGTCACTGCTCGATGGAGATTGCCAACTACCTACTCCAAGCATGTGTAGGAGGGCTGCTGAACTATCACGGACCGTTCAGTAATATAAGTGATAGCATGGTAGAGGCATGGGATAGGCGGATCCGGGAAATACTCAGGAAGAAAGGCAGAATAGCACAGAGCACAGCAGTAAGCTTTCTCCACGATAAAAAGGGTGTGGGGCTGGGGTGGTTTAGTGCTAGGCGGTGCCTAAATGAGGTGGTAATATGTGAGGGATGGATTACACTAACATCGGCAGAGCTGGAGGGATGCATGGTCCGGGAGCAAGTACGGGTGGCAAATCGAGAACGGGGCACAATATACAGCCCACTGACCCACCCACAAAGCACACAAGGGGGGCGGGGCATGAAGGTGTGGCATACGGTCATCCAGAACATGGAAAGTAGACTGGCAGATATTGGTATGTTTATGGACACTGATGTACTCCGCCCAGGCCGGGAGATTGCAAAGTGCAGTGGGGAGGACATACCCCTCCAGCTAGTCCAGCCTGAGCTAACACAACGACAGTTTCAAGGGGAGAGACTCACTATGCTGCAGAGTGCGGCACAGCAAGGGTGGGTGTGGGTGTCTCAGTTCGTAGATGAGCAGGGGAGGCTAAAGCGCCAGCCTGAGGCCCTGAATGGAAGACCAATAGGGACGAAGAGGAGAAGGGCGTGGGAGCGGTGGGTGCAGGTGCTGAGCACTGAGGAGGGAGCTGTCAAGCCAGCCTTTGATCCAAGGGTACCTGAAGCCCGAGCACAACTGGAGGCAGAGCGGGACCAGGATAACAGGCAGACGGAGTACACTTTCACAGAAGCTACTGCTCTACCCAAGGTGCCAGTACTGCATAACAAGAGCAATGATATAGTGTATACCTCTGATGGCTCCTTCAAGGTGGAGAGAGGCAGCCCCCGGGCGGCAGTAGCCACAAGGGCGGTACAGAACGCCAATGACCAGCTGCTAGCGCGGCTGGTAGGTACGCAAGCTATTGCCAAGGCAGAGCTGATAGGTGGATATGGGGGGCTGGCCCAATCAGTGCCACCGTTGCAGAGTGACAAACAAAAGGAGTTCCACGGTTTTCTGGACAACCAAGGTATCAAAGTGGTGTTACAGAATCTACCCCACATGACAGACCGGCAGATGAAGAGGAGTAAGCAAGGTGGCTCCTACTTACGGATTATGCGAGCATGGATGCAGGATGAGGATATGGCAGATAGGATCCACTGGCACTGGATGAAGTCCCACACAGCCAGAAAGGGGCCCCTCCACTGTACCCATAACTGGTGTGATGAGGCCTGCGGGCGGGCACGGGAGAAGGAGAGACCGCAGCAGCGACGGTTTATTGAAGGGGACTGGGAGTTTGTGCTGTGCTACAAAGAAGGGCAACGAGTGGAGGGTGACCCACGCACACAAGTACGGGAGCGTACGACTCAGGTGATGTGGGAGGAGGCGCACCGGAGTGAGGGCACAATCGCCAGTGCGCTTAGGCAAATACAGCTAATGGAATCAGAGCAGATGGTAAAAAAGGGCCTCAAGATGTCGAATGATACATGGCGTATTAAGGAAGAGGCACGGGCCCTCGCAGGAGTGTGGGGATTTGGGGATGAACAGCACCAAGCCCAGGGATGCCGATTGTGCAGTGACACATGTGTGTGCTCCCAAGCCCATCTCAGCAGGGCACATGAAGGGAAAACTATGCTAGTCGTGAATAAGGGGGGTGTCCAGGCTGAGCTCTATGTGGAAAACCAATCAGTGGGGGTGGTCAGCTTGGAGGGGCTCCTACAAGAGGGAAATGCGGAGGAAATGAGCGGGTGGTACTGCAACACTTATCAGCACTACTGCCTAAACCAGGTGGACCCGAAGGCTGGTGGCCAGGTACATGCCACCCGGCTGGGGTATGATGCTGGGGGGGGGGAGGTGATACTACATAACCCGGCGGTGTACATAAAGGAAGCAGGGAAGCGGAAGGCTGGGCAGCAGTTCTGTAACCGATGCCGGGAGGGATGGGAGCACCTATTGCAGCATGGCCCACAGCAGACGGCCGGCTGCTCTGTCAAGACCAAGCAATTTGCTCGGGATTTGACACAGGATCTGGCTGTGGCCATCAGAGCGGCGCTTACACCAGTGGAGTGGGATGCAGTGCGCTGGTGTGAGGGAACGCATGTGCCCCTCGAGTCATGGGAGGAGCAGCAACACTGCAACACAGTAGGAAAGGGCAAGAAAGCGATGAGGATCCAAAAGCTCTCAAGCACCAAATGCCAGGCAAGGAGTATGCACTGGAAATCCGGTGGCCTAGTCACAGAGGTAAAGCAATGGGAACCAATGAAGTGGAGCAGGGACGACTGGGTGCTAGGGTTCAAATCTGGCCATGGGCAGGTGATCACCCCATGGCCAGCAGATACCGAACCCTTCACGAAAGATGGGGCAGTGGATGTAGACATGATTGACAGGTCCCATGCAGAGAGTGAGTACCCTAAGGAGATCAAGGAGGCCAAAATCAAGAAATACATAAGTATTGGCCGTCAGCTGCAACGAGCCCACCGGCCGCAGAGCCACCTGCTACATAAGGCTTGGGCACACATGCAGGGGAATGGAGGAAGCAGTATGGCAGAGATGGCTGGCAGGCTACGACAGGTGCTCCCGAGCCTGGCCAAGAAGGGGCCGCTCAGTGAGGGGGACATGTGGGTGCTGCACGGGCTCTGTGAGGAGGCTGTGTTTCAAGGGATACAGGCCCAGGAGTGGGTGCCAGGATCTACGGCAGCATCACCCCACCTAGCGCCCCTAGGGGTGGCGGCAGGAGGGCTGCAGGGGCAAGTCCAGATACAAGTACTGTGGGACTCTGCCAAGTCCACACGGGAGAGAGTGATGACTGAAAGCAGAGCACATGCACAGGCAGGAGGGCAGACCATCGTTGTGATACCAGCAGGCAGCATAGAGGCACGGGGGGCCCAAACTAAGGGGATTACGGCACGACAGCTAGTACGACGGCTGGGCACATTTGAGGCATGGAAGTGGAAGAAGACAGTGGCTGAAGGGGCGGGAGGGACAGGCACTGAGGCGGAGGAGGGCCCAGCAAAGAAGAAGGGCAAGAAAGAGAAGGTCCTAGGGGAGTTATGGTATATCGGCAGTGAGTGGGAGTGGGCACAACTGGACTGGAAGGAATGGAGCCGCAGGTCAGGGAGAGTCCCAGGGGGCATACAGTGGGAGGGGGACCTGAATGGGGGAGTCCGACAGCCAGTGGCCGACATAGCTACTCAGATCGCGCATGTACTGACAGGACAACAGCAACCCAGGCTGGACAAGGAAGGATTACTGCAGGAAGGGCATGAGGCATGGTGCGAGGAAATCAGCCACCTCTCCCCTGAGCAACTAGTGCTGGGGGGCGCAGCCCGCACCATGCATCAGTGGCTCCGGGATGCTGGGGTCAAAGGGGGGGACGCCAAAGGGGACAAGATGGTGCAGGCAGGCAGGGAGGTGCTATTTAAAATCAAGAACGCCTACTTCCAGGGGGCACTGCAGAGTCAGCCAGAGCAAACTGTGCGGACCAGTAAGGCAAGCACAGGGTTCCTCCCGAACCAGTGGACAAAAGTCGGGCAAGACAAATCCGTCCCGGTCAGAGCCCTCCCGGCATCCCGACAGGTAGCAACCAAAGGAGGTGCTAAGAAGGCTCAGAGCAAGAAATATAGTGGTACCTCAGTCAAGTCCGCCCAGATGCCCACTATGAATCAAGCCCTCCATCTTCCCCCCAAAGTCCAGCAGCCGAAAGAGGCAAGTGTGATGGTTACCAAGAAAGTCCAGAAATGGCTGTGGATGAACAGGGAGAATATGTGGTTGGAATGGGTGCTAGCTCAGCCTGCAGGAAGGAGCACAGCCAAACATGCAGCCATGCACGATGAGGTAGCAGGGATAGTGCCTCTTCTGAACCCCCAAGTATGCTCTGACTGTAGGGGGGAAAGGAAGGCTGGGGCAGGTGGGTGGGGGGAGGTGCAGCTGTGCGGGGAGTGCCACAAGGAGGCGCCAGGACTGCGGGAGGTACTACAACTGAAGTGTGTGATAATTCTTGCAGAGGTGGCTAGGCAGCTGTGGGGCAGCAGGGGCCATAAGATCGCGCGGAGCCTGGCTGTATGGAAGAGGATGGACAAGATACTGCAAGGGGAACGGGAGGCACTTTGGAAGGCAGGGGTGGAGGTGGTGCGCCAAGTGGGGAGCTTCCGGCCGCAGGCCATATCACCAACAGAGTGGAACACTATATGGCACCAACTGCCGTGCCGGCTGCGGGTGTATGCAGCCCAAATCGGAGTGGCAAAGGGCAATTCCGGTGGAGTATGGGACTGGGCCAACAGAGCTGCAAGCCCTACAGGAGATGGCTGCGCAGTGGTGGCAGGATATTCAACATGAACGCCGGCAGGAGACCAACAGGGCAGCAGAGGCACACTCAGAGATACAGGTACAGGTAGGAGAGGTGGGGGCAGCAAGGTTCCTGGAAGGCACATGGCAGCAGCAGGGGGATCATAAAGGGAGCCCCACATGGAAGCACACAGAGAGATGTCTGCATATGTACCTCTCCCCCTCAGGCAGATGGGTCATGGGGCGGGAGGTGGGATCCAGCAAAGGAGTAGCGGTCAGCCAAGCCTGCAGCACTGACCTGGGGCAGCTGGGGCAGCAGAGCGAATGGCAGATTTATGATGGCAAAGGGTGGGCCCAACAGGTGGTAAGGATGTGGGGGGGACCATGGGGTGGGCCTGTACAACCCAGATCTACCCTTCCCCCCATCCGAGTGCAAGATGGGAGACCAGTCCGCGGGCCGATGCAACAAGCAGCAGGAAGGGCACGGAAGATTGGGACAGCACAGGTAGCAGAAAAGGGAAGGGGGCAGCCAGTCAGAGGGAGCAACAACCAAGGGCTGTGGGCAACAGTCGTGGCCACAGAGCTGACAATGCTGGAAGGTGGGGGCCAGACGGAGACTGGGGCATGTGGTGCGCCACAAGTCCGTGCCCACCTGAGAGTAGCTCAGGCCTCAGGAACAGCAGAACTAGGACTCAGGGCGGAGGCAAGTGGCACCACTGGTGGGCCCTTGCGGCAGAGGAACGGCGACCCAAAGAGGTGGCCGGTGAGGCACCGTGATGGGCTGGAAGGAGGGAGTGAGCGGTCGAGAAAACGGAGCCGTACAGTGTCAGTGACAGGAGATCGGAACGCTGAGCTGTGCACAGGGTGCGGGAAAGGTGGGCACCTGTACTGTTGTGATGGCTGCCCCCGGGTGTGGCATGCGGGGTGCTTGCATGGCAAGGGTGGGGTGCCTCCATAGTCAGAGGGGCGGTGGTACGGGCCATGTTGCTCTCAGGAAAGGGCCGGGGTGGGTGTGCTCCCGACCAGTGGCCAGAGGAGAAGTACCATAGGTAAGGAGAGAGGTGCGGGAACAGTGGGTCAGGGGGGTCAAGAGGGAGGAAGCGAGATAGGGGATGTACCTGCAGGTGTTCTTGGGCTGCATATGAGATATGTGTACACAGGAAAGAGGTCTGAACGGTCCCTGTACATAGCAGAGAGGGCAAAGAGTATGCACAGCCTTACTAGAAACGAGATGCTGCAGAGGTCCTATAAGGATCGGCGGGGAGTATGTGTGCCTTACCAAGAAAGGGACATACGGTACGATGTTGCCCGTGGGTACTTGCGACAGGAGGGAGGGGACCAAGCGAGCAAGGGGGGTGTACTGCATAGGGGGCCCGTAGGCACAAGAAAGAGGGGGCGGGATGGGGCGGAGGGGGAGGGCCGGAAGAGAGGCCGGGGACAGGCGGCTGCGCTACCTCAGGACCAGGGCAAGGCGGGGCGGCCCACCCAGACGCGGAAAAGGAGCAGGGAGAGCCCGGCGAGGATGGCGAGACGAACACGGCAGCGGGAGCACCCGGTGACACCGACCCAGGCACCGAGACCAGCGCCAGATATAAGTAAGAAAATGAGGCCAAAGAACGGAGACAAAGAGGGGTAGGTAGTTCTGCCCCGCGCCGCCCCACGCCCGACCAGGTCCCACGGGCCCTGGGAGGGCGTTCGGCCTCGGCCTGGGGCAGGACAGCAACACATTTTTTTTTTAGAGAGAGAGAGAGAGAGAGAGAGAGGAGGAGAGGAGGAGGAGGAAAGAGGCGTGAAGATTGAGTGATGGACACTAACGAGACTATCGTAGTCTGGCTGGTTGCACGTAAAAACCAGCTCTGGAGCAGACTACTCGCGCTCGACTACTGACCCCCCAGGCGGCTCGGGCAGCACGCGGCTGTGTCCGTCATGGCCACATATATGCTGCAGTGGTGGTGCCCATTCTTTGTGCGCTCGCAGTGGTGGCCTTCTTCCTATGTCGTAGGGATAGGTCGGCGCGCGCGCGCGTCCGTCTTTCCCTCCCTCGCTTCCTCCCTCCCTGCCTCCCTCTCGCTCGCTCGCTCGCTCGCTCTGTCCACGCGCGCGCGCGCGCGCGCGTCTGTGTGTGCTGCAATGCATGTTGCATGGATGTTGCATGGATGTTGCATGTTGCATGGATGTTGCATGGATGTTGCATGTCGCATGGATGCTGCACGGATGCTGAACATCATGCCGCAGGTATGTGTGGTGCAGGCATGCGGCATGCTGTTGCATGCATGCTGCATGCATGTTGCAGCAAGCATGATGTATGCATGCTACATGTATGGTGGCGGCATGCATGCATGCAGTAGGTATGCTTGCATGTATGCTGTGCGATCGTTGCATGTCCGCCGCATGTCCGCCGCATGCATGCTGCGTGTATGTTGCACATGTACCGGATCGGTGCTGACGCAGCACTGATGCGACTTTCGGGGCATGCCGACGGCGAACGCCGAGGGCTAGATCGAATCGGAGGGTAGCATCGGAAAGAGCGCGGAGCGCCCTTTCCGATGCTACCCTCCGATTCGATCTAGCCCTCGGCGTTCGCCGTCGGCATGTCCCGAAAAGTTGCCAAAAAAAATAGCGCATGTACCGGATCGGTGTTGACGCAGCCGATGCCAAGGAAAGTCGCGAGCATCGCCCAAACGAACAGGACCCCGTTCGCAGCCATGAGTCGGCCGAGCCGGGCTGCGAGGCACGCGTGCACCGCGGCGTCGCCCGGTGCGCTCAGGCAGAGCGCGATCGTCATCCCAGTCGAGAGCCTGCTGCGGTACCTAAAACATCCGTGCGGGTTAACGACGCTGCTCACTATCAGGAACAGAAGAGGGCTCGTCGAGACGCTTCTAAACCCTGCTTGACATGCATAGCGTAACCCCGACCGTCCTAAGGGCTAGCATGGAGACGCCACGAGATTGTTTTGAGGTACGGTTGCTCGCGGCTCATGAAGCTTAAGGTCTCAAGCTCTTCACACGGATTGTCGGTGCAGTAGCCGGTGACGATCGTGATGAGTGTTCCGACGGCGGTGACGACCCCGCAGAAAGAGGCGAGCACGCACACTCGAGCGATCCACATGTATGTCTACATCGCCCATGGGCGGGTCGCTGTCCACTGCGCCGAGTCGTCTGGGGGCAGGGCCGCCGCACTGACGCAATGCTGAGCACCGGCAACGCCTTGCAGTGTGAACTCGTCACGCTGATGTGTTGTTCGCCCTTTTTGCAGTGACGAGATGGACAACGGGAGCACTTTGCAGGTCGACTAGTTTGCCAAATCGAGCTCGTTGTGCGCTAAAGAATCATCCAAAGAACCTGCAACATCTTCAGAACGTGCCGACGATTGCTGGGAGGGAGGGAGGGAGGGAGGGAGGGAG
>Ga0099797_100600_pt2 | contig 11224 bp, 14 predicted proteins | sample Uncmet_Sort48C_1_FD_89871 | JGI IMG/M metagenome (GOLD analysis project Ga0099797, IMG submission 89871) | Marine eukaryotic communities from CALCOFI LINE 67, Pacific Ocean - C012_Sort48C_1 | ecosystem: Environmental > Aquatic > Marine > Oceanic | place: Pacific Ocean: Monterey Bay | collected... | reverse complement strand
GTTCAACTTTTACTCAGATCAATTTCAAGGCTCCCGGGGGTTGAGGAGCAAGAGGGGTACAGGTGGACATGTGAGAGAGTGTGTGTGACAGATAGAGACAGCGACACAGAGCGACAGAACATTGCACAGATAAAGATGGAGCCCAAGATAAGCGATATATATATATATATATATATAGAGGACCCAGAAGATGTATGCCACAGACAAATGCAGAGAAAGCTGAAGGCTCCAAGCAGAGAAAACGGTTACACTTCCGGCTCCTCATATTGTATGGTTATTTCGTAATTTGCTGACGTCGAACCAAGGACACCTCAACCAACAAGAGCACACAATCGACAGGGGTTAAACTCACTCTTTCATCTGCTGCGCACTTTCCGTGAGCCGTTGAACATATTTCTTGCTTCGTTCCCGATGCTGGTGCTCGAGTTCACTCTCGCGAGCGGCAGCTGCAGCCTTGACCCTCGCGAGCTCGGCTCTGAGCTCCAATACCGTTTCATTCCCACCCGACACGCACTGTCTTGTACCACAAGAGCTATCCGCCGAAGTGGAAGTGGCATGACCATCTGACACTGCCTGCTGAAACAGCAAGGTGGCCTCCCAGGCGGCCTTCGATGCGGTCATGCGGGTAGCGTGGAGCTCGCTCTCGGCACTCGCCATTCTTTGTGCGGCCTCACGTTCTGCCGTTTCCATCGCATCCGCAAAGCTTTCCCGGACCTCGTCCAGTTTTTTCGACAGAGCTCGGGTCTGGCGCTGGCGATCGGCGGCGAGGGCGGTGGCCTGGTCTTGCCAGTGCCGCAGCGCCTTCTCGGCAACACTCGCCACGGCTTGGTTCATGTTCTGTTGCGCCAGCGTCACCCCCGCGTTGGAGGCGCCGTGCGGCTGCGGGAACGTCTCTCCGTTGGTGGAAGTAGGACCCGACATGGCGGCTGTGATTTCCATCAGACCTTTGGAAGCCGCGCGTCCCGTCGGCGCGGGTGTGTACTCGTGGTGAGGGGGGGCGGCCAATGAAGCAACTGCAAAACAGCGCGAACATAAAGTTGTCTAAAGACGTACCACCGGCAGCATGTCGAAGAGGGAATGCCGGGAACGCACCATGGGAACCGTTATTGTGCACTTGTTTTGCCAAGTGCGCGTGTGGGTGGGGCCAGTTGCAGTGTGGGCGTGCCCGCGCGATATATGCGATGCCCCTTCTTCATTTACCATCCCCCGAAACCGTTGGAAAAGTTGCAACGTTGAGAAACTGGCAAAAAGGTCGATAGCCCCAAACAAAGCCGAAACCAAAAAAGCGCAAAAAGCCGCTTCCTGAAACAAAAGAAGAAAAAGCGAGAGCAGAGAAAAAAAAAAGAGACCCTAGTCTAGTCTTAGTCTACCCGGGTAGGTCTAGACTAGTTTTTAATGGTTCTGATGTTGTATCGTTGTGTGCTTTCAATCGCGTTTTCCTTTCAGTTCCCTAAGCCCGAAATTGAAGTCCTGTTACGTCCTGTGGCCGTGGCCGTGGCCCCTGTGGCCCAATTTTCAGAAAAATCGTGGCACACACACGTCCACACACGTCCACACGTCCACACCAACCCGAACCCCAACCGTACGTGTACGTACCCACACCGCAGGTGTTGGGGGGCGCGGGGCGAGTGCACACTTGCTTGGACAACAACCGGTGTGGCATGTGTGGCACCCCACAAGCCAGGCAGACTAGGTCTAGTCTAGGTCTAGTGGGAGGGGCGGGGATTTTCGCATGCGAGTCGGTTGAAAGGCTCATATACGCGCTCAGACAGTCAGACAGGCCGTTTCAATAAAGGCGCGAGGCGTTGCCTGGTAACCAAAAATCAAATAACGTCTCTTGATCGCAAAGGAGAGCCAAAAAAACGTAAAAAACCCCCAAATCATAAAACTTTAATGAAGGAACCAGCTGTTGTTGGGGTGTTTGGTCGATGGACAGGTCGCGGCAGTCATGGAGGGAGATGCCGTCCAGGCCGACGGCGTGTACAGCACCCTTAACCACAAAGGCGAGGCTCCTGACAGCGGCGGGGAAGTGCTACCTCCATCACCGCCCCCACGGAGTGACAATGTGTACCATTACCTCAAGCCTATCCGTGCGGCCGCGCACACACCCCGCCACAGCAATAAGGACGGGCGCACGGGTGTTCAAACCGGGGCCGGATCCCTCGACCTGCCTGCGCCCGAGGAAGCAGTTGTGGAGCAAGAGACGCAGCGTGACCCGGCAGTGGCAAAGAAGAAGAAGCCGACAAAGCGGCGCGTGCGCGAGGCAGTGGAGACCGGCTACATGGAGCTCGACGAGCACATTGGCAGTGACGGCGGGTATAAGCAGCTGCAGAAACAAAGCCTGCCAGCTGACAGAAATTATCAGCGCCTCTCTACCGGGCCGCAAGCGCACGGGGGGGGGGCGACATACGCGACACTCTCATACGCCCTCGGTACCGCCCCGATACGACACCGTTGACACGACAGGCGCGCCATCTGAACAATCTCCCATAGGAAAGAAGCGGAGACGGAAACGTTCACAGGTGGGCCCCGCAAACCCAGGGGTGGAACACGAGGCGCCGTTGGACTACTCGTATATTTCCGACGTGGGTAAGATCGAGTACACGGAGATCCTCCATAACCCGGTCAAGGGGCGCAGCACCAAACCCCGTACTGATAGCACTGCCACCATCACAAAGGGATCAATCGACGGTAACAGAAGGTCACACAGATACCGGCAGCACGAGGATGGTGGTACTAGTTACCGTAAGGGCGCAGGATTGAGAGGGGTTGGCGATGACTCAATCAGGAAAAGGCAGCCCACATCCATGGACGATGGCGGTTATTATCATCCCCCATCAGCAGCACCGTATCCGGACGACGTAGACGGTGGATGGGACGATGGTGCCTCAGACCAAGGTGTGTACCTACAAATCGAGAAACGATCACACAACAAGGATAGGGGGTATGATGAGGTAGACAATGCCAATTACAAGCGAGGAAGTGATGAGAACCGATCACACTACAAGGATAGGGGGTATGATGAGGTAGACAATGCCGATTACAAGCGAGGAAGTGATGGCTATCTCCATGACAACGGTAAAGACACCTGTGACAAATCCTTCAGCTCGAAGAAGGGTTCGCGACCGCGTTCCCGCGAGTTCGACAGCTACGAAAAACAAATGACCCGTCGCCAACGCTTTTCCCAAAACGTAGAGGGCCACATGGATCAGGAACAGTCATCGAGGGGATCCCGGAGACAAGGGTCACGGCACCCCCGCGACGGCCCAGGTCACACGGGTGTGGAAATGCGGGAGCGGGGGCGGGGGCGACGCGGCGGCGGCAGCAGATACACGAAGGTCGTGGAGGAGGGGAGGTCGTCGGCGCGGGACACGGTATCATCAACGTCATCATCATCGTCATTGGCATTGTCATCGTCATCGGAAGTGCCGTATTCTTCCGATGCAGACACGGTCGCGTCGGAAACTGAGGAGGAGGAGCGGCTTAGCCCCTGGCCGTGCCTCAGAGTCGAGTGGGTCCGCCAGTCCTGGGACGCGGCCAAAGAGTCAGTGTCTGAATTCTTCGGAATACCAGAGGTGAGCTAGGCAGGGCCCCTTTGAATCGTTATTGCCGATTTTTGTGAGAGGACACGACAAGCACTCGGCCAGGAAACGAGTTGCAAAGACAAAGCATCCCCCCTCCCCGACTTGCAACGTCTCCTTTCACCTTGTGGGTATCGTTAGTGCTTGCTGCAATGGCTTACACCCGCTCTCGCCTTGTGAACAATCGTTGTTGCCTCGGCTCGATAAGGTCACTGCAATGGACGACATTGTTGCCGAACGACCGCTCTTGCCCACCAAAAGCAAGTACCGGAATACACAGGATGTGCCTTTCACCGGGGTATTTTTTCTCTACCAGGTCGGGCCCGGGATAGCATTTCTCCGTGCGGCTCTCGTCCGTGTAGGATTTTTCTTCCTGCTTGTCTAATCTTTGCACATTACTATTTCTCCATCTCGTTCGCGTATATTTCTTCCTGCAAGTCTGATCTTTGCACTTTGCACACTCTCCAACTCACTAGCGCTGCTTGTTTTGCTTTGCCGATGGTTATTATATAAGACTCTTGAAAAATAAGCCCGAATGGGCCCCTTCTTTTTAAATTTGGCGTGGCGTAATGAACACCAGGCCTCTAGTCTTGTCAGGGTAAATTAAAATGAAACAATAATGTGTGTGTGCGCGTGTGTGTTTGCGCACGGGGCGGGGCGGGGGATGCAAAAAAGCTCCTCGGCCTCGGATGTGTGATAGTGGGGATGTTCAGCGGGGATATACGACGTGTGTGGCACGGGTCCGACGCCTGGGGGTATACGTGCGGTGTCCTCAACAAGCTCACGGACGGGACCCTTCTTGATCTGCAAGACAAACCCTACATCATGCATTTCGATGTATCCGATTTGACCGCGACAACCTTATGTGTTAAAAGGTGCGTCCATGAAACCCTTTCCTGTCACGTCTTTTTCAAACCTGTCTTTATTGATGCCGCTTTTGTAGATAAAGATGAAACCCACGTCTTACTTTTTTTGACCAACGTTTTGTGTACAAAAGGTGCTCGAACGAAAGCCGGGTGACAACACTGAACGATGCGATGGTGGGTGATATTTGCCATTACGGAATCAACACGTCGTCTCTCACCGAGGTATTGAGAAGCAGCCCCGTATTCCAGGCTCGTATTGTCTCTGGCTGTCGAGATTCCTACGGATATAAGTTTTGTTTCTTGTTTGTATCAATGACAAAATGCGTGCTTCGGTGGCCCGAGTTGCCATTCGTCTTGTTTGCCACGCGCCGCTTGAAAATAATTGGCTTTATTCGTGTAGGTACGATCCAAGGTTTTTTTTTATGTTTTAAAAAATGCTTTCGTTGGTGTGAACACCCCACGGCGAAACACTATACCAGGAGCTCTTCAATTTTTACAAGGAAAAAGAATTATGTGCCAGCTACTTTGACATTACGAATGCGGTCCTTTACAGGTTTTTATTTACATCACACCAACAATTTGTGCATCCTTTACATTGATGCCCAAGAGGAATATCATGAGAACTACATTTAGTTTTCTTTTCACCATACTTGAAAAACTTATTTTTTGATGTGTTGTTTTGCTTTCTGTAACTAACCATTTTATATTTTGAACTTGGATCCGACGGTTCTGGTTTGATGATTAGATGTATTCCCGATTTCACGAATGGAGCAGAACACCGCATGGAAGGGGACGAGGGTTCCATACCAACCAAGATAGCGGTGTGGCTTTCCATAGCCATTGCAAACTTTTTCCAGAGCGCAGATGTTGTCGTATTGATCCTTGTAAGTTTACATCGTGTCCATCATGACTTACAACTACCAGATCTGCAAAACACATTGCACAGATGACGCGTGCGACGTTGATGCGCCAGCGGCCCGATTGATTCTCAAACATACACAGCACAATGTTGGCTATTAGCCCTTTCGTGTTCTTAAGCAAACAACATATTTGTTTTTTGTTCCCTCTCTGGTAATAAAACCAATTGAAAATTTTGCTTCCCCCCCAAACACACACACTTTTGCATTTATTGAATGCACTGGCATGATATTTACGTGTGGCAGGCCAGCGGGATGGTCCTGAGCACTTGCATGCTTTTCGTGATGCATTACTTTGCAAGCGCAGTCATTTATTTTGCCACTATCGGGGGAATGGCAATACTTGGGGGGGGGGCTAGCTACTGTTGGATGATGGTAAGATCAACAGAGCCATGCGACATGCCTCTGTCTGCCTGTCTGCCTGTCTGCCTGTCTACCCCTCAGAAACGTTTGTATTCCCTGTTGTTCCTGCTTCTCCTCCCGAAGTCGTACGGACGCTAAAGCGACAAATATTGAATCTATCCTGAACCTTTCCACACATGCGCTCCCTGTTTTTCGACACGTTTCAAACAGTTCTTTGCCCTACATAGCGCGCAGAATAGCGCGAAGGAGTCTGAGTTCTATCGTCCAGACCACGTTGAGAATATTCAAAAGTGGGGATATTGCGCCGGGGCGTGTGTGGTGTCTTTGCTCTTCTTCGTCTTCGTCTGTCTTATTTTCTACATGTGGAAAAAGATGCAGGTCAGTTGCCTTGTTCAGTTATATGTATGTATCTATACAATTTCAATATGCATGTATGTCTTTATACATATACAATATTCACTTTTATTTTTGACGTCTACACTTTTTATTATTATTACTTTTTTTATATATTTCATTTTGAAATTCGTGAATGCGTGATTTCTTATTGTTTGTATTGGTATGCGGTGTGCTTATGCGTACCACAGCTCGTCTCCATTACATTCAAAACGGTCGGAAAAGTCTTTCAAAAAGTTCCTTATGTTCTTCTTTACCCATTGTGGTATAGGTAAGAAACTAGCCGGTCCACAGATCTCGCTTTACTCACGTGTTTGCGAGAGGGGGAGGGGGTTTTTCTGTTGTTCAATATGTTACTCAATATTTAGAAAGGGGTGGGAGAGACGTGCTATTTCGTGAGAACAGTAGGATATACATCGATGTAATTTCTGCACAACTCATACAATATAGGGGTAGTAAATAAAATATACATTGATATATTTATACATACTTCATAGGCGGTATAAGTCGTAAATATACATTGTTATGTTTATCAATACTCCATGCGGTAGAGGTAGTACATCTACATCGACAATTATTACATACTAGGTGATATAATTTCGTATTGCCTTTTCTGTTTTCCCGGTTCCGTTACCCCTGTGATTAAGAAATAGGGGCGAGCCCAAGACAAAGAATGGTCCCGCTTTTGAGAGACAGTGCAAATAGAACAACAACGTTGTTGACAAAGTCTCTCTCTGACATAAAATAATGTTTAATTGTGCTATCGTGTATGTACACTGCTTTTGTGGTGTCGTGAAGCATATTGTTCTTTGTGGTCTTCACATACATCATCTTCGGTTCAATTATGCTATGGACGGCGACCTATACTGCCAACCGCCCAGTTGATAATTTTGGAGGGTTTACAAAGGCAGACATGGTGCTTTCCAATTTCTCCGACAACGGTAATAAACGCGACAAATACAATTCAATCACTGGACATCAAGATTTGTATCTGTTGGGATACATCGTCTAACTTTTGCTGCTGCTGTTGGCTTCATGACTGTGCCTGCATTTTTGCATCTCCAGTTATATCGCATTCCAACCAGGATGTGTCTACGCAGTTGAAATATCGGATTATGATTGCCTTTCATTCAACAGGTTAGTTCTATGCTCCGCTTTGCTCTTTTTCGCGCCTTTATTTTTTGTTACTTTCTCTTTATTTGCTTTCCTTTTTCTTTTGCTTTCCTGGTTTCCGTCTTCTTTTCTTCGTCTCGAGACGCACGAGAGAGAGGGAGCGCAGCGGCATTGACGCGCGGCGCGTATGGCTCGGCGTTGACCTTGTCCCCACGAATACAATGGACACACGCAGCCGCCATCTGGTTCATTATGACTATGAACGCCCTGACGCGCATTACAATATCCGGCATCATGGCATGGTGGTAAGCACCCCCTGCCACGCACGCGCGTGTGTTCAGATTTCTGCGTGTGAAGGTATTGGGTTTAGTGATTGAATTGAACGAAAGACCACCCCTTCTTACAAGCCCCGTTATCGGGCGTTTGAAGCGGAAGTCGCAGAAGGGAAAGCCCCCATCGTGGCTGGTGATTGTAGCAATCAACACACAAATTGAAAATCGACACGCGAAATTGAATTTAACGATTGCGGAACGTCAGGTATTTCACGGAGCGCAAAAAGTACCAGCTGTACGGGAGTCCGTTGTCGACCAGTTTTTATCGCGCGTGGCGTTTCAGCTTCGGCACGGCCGCGCTCGGGTCGCTTTGCATTGCAGTGGCCAGCACTTTCCAAGGCGCCATCCAGAAGGCGAAGAAGACTATTGCGGCAGCTGGAGGTTAGTAGCCCTAGCCCGACCATCGAGCCATACATGCCATGACATTCCTGCTATTTGTGATGGTCATATACCTTCATAGAGCATTCCTGCTATTTGTGATAGCGCTAATGTCTGATTCCCAGCCACTGAACTGTACACGGCAATTACTCCGTGCGTGATACACCCCGTGGCTGTGTACCAGTTGCCTCTGCACATCCATACACCTACACACACACACACACACACATATATATATATATATATATATATATATATATGATACATCACATGTTGATGTGTGTAGAAACAGTAGCACCCTGCGCGTGGGGGGTGCCAATACAAACATCCGCAACAACACCCTCCGCGCATCGCTTACCTGGTCAGCGTGCCTGACGGAATATACATGTGTCGACACTGTCTACTGTCTGTTGGGGGGGCAGCCTGCGGGAAGATTGCCGGAGTGTGGTGCCTGCCTTTCATTGCCTGCTTCGATTGTTTGCTCAAGTATATGGTGAAGGTACGTACGTGGTCAGGTGGTCAGCCGCACTGTAGCCCCATGTTTCTATGGCCGCATTGTTCCTGCAAAAAGCGTGTGTTTGGAACACATATCGTGAGTTGTGCTTTGGGTGTTGAAGGCCCTGGGATAACTATCTAGAGTCGTCCGTCATATTTATATCTAGAGTCGTCCGTCATATTTACAATCATGACGTTTCCCCATACAAAAGGCTCCACCAAAATTGAAAGTCTCGAGACTCCGTATAAAACGTCGACTATGACTGAGTGTGTCGGGTGGTATGGACCGCCTATCATACGGGGCATATGTACAGACGTCATATACAATTACAGCCCTATACGGCTCCTCCTTCTGCGTAGCGAGCAGGCAATCGTTCGAAATTCTCCTCGACCACATCACAACCTACGCCGTCATTGACTACGTTGGGGACTTCACGCTCTTGCTGATGAAGTTGATCATTGCTGGGGGCAGTGTTCTCTGCGGTACGTTCTACATCAATATATCAACATGTCGTGGCCCCGCCATCCCAATGTTTGCCCTGTAGAAAGTGCAGCGAGTGATGTATATCGCGTGTTTGTATGTGTGCTTGTATGTATGTGTGTGCAACAAGCGATGTATATCGTGTGTATGCGTGTGTGTATATGTGTATGTACAGCGAGTGATGTATATCGTACATATATATGTATGTATGTATATATGTATGTGTGTGTGTGTGTGTGTATGTTTGTGTGTGTATGTGTGTATATGTGCAGCAAGTGATGTATATCGAGCGTGACCGCACATTTCCCAACATACATTGCAAATCTCCGAAGGTATCGATAGACACACCTACTGTTTCGCGCATTAGGGAAGAGATAATAGAATCTTTCTACGCGCACTTCGTCTGTAGCCACAAAGGGACCGGATGCGTGAAGCAGTGGTGTGCATTCCCTATCATATTGTTTGACTCGATTCTGACGAAAGCACTTGTGTGCGTGTGTTTGTGTATGCACGCGCGGTGTGTGTGTGTTTTTCTTTGGGGGGGGGAATGCGGCTTGCGGATGCAATATGGATGATAATGAACAGGCATCGGCTACCTTATGCTACAAGACCGTTTCGAAAATAGCGTTGTGACCCTCATTGTATCTGGCGTTGCCGCTTTGTTCATTGCGCACATTTTTCTCATGATGTTTGAGGTATGAAGGAACTACCCCGTTGAATACTTGACCGAATTTATGGATTGGAATATCCAGGCATCAAGCAAGATTATGCCCTCATTTCTCTGCTTCATAAGTATTGTACACAACACGCATTAATTGCATCGTCCATCATTATCATTATACGCAACACGCATTAATTGCATCGTCCATCATTATCATTATACGCAACACGCATTAATTGCATCGTCCATCATTATCATTATACACAACACGCATTAATTGCATCGTCCATCATTATCATTATACGCAACACGCATTAATTGCCTTGTGGCTTGTGGGGGGCACAGATGGGAGTGGACGCCCTGTTTGTCTGTTTCTGTGTAGACAATGAGGAGTGCGGCGCAGATTCCATTTACACCCCAAAAGGTGAAAATCGACCCCACGACGGGACCAGGGCGTCTGCTGGCCAGGGGGCTGCCTTTTGGAAGATGGTGGTGGGGCCTTCGAGGTGTCCACACGCTCACGTGCATCACCCGTGCATCATCCTAGCAAATCGCGTATATTTGAGTACTGAGAACTTTTTGCTATTGGTTTTTCTTTTGGCCTTGTACTGGTTGTCTTTTCTTCCCCCCTTATATTTGTCTTTCATTTGTGCATTTCTTACAGATTTCAAGAAGTGGCTGGATGGCGTAAATGCCGGTGAAAAGGTGAGCATTTTGGGTTTGACCCACCGCAAATAAGAATTCCTTGCTAGAAGAGTCAGCACATGGTCAGTGCCGTCCAAACACCATTTCCTAAACTGATGGATCCGACCAACGTCCTCATTGCAACCAAAAAAAAACAATACAAAAAATTGGTTTTTTGGGACACATACCATGTAAAACATGCATCCACAAATGTGGCTGTAGTGGAAGACAAGAAATAAAGAGGTGCGGGAAGTCCCGCGCCCACGGCCTCGAAAGGGGAAGAGGAAGGGGGGGAAAGTAGCTCCGGAATATGCCAGCAGCAATAGCAGCGGCGATGATGGGGAGGTCGACGTCCAACCAAAGAAAAAAAGGTTTGTGCTCAAACATAAAAAAAGAGATTCGAAGGTGTTTTGGTCTTTCAAGTTGGGAAAAGGAAATCGTCGGCACATGTACGGACACCTCCACACATGCCATCTCGCCATCGGCTAGTCTGACAGTGGCGCCATTGACCCCCCCGCGCCGCCTGGCCTCCTTGTGTCTTCTGCATCTGCCATCAACTGAAACGAAAACAGGAAAAAAAAGAGCGCCAATCAGCTGTAACCCTCAAGATCTCCGCCCCCCCGCTTATCGTCGGACGAGCTGACGATGATGGCAGGAACAGAAAGAAACTCGACCGCACCCGCGCGATTGGCGGCGACGGCTCCGTCAAATAAAGGCCAGGCGCCAAGGCCTCGTCAGCGAGGGATGCGGACTGGCTAGCATGGTTTGGGCAGGCACGGGAAGAAACAGAGATTACTCAGCCAGTAGAGGAGATCATGAGCCAGGGCATATTGGTGATGGCGTCTGTCCGACTGAGTCAGTTGTAGTGAGTGCGGTCTTCTTGGTAGCATTTACTCAGAGGACCATGGCCCGGGGGGGGGGGGGGGGGACTTTGACCACCCCCCGACTGAATCCCCTTAC
>Ga0099797_101659_pt1 | contig 11227 bp, 2 predicted proteins | sample Uncmet_Sort48C_1_FD_89871 | JGI IMG/M metagenome (GOLD analysis project Ga0099797, IMG submission 89871) | Marine eukaryotic communities from CALCOFI LINE 67, Pacific Ocean - C012_Sort48C_1 | ecosystem: Environmental > Aquatic > Marine > Oceanic | place: Pacific Ocean: Monterey Bay | collected... | reverse complement strand
GGAGAAATGTGATTCTGATATTTTAGATGTTTTGACGGAGGGTGAAGAAATTGGAAAAGAGATTGAAGAAGCTTCTACGTTGATGGACGGATTTATCGCAGCGATGACAAAATTGCAGTTAGCTATAGGTTACCACGATAAAAGAGAAGCCGATTCAAATGATAAAAAAGTTGATGAAAAGAAATGTGTTACAAAATCGGAAGTTCAAATAAATCTGCCTAAATTTAATCTGAAACCGTATGATGGTTGTTTGTTGACGTGGAGTAGCTTTTGGGATCAATTTGATGCATCAATTCATAGCAACGATGATCTACCTGATATTTCGAAATTTACGTATCTTAAATCTTTTACAACTGGTGAGAAAAAGCAATCCAAGGCTTGTCTTTAACTAAAGAAAATTATAAGAATGCTGTTGATGTATTGATTGCGCGATTTGGGAATAAACAATCACGTATATGTGCTCATATGAAAGAATTGCGTACTATTCAAACTGTAAATAATATAGATGATGTATCGGGTTTACGAAGAATGTATGATGTATTAGAGTTGAACATTAATAATCTTAAAGAATTAAAAGTAGATGTATCGACATATGGTTCATTGCTTATAGCGATTATATTTGAAAGAATCCCTGAACAGTTGCGAATTAAAATATGCTTAGAATTTGGCGAGGGAGACTGGAAGTTAGATGAAACAATGGAGTTATTGAAGTGTGAATTGGAAGCACGAGAGCGATCTTTAGCGGTTAGTGGTCGTACTTCCTCACATTCCGACGATTTTTCGCACGAGTTTGGTACAACTCAAAGTTTTTATTTAAGCGCAGCGGAGGAGAGGAGACATAATGGTCGTTCTAATCGATTGAGTAAGAAAGGATTTAATTCAAATACCAAAGGGTTTGGAAATAACAATTATTTACGGCATGATAAGTCGAAAAACTCTCGTGGTGAAGAAAAGTTTAACAGAGATATTATTTGTGTATACTGTAAACAAAGACATTTATCGAGTAGATGCAGAAATGTTACAAATATTAGTGCAAGATATAATATTATTTGGAGTGAAAAACGCTGTTTTATTTGCCTGAAGTGTGGACATGCTGCTAAAGACTGTAGACTGGAGTATAAATGTGTTAAATGTCAGAAAGCTCACCATGTTTCGTTGTGTGAACACGACAGAGACGATAATATTAACGGCAAAAATGTTTCGAACGAATCTAGACACGTGCACTTCTCAGATGTGGTAAACAACGTTGCATTTATCGAATACGAAAAAGCTCAGCATGAAGAGGATAAAGATGGTGGAAGTAGTAGCAGCGCTGATGTTGTTGTCTCAGCAGAAAGAAAGAACGAAGATGTTGATATGGATGGACGTTTGGATGTTTCGATTTATATTAATGAAGTAGATACGATAGTTTTGCAATGTGCGATGGGTGATATTTGTAGAACCGATGAAAATATTACTGTTTCTACCTGTGTTTTGTTTGATTCGTGCAGCCAGCGAACTTTCGTAACAACTGATATAAAAGAAAAATTACAATTAAAAAGTATTGGAGTTGAAAATTTAATTTTAAAGACATTTGCGTCACCTGAAGGTAAATTACAAACGTTAGATGTTGTGGAACTATGTGTTAAAGGGAGTAATGGTGAACGTGTGTATATTCGAGCACTAACTGTACCCCATATTAGCTCAAGGATGAAATCCCCCTCTGTGGAATGGATGAAAAGAAATTATGTTTATCTTCAGAATATCGTATTTGCAAAACCTCCTGAAAATGATGCTGTGGGGCTTCTTATAGGCTTAGATTATTACTATTCAATGATAAGTGGGAAGGTATGTCGTGGCCCTCCTGGTCAACCATTGGGTGTTCATAGTATTTTGGGATGGATGGTATGTGGTCCAACTCAAATTCCTGCTACTTCTAATTCTGAAACTACATGTAATCTTATTCATTCTTATCGAAATAATGACTGTGAGAAATATGATGATAGAAGTGATGTTAAATGTGAGATAAAGAAATTTTGGGAAAGAGAGTCTGTTCCTGATGTTGGTGTATATCAAGTTGATGCTATTCTTAGAAACTTTGAAAATGAAATATTTAAAAATGAAGCTACTGGTCGATATGTTAATAGACTTCCATTTAAAACTGTTGATGAATTTGTTCCTGATAACTATAATCTTTGCTATAGAAGACTGATGAGTTTGATGATGTATTTGTGCAAGAATCCTGAAGTAAATACTGAATATTTGAAGGTTTTCAAATCGTATGAAGAAGAAGGGATCATTGAGAAGGTTTTCGATGCTGGTGTTCCTGGCAAGGTACATTACATTCCACACCGTCCTGTAATACGTGATGATAAATTAACAAGTAAAGTGAGACCTGTTTTTGATGCCTCTGCAAAAGAAAAATATGGTAAATCGTTAAATGATTGTTTGCATGCTGGACCCTCATTGTTGAACAATATTTTTGATATAATTATTCGTTTTCGTTGTGGTAAGATTTCTTTAATGGCTGATATTCGTCAAGCTTTCTTGAATATAGAAATACACAAGGATCATAAGGATTATCTACGATTTTTATTTGTTGATTCAGAAAACCCAACTGTTATGCAAATGTATAGATTTAATCGTGCTTGTTTTGGTGTTACATGTATGCCATTTCTAATGTCTGGAACCATTATTTACCATATGAAGGCATTGAAGTCAAGAGCTGGATTTGATAAGATGATTGATAGATTCTTGAGAGATCTTTATATGGATGACATCACAACAGCAGTTAATAGTTTTCAAGAAGGGGTAGATTTTTATGAGTTTGCGAAGAAGTCGATGGAAGGTGCTGGATTAGAATTAAGAAAATGGAATTCAAATTTAGTTGCATTGAAGACCTATATGATGAGTGATGAAGGAATGAAGATGGAAGTTTACAAAGTTCTTGGACTTACTTTAGATGGTGAAGATGATTTTATATTTGATTTTGTTGAGATAGTGCAAGATGCATTGAAGAAATCAGTTACTAAAAGAAATATTCTTAGTACGGGTGCCAAGTTCTTTGACCCAATTGGTTGGATTGCACCAATTGTTGGTATTGCAAAAGTGTATTATCAGAAGGTTTGTGTATCTGTACGTAAATGGGACAAAGATGTATCTGATGAATTAGCTGGAAGTTGGTTGAATTTTTTGCATCAATTGATGAAGATAGGAAGTATTAGGGTACCGAGATATATATTTAAGGGTATTGATTTAATTGTTACTGAAATAGATCTCCATGGTTTCTGTGATAGTTCTAAACATGCTTATTGTGCTGTGATATATGCTTTGGTGAATACAAATGTTGGTCCCCAGTCTCGAATTGTTACTTCGAAGGTGAATGTTACTCCAATCAAAGAACAATCTATTCCTAGACTTGAGCTGTTGGCTTGTTTACTTCTAGCAAATCTCATGCAATCTTTATGTAATGCCTTAGAAAATGTTGTTGATATTAAAGAAATTTGTTACTGGAGTGATTCTAAAGTGGCACTGACTTGGGTCAAAAGTAATAAAAATTGGAAGAAGTGGATAGAAAGTAGAGTTGATATAATAAGAAGGAAGTCAGATCCTGAAAAATGGCACTATGTGAAAACTGAAGTCAATCCAGCTGATATTGGAACCCGTGAAGTAACATCATTGAATATGAATACTGATCTGTGGTGGTATGGTCCAGATATGCTGAGAAAAGATATAGTTTTTATGGATGATTTGAATTATGATGCCAAGGATGAAGAAGCTGTGGTGTCAGTCTGTATTGGTGAAGTGAAGAAGTTTTGTGGTATTGGTTGCATTATGAATGTAGAGAAATTTGGAGATTTTTATAAACTACTTCGTGTTACTGCATATGTGCTAAGGTTTGTTGAGGGTTGTTTGAAAAGACAGATAGCAAGAGGGGTTGTGAAAACTGAAGAAAAGGAAAAAAGTTTGAAATTATGGATTAAATATGAACAAGATATTATGAGTAGTGATAATAAATTTGATAATAAGAAGCAGCAGTTGGATTTATTTATGGATAATGAAGGAATATATCGTTTGAAAGGTAGACTTGAAGGTGCTCACTTGTCGTTTGATGCTAAACATCCGATATTACTTAATCATCTTAGCTATTTTACGAAACTTGTTGTTATTAGAGCTCATCATGCAGTTAAACATATGAGAGGGAAGAGTACACTGAATGAAGTGCGTACTAGATTTTGGATTTGCAAAGGTAGACTAACAGTTGCTGCTGCTATTAGAAACTGTGTCCGTTGTAAGGAAGTTATTGGTACACCCTTAGTTGGTCCTCCTCCTCCTGATTTACCTTCATTTCGAGTTGCATATGAATTCGCTTTTTCTAATGTAGGGATAGACTATGCTGGTCCTTTGATGGTTAAAGATATTTATAATGATTCAACTAATATGTACAAATCTTATATCTGTTTAATTACTTGTGCTGCTACTAGAAATGTCCATATCGAACTATGCCCTAGAATGGATGCTCCATGCTTGATTAGATTATTAAAAAGATTTATTGGAAGACGTGGTATATTTGACATGGCTATAAGCGATAACTTTAAAACTTTTGTTGGAAAGGAATTAGGAGAATTCTTGACTAGTACAGGTATTACATGGAAAAACATATTAGATAAATCACCCTGGTGGGGAGCCTTTTATGAGAGATTGATAAGGATTATAAAGGAAGCATTAAGAAAATGTTTAGGAAATGCAAAGTTAACTTATGAAGAGTTGGAGACGGTTTTGGTTGAAATTGAAGCAGTCATTAATTCTAGACCACTAACATATATTAATGAAGAGGTGGATGATGCTTTGACGCCATCACACATGGTGATTGGAAGAAGGTTATTAAGTAAACATTGTTTTGGTAATAATTGTTCTGATGTTGCTTCACATGTATCTTTAAATGCCAGATATGAATATTTAAGAAAAATAATTGATCACTACTGGAATAGGTTTAGTAAAGAGTACCTATCTGAATTACACCAGCATCATCTTTATTCAAGAAAAGAAAATTATGATGAGAAGTGCAGGTTGCTTTTAGGAGATATAGTATTGATCAAAGATGATAAATTGAAGAGGAATTTCTGGAAGAAAGGATATGTTGAAAAATTAATTTGTGGAGAAGATAATAAAGTACGTGGGGCTGTCCTCAAAGTTGTCAATAAAAAAGGAGATATAGGATGGATTAAACGACCTATTCAACGCATCGTTCCACTGGAAGTTCAAAAGGAGAATGTTTCGAAATCTATTCATGATGTTGGTGTTGACCAGTCGATTTCATCGGAACTGGAATTTCAAAAGGAGAATGTTTCGAAATCGATTCATGATGTTGATGTTGACCAGTCGATTTCATCACGAGGAAGAAAACGATATAAAGTTGAACGTTTTGATAGTAGTTCATGAAATTTGTATCATGAGCTTGTTTTTGTTTTTCCTTTTTTGGGAGTATGAACTTCAAATAATGGACAATAAATAATATGGACTTCAAATTACGGACAATAAATGAATAAATAAATAAATAAATAGATAAATAAATAATTTGTTATAATTTATTTTAATTTATGCCTTTCTTAGGGTTGGAAGATTGTATCCGATTTTATGTCATTCGTGTAGGTGGAACCGCCTTGTGCGGTGGTCATAATAAAAGTATCTGAATGTGTCAAGTCAAATTTGTTTCCTGATTTATTGTCTTCTGACCTTCAGTCTGATTTTTAAGGTTGTGTATTGGGTCATAATCTTTATGATCCAATGAACCCATATCCAGTTACATCATCCTCTCTTAAACCTGGATTGATTCAGAAATTCACAACCGATAAGTGTTTTGCTTTCAAGAACAACAGGAGCACTGTGATTTTTCTACCAGGGGCGGTGGGGGTAAAAATACAAGATACCAATTCAATACATTGGTATACTTCATATATGGAATTGTTCGATTTTATCACCTCGGGGCTTTACTAGAATCCAATTTTTAGTGACATCCATTCACCTTCTTTGAAGAAAAGTTTGAATTTTCTCATTTTAAAATGTTGTAGAATACGTAATACAATAAATGCAAGAAATAAAAATAAATTTTGGATTTCAAAAAATTCAGAAATTTTATGCTTTTTTATGCTATATTTTAAATTAATTTTTAAAAAATTATGCTAAACATGAAATGTTATGCTTTTCTTTTTTTTATGCCGTCTGGGACGCCTGCTTCCAAAGAGTAATGCTTTATTTAACTCAAACAATGAACTTTTACAAAATTGCCAGAATGATGTTAGATGAAACAATAGTACAAATGCAATAGAGGTCAATCTATTTATTCAGTAGTACACTATCCAATCTTTTGGAGGAAAATTTAAAATTCTAGAAACTTTATGAATATCATGCATTAGGCCACCCTTATACGCGAGTATACATAAAAAATGGATGGACCCTTTTGGCATCTTTTCAAGTTTATCTTTAGCTAAAGTAATTAGAAATAAAGTACTGAACATAAAAAGGAAACGAAAGTTAAGGAAATAACAATTGGAATATTGACATTGGATACTAAAAAAACGATCCTTTCCCAGTTTTTCCAGCAGGACATAAAAAAACTATAAAAATCCAGTTTTTCCAGCACTTTTTATCAAAAACTAGGGTTTTTTTTTTCAGTTTTTCCTGCATTTTTCCAGTTTTTTTCCAGCAAATGCACACCCCGCAATAGGATTCCTAAGAAAAGTGTACGTGATTCCCGATGAGTGATTTGCCCCTCGAATAAAGATTGACATGGTTACAAAATATTTGACATCGATGCTGAATTAAAATGAAGTCGTTTGCACTCTTCTGTTCGCCGTAACAATCCCTCTTCTCCGCATAGCAATGTGAATTTGCCGCCGTCGATATAACTCTCGTTCAATATCTCGGAGCTCAATTCTGTTATTAATCATCTTAATAACTAAACGTTGAATACGAGTTTCAAAAAAGATACATATCAAAGAATTGCAGATCATCATCATAAGAAAAAACGTGTTGGCGTGGGAATGACGTAATTTGCCATTCGCAAGCAAAGACACCATCTTTAACATATTCGGCGTTATACCGAGGGCGACATACGAGAGCGTATACAAAAAAGTCGTGAAGAATTGTGATTTTCGAAAGACAGTCCAAAAGCTGCTTACCTTTCGATGTGTGCGCGCGATACAAGATGGAGGCAATATTGACTTCTTTACCTTGTAGAAGATGTAGATATGGCAACATAAAGCAATTGTGAGACAGAAAATATTCGCCGGGAAATGAAAATATTGGACATTGTGTATCATAAACTCGTGCTTTGTTGGAAATTTCGTCGCGATGAAAATAAAAACGATAGTACCAGATATCCAAGATATAAGAATCAGTATCCTGGTCCAATTTATGTTCCAAATATGATAATTTGCACCCATACGTGCCGCCATCACTTTATTGACAATAAGATAAACCAGGTTTATAAACGATACTGTCTTCATGAATGTATTATTGACAAAGAAGTGATAATGAAGCATTTCAGTTCGCGTAGATGTATCAGGTAATGCACATTTTACAATCAACCTGGACATATTAAGTAATGAAACGACCAGTTCGACGCATAACATGTTTAGTACATACATTTCATGACTGCACTGTTTAGGGTCTTTGGCCAGGATTACCAAATATACAGCGAAACAATGAAGAGGTGCATTTAATATCGCAAGCGAAAAGTCGGCAACTAGCATGACGTCTCTGGAAGTGTTCGTCAAACCCATACTAATTCGTCGAATATAGTTCTCGTAAAACCAGCGTTCGCGCAACGATAAAAAAACTTCACTTTCCAGCTGGACCCATTAACTGTTTGATGTAAGTATTAGCGTGCGTGCTCGACCAGCATTTACCTGTCGTTTAGACATCGAATTGGCGTGCGGTAGACATAACAAAACACGTAATAGAAAAGTTTCCAGAAAAACAGGAACTCTTTACCGTGATTCGTGATAACGATTATCTAACCATCAGTAAACAAGTTATTGAAGCTCATTTCATCCCGTGTCAAATTTATCAATCAATGAATAGTTAGGGTTTCCGAAACGTTAACTAAGAAAACATTACTGCTTGCTAGCTTACATCCCTTTGTTTATGAATCGACTCAGAATACAAGTGCGTGCCAGAAGTCAATCCGCGATAGTTCAAGTTAAAACATTCTTGTAATGAAAGACTACCTGAGGACAAAGTCTTCCATACCCTAAATCTTAACTCTCGCCACCAGACTATAATATAGAGTCATGTATGATCATACTTCCCTTGACAGAGATACTGCAAATATATATGGGATTGACGCATTTATTGGACACATGTATTGACGCCTAGTGACATCGTCAATACAATTAGCTCCACTTTCAGACCTAATAATTATCCGAATGTGATCGTCAGACAAAATCTCCGCACAGAAGAATTGGGGTAAAATATACCGCGTTTTTTTAAATTTCACACTTTATTTCCTCCCAAATATAAGCGATTTATTATTCATAGCCTAAGGAGATATTAGTACGTACTCTCCCCCCATCTTGTTAGTTTTCTGATTTTTTCCACCCAGGACATTCTTTTTCCACCCCACTCCCCTTTATTATGACCACCCTTTTATAGGGGTTTGGACCCCCAGCTTATTCAAAAACCCTGCTTATTTGATTTTGGAAATCCCCCCTCCCCCGCCGCTTATTCCAACCCCCTTATATAAGGTACCGGAGAGTACCCATTCGTCGGGAGAGGGGGTCACACAACTTCGTACGTTATATAAAAAGCAACATTTTCCTACCCAAATTGGAGGAGGGAGGGGAGGGTATCTAATTTTGGTGATTAACGTCGCATTAATGTTAAATAAATCTTATATGAATTATCTGTGCTATGTTTCAATTCAGTTCACCCACCACACATCACACACACGTAATAGCCAACAATTGGGAAATTGAGAAACTACTATTTCAGAATAACATTTCTACTCTGCAATTTCCTGGGATATCCAGACTCGATTCACCATTTTATTCCTTTTTTCACACAATCGGATAAATTCAATTTCCTCGAATTCCTTGACACAGAATAGACACAAAGAACGATAACTAATTATTAGTGCCCCTCCCCATTCCATAATATTATGGAATGTATCGAAGAAAATAACTATCAAATTTGCGGTAACGATAGACAGATAAACAAAAAGGAAAGTCAAAAAAGGAACAGATTTTATCATTGATCTACTTGGCAAGACCTTCTGCATATCCAAAATAAGTTCAATTCACTTACCTACATTTTGAAGAAGTTGAAATAAAAGACTGATCAGAATAAAGACAAAAACAAATAATTAGATCAAATTCCTACTCATGATTTATTGAAAAATAACAATTTCACAAAAAATTACAATTAACAGCAGTCAACAACCATCTCGACGAGAAATGCTGGAAAACTGACATCATAAAAAAATAAATATACAATATCAAAAAAATAAATTACAATATAGTACAATCTTCTTTTTCTGCACATGAAGAAGCAAATTACGTTAATGTATAAATTTTCGCGGGTATAAATTTTCGCGGATATCAATTTTCGCGGGACTTAATTTTCGCGGATAGCCCGAAATCCGCGAAAATTTAGTTCCGCGAAATCTTGCAAATTTCAGCGATCTGCGAAAATAAAGTCCCGCGAATTTTTCTTAAAAATGATAGATCCGCAATATGATACAATATAATACTGTTAACATGTTCCTGATTTTGAAATTTCACTTCCCGATCCGCGAAATCCACGAGAATTAAGTCCCGCGAAAATAAATTGGAACTGGCAGTCATCCGCGATAATAAAGATCCGCAAAAATTTATACCTTTAAGGTAGCCATAAGTGTAAGTGTTAATTCATTGCAGAAGTATGTTTAATGATTCTGACGAGTTTTATCACAAGCTCATGATTTCTCAACTGTGCAGAAACACATTCACAGAATGCAGAAACGATAAACATCGAAACGTAAAACTTATAAAAAATCAAAGCTCCAGATTTTCGGCCTCGAAATATTTTTCTAAAGAAATTTCAAAAAAAATTAAGGTTGGTTTCTTGATAACAGCTTTTTACGGCAACAAGGCAGGCGGTCTATGGTCCGATATATTTGAATATATTCAGTTCGTTTACATCGTCCTTTAGGGTATATACCTCATTAACACCTCGATTCAACAACAATATTGCATTAAACTCCCCTCATTTTTAGTTAATGAGACATGCGATAATACCGACACAGAAACTCCGTCAATGTACAAAATACATCCGTAACAGCTCCTTCATGTAAGAATAAAACCCACAAAAATGATACTAAACAAGCGAGATCATATACAAGTACGGAAACTTCTCAAATACTTGAAGAAGAGTGCGGAGAGAGAACGTATACAACTAATGAACATGACTAATTGATAAAAGTTAGGTTCCATGAATGTAGTTGTCGTTCGTTCGACATGACATCATCGTACGTTCGACAAGGAACTAGTTTAAAAGTATTGTGTTTTGATATCAGAGAGGAGTCCAGGAAATAAAAAAAAAATACTGAAATTTTTTTTTGAGCCGAGCGAAGGGAGGCGACTATGCGACCAAGCAAAGCAAGGGAGTCGACCGAGCGCAGCGAGGGAGATAACAGCTGGAGGGTTTAGATGCACGTTAATTGCTATTCCAGCATGCTTTTTCAATGGATAATTCAGGATCCCAGGGCAAAATTCAGAATTTTATTTATGACTTAAGGACTTTTTTTGATAAAATTTTAGGTCTTTTCATGACTTATTTATGACTTTTCCAAATTTTATGACCCAAAGTATACATCAAGGTCAAGTCAACAGTAAGCAGGGTGGCCACTCTTTTTTTTTCAAAATAGCAGTACATAGCAGTACATTTAGCAGTACTTGTTCCAAATTAGCAGTACATCCTACTAGCTGAATCGCAGTACATAGCAGTACATTTTTCATTTCCGAATGTATCCTGTTGTACAGTACAGACATGTTTCTATACTTCTAAACACGAATTTAAACCTTTCATCTTAAACAAATATTTTTTGTTAATTAGTTAATTAATATTCAATATACTTCAATAATCAATGATATAGTCTCAAAAGGGAATAATTCTGAAAAGGATCTACTCAGAGGAAATAATACCTATAATATATGCTATATCCAGACAGTAACAAAGCCTGTGAAATGATTTAAGATTTAAGTTATGA
>Ga0099797_101658_pt1 | contig 11229 bp, 8 predicted proteins | sample Uncmet_Sort48C_1_FD_89871 | JGI IMG/M metagenome (GOLD analysis project Ga0099797, IMG submission 89871) | Marine eukaryotic communities from CALCOFI LINE 67, Pacific Ocean - C012_Sort48C_1 | ecosystem: Environmental > Aquatic > Marine > Oceanic | place: Pacific Ocean: Monterey Bay | collected... | reverse complement strand
ACATACGCACTGGTAACAGCTTTGGAGGCTGTTCATCAGAAGAAATGGCTAGCGATTTGCTCGCTGTTCTATGAGAAACAGTGGGTAAAAACTGTTGTATTGATGAAAGTGCTTGATGTACTTGTGGTACTGGTGCTGATACTGAGTGAACAGCTGCCTGTACTGGTGTTTGCACTGGTGCTGGCACTGGTGAAGGTGCTGGCACTGCCTGAGTGGGTGCCGATGTGGATGTGGAGAGTGCAGACAATGGATCTAATGGATCCATCAAAGATGGAGTAAGTTGTGAAGGAGCGGGAGCAATAGATGGAGGAGGGGTGAGATGTGTAGGCTGTGGCACAGGTGCAGGAACCTTTGTGGAACTCTGTATTGTCGGGCTTTTGACAAATGATTGTGTGACTACACGCATGATCGATTCCTGCTGCTTTAGGGTGAATTTGATTTTGATCCATGTTAGATTTCTCCATGTGCTGTAATTTACAACATAATACGATGTATAATCTTGCATTTTACCTGACTTTAATTCGCCATTATTTGAAATTTGATATACAGCATCAGGCTTGTTACTCAGTGCAATTTGTTTTCCAGCAAGCGGATGCATACCATTGACGTAATCAGGAGTAAGTGTCCATGAAGGTAAATCATTGAATGCTTGTAGGTTTTCCCGAATTGTCTTTTTATCCGTTTCGTCAAACAGTGTTGTGAGATTGCCTCTCTGTTCGAAACCTTTGAACTTGCAAGGTCCATGAACACATTCAAGCATCTGATAATCTCCAATCAAGTACACACTGTTGTCCACAATTACCAATGTTTCCATTGGTGTATTATTATAGATTTTTAATTTTTATTGATTTTGACTTGTGCACAGGGCATTAAAAATTACCCTATCGAAATAATAGCACCAACCATTTTCAACTGCTCCATCGAGCAATGCGCACCGAGACGCATCTGACCGTTCATGTGTATGAGCTGGGGGTTCATGTGCAGCATGTTATGAGCACAGCATGAATAACACCGCACCGAAGCTCCAAATGTCCGCCGCCGTGCCGTGCATGACGGGCGCGCACCTGCATTAGCAGTGCACCAGATGCGAGAGGCATCGGTTGGTCAGGCACCCCATTGAAGGTCATTAAAAGCGGTCAAAATGTGCTCAGTGTGCTTATGGGATTGCGCGTCATTTTGCACTTTGTTCAATCATTTTGGTTTTTGCAATTGAATCTTGACTATTAATATCAAAGATTCACAGGAACGGTAGTCGCGCGCATAGCCGATAGTGAGTCAAGGAAGAGAGCCGCCAGTCGCGATGAGTTGCAGGACCTGAAGCGACGATGCACCGCCAACTCGGAAACGATTCACGGTCTGGAAACGAAGGTGAAGGAACTCACAGACGAGAACGAAAAGCTCACTGAAAAGAACAAGGAACTTGTGATTGGTGCGGATGCGGACAATGTCACCATAAACGCGATGCAAGCCCCTCTCGGGAATGCAAGGGACCGCTCGTCCGAACTGCAACGCGATCTGCAGAGCATGCGGTCCCAGCGTGACGCGAGACAATCGCGTTGCGATACCCTCCAAACTGAACTGGATCAGGTCAACCCTTTTGTGCCGATTTTCATGCTCTCATGAGTAAATGCACACCGCAGGCACTGACGAAAGCCGCTCTGCGCCATGCGGAACGCGAAGCAGTATGCCAGGACTACGCGAAACTCGCGGAGGTGCGATGTCGATTTTGTCCCTTGTGATCCATGCTGTCGGAGTTCTCGTATCATTTTTCCTCTCACTGAAACTATGCAATGTTTGGACAGCTCGCCCGGCTGCGCGGAGTCGGCCTGGAGCGATATGTCAGTGCTTATACCCTGTCATCGCTTATTGAGCTCACCCCGCAAAGGCTGCTGGAGATCTTCACGGAAAGCCGTGGTGAGGTCGCTGTTCCAGCGAAGGCCCCCTCGATGGACCCTGTTCCAGCGCAGGCCCCCTCGGTCCCAGATAACGTCACGCCAACGTGACGGGCTGTGACGGGCTGTGACGGGCTGTGACTTACAATGTTTTCCGGGCCATCGATAAAGTTCCTATTCTATTGTCATTGTGGGAGAACGCTCTCTTGCATTGGTTGGTTATTTACAGATGCAGTCAGGTTGGCAGAGCATGGTCAGTCGATCACTTCAGCACTAAAAGTGCTAGTCACGAATTAAAATGTTGGCACTAAACAATAGTAAACAATGCTCACCCACATTCAACTCATGCTGATGATCACTGCTGCCATTGCACTGTCTTCTGCCCTGTTTGTTGTCATGAAGTACAGTCACAAGAAGCATCGAAAGATATGTGGCCTATATAGTTATGGCCTATCCGAAAGTGCACAATCAAAACCGGCCCCTGTAGTTATCTTTTGGCGGGGACTACGACAGCGTGCATGGTTGCAGAGGTTTTGGGAGGAGGACTTCATAGCAACAGAGCTACTAGAAAAAGGTACTATTCGAATAAAAACAGACAACCCATTTCTTCTTGAGAAGGAGCTATCAGGCAGAAGTTGTGCACTAGTAGTATCGGCAACAAATCATGGTGGCCCTGATTTGAGTGTTGTTAGACAGGCTGTCTCCAAGCTCAAACCACAAGTGCTGCTTGTCATAAGTGATGAGAAGGCTACTTGTCCAGAGTTTGATAGTCTTATAGAAGATGTTGCATACTACGGACGCCAATATTGTCATGCCAGCAGGAACCCTCAGTACCGGAGGCTTCGTAATGTAAACTACATCCCACTTGGATACATGAATGACACAAAACTTACTGAAGTTTCACATGTGCCTGACATAAAGAGTCGAAAACACCATTGGGGATTTGTTGGTAGGACAACGCATGGTGGGCGACGGCGAATGCTGGAGACCTTCACCCTATGGATGGGCACTGGTGATGTGCGATCTGGAGTGCCCCCAGCGGCGGTTTCCGAATGCTACCTCAACTGTATTTTTGTGCCTCAAGGACGTGGAGGAACAACAGTCACATGTTTTAGACATTTTGAAGCATCCATGGCAGGGGCAATACCTGTTTTGTGCTTCAACACAGAAGGGGATGGGGCAAGAGACAATGCAGTAGAAATTCAGGACCTGATCGAAACAATGGACAATCCTCCATGGCTTGTATTTGATACATGGGAGGAAGCGGCAAAAAGCTGCCAGGATCTTCTAATGAGGCCTATTGAATTACAGAGGATACAGGATAGCATCTTGAAGTGGTGGGAAGCAATGATGGCAGTACGCAAGACAAGGATATTATTGGAAATGCAGCAGAAAGAGAGATAACCAATCCTTTGTGTATGAGTTTTTTAAAAATCTACCACATAAAATCAAAGATGCTGCCTGGGACTATGTGTGCTGTTTTCTTATGTATATTTATTTTGATTGTCTTGACTGCTTCAATTGCATATACAACAGGGCACAAAAATAGACGTTCGGTAATACGACACAAAAATAGATGTTTAGCACACAATCAAAATGGATTTGGAACTATGGGTCACTCAGTTTTAGTGATTGCTGCATGGTTTGGTCCTCTTCCATCTTATTTCAAGCTCTGGTTACTTGGCATCAGGAATAATCCATCGATTCAGTTCATCCTGATTTGCGATACATTACCAGGACCTGTGCCGGCTAATTCCGATGTGTTGCGCATGAACCAGGCCGAGTTCGCTATGTACGTCCAAGACCAGTGCAAAATAACGCTACGTGATGATTTTGCGCCTTACAAAGCATGTGATTTAAAGCCTTTGTTCGGCAAACTCTTCAAAGAACGCGTGTATAACTACGACTTTTGGGCGTAGAGTGACATCGATGTGATTTACAACAATAACCTGCAAGATATCATCGATCGTTATGGCAGGTACGATGTGATCGGCACTGGATGTTGTGACCGGTGTTCAGGTCCACTCTGCTTTCTACGTTCCTCCATAGAAATTGTCCATGCATACCAGATGATTGACCAAGAAATGTTTGCTTCACCTAAACACATGGCAATTGATGAAGAAATTTTTACAGATGTTATCAAAGGTATGCGTATAAAACCCATCTTGAAAACAAGGAGGCTGACCCTCCACTATTGTACAGATCTGGTGAGCTCCATACTATTGATGGAGTTCCCTTGCGCAATTGTGCTCTGTTTCATTTTGGTGGTGGTGGGGGCCATGGTCGTGACAGACTTCGCAAAGTTAATCTTATACCATCTCTCAAGTTTGTAGATGAAACACAGGCATTTGTAATTGACAATCTTTTGAATCTTAGAAACCTTTATTAATCATAGGTCATCATGCTCTTTCGTAGTTCTGCTATTCACGTATGCAATCAGCAGTGAGCCAGTTGTAAAAATCGCAATCACCACCAAGAATACCATAACGAAATGCAAGCAACTGATAGATGCTCTGTCCATGTCGGTGATCTGAGAATTCTGGTAAGTTTGGAATTGAACTTGGGTTGTCTGTCCACAACCATGGGTGGTGTATTGCAGCTTCACGAAAAGCATTCACAAACTGCATACTGAAATCACATTTCCGGAAAATGAATCTGTTACCTTCATATTCCATTCCGTTATTGTGCTGCAAGAATGGTTCAACTTGATCTTTTCTGAGGAATTGCCTCATTGTGTCCATTCGATTCTGATAACGCCTGTGTCCCCTGAAACTGCCTGTGTTATTGCAGTGACTTACACCCTTCTCTGAGTTGTTAATAGCATCAAAGGTTTTCTGAATCTCTGCTGGGTTGTTGTGAACAGTGCACCCAGCATCAGCATACACAACTATATCCCCTTCTTTTGCCCTGCTCATTGTGTCATGTATAATAAATGGTTTCCACATCTCATAACCCCCAAGGCGTGTCATTTCATTGAAAACCTTATATGTCTCTGGGTACTTACTTTTGTCAATGAGTCTGTTGCAAATGTCGCTCTCTGTATACACACGAACTTTTGTGAACATGTTTGTCGCTTTTGCCTCATTTTCAATTCGTTTTCGCGACTTTATAAATTTTGAATTGCCATATGTGATGAAAATTTTGTCTTGCATTTTACGGAGATGAATATCAACTTCACTCAGTCCCAATAAATTCAAATTTGCATCAAGTGTTCTTTGATTTAGTGCTTCACTTATGATTGGTCTTTGCCACTCTTCACCCATGACTCTATGAAAGCTGAGCTCAAGAGCATAATCTCCTGTTGTATGCCAGTCAATACCTTCAGCTTCAATTGAAAGCTCTTTCCAATTTGCACGTGTACGTTTTTGAATTCTTGATCTGTGTACGTAAGCTTGCCCACAACAAATCTCATGAACATGTGCTGGTTTGTCATTTAGAACATCTAGTATTTTGAAATTACCTAATCTTGTCATTGAACCATCTCTTAGACCAAGCCAGTCACCAAAAAACCCACTGCTCAGGTTGATATACTGCACCCCTGGGTTATATTCAACAATTCTTTTGCTCTCCTTGTACAATTGAATTATGGGTTTTGGCTGATGCCAATCTTTGTCATGTCCATGCAGGAAGAGAATGTGCTCCGGAAGCCTATGGTAGTCAGTGTAGCAATAATGGTAGTAAGAGTAAAAACCAGCACGTTTTTGTCTTGTTCCAGTTTTATCGCGGATCTCGAGCAGAGAATGCTCAATAGGAATTCTCTCAACTCCGCAATCATACACTACTATTTTAACTCCAAGATTTAGCATACCTTTCATCCAAGATGTGTCCTCCTTGTAATGAGTGCACACAATGCAGCATTCAGGCTGAGTTAAAACTTGACCAAACCCTTCTGAAGGCTCATTCTTCGGAATCCTTATGATTTTTGCGTCATGTACTCGGCTTGCTTCATAAGAAAATGACGAAATATCACTGACTATGATTTCCTTGCATGTCGCCAATGACGACCAATCTTTGACTGCTGTTGTTGTATCAGTTTTCTGACCAATGAACACATTCATATCTTCAATCTGGTTAGGAAAAAGACTATGTATGTCAATGGAACAACCAGGCCTGTCAGTTACAACACAAAATCTTTGAAGAGGTCCGTATGCACGCATGGCATCCACGAAGCCCTCGAGATGCTGAATGTTGCTAGGACATGAGCTTTTGTTTTTGGATATGTCTTTAAAGCAGCAGTAGTGTGGCGGCCCTGGTAGGCGGCTTTCATGCGTCTGCCATGCACCGAAAAAGTTTTTGTACTGATAGTCAGCCAATGAGCCCTGTCTTATATGAACACCAACAACATCATTTGTCTTCAAATGAAATGGGTACATAATCCACATAGTACGGGTATCTAGATTCTCCTCATGTGAGAGAATGTTGCATACACCATCAATATACACATCTCCATTAAATTCAGCTATTTCCTTGATCTGTTTGGATGTTAACGTTAGCTCACATTTACCTTCATCTGGACCAATTTTCTTATGATAATCAAATTCCGCACTAGCATGGACACTTGGGACAGTAAGTTTCAGGGTGTCTTTCAATGAACCTTGGAAGAAGGCGTCATCATTTCCATCCACCAAGATGACCTCACGGCCAGTTTTCCTCCCTACCTCGAAGCCACATCGCAGGGAACGTAGACGATTACCCAACCCCCACAACGGCCGGATGTATAACCGCTTTGTCTCTCCAAACGCTAGAGTTCTCAGGTGTGTTTTCGGGCGTGTTTTCCAGCACAAAGTGCACATCAACAAGATCAAAATAATGAAAATAGAAGCTAAACAAGCAAACCGATGCCATTCTGTCATTATGTTAGTTCAAAAGAATTTTTTTTTTGAATTTATTCAATTGAAACTGCAGTGTTCTTGAAGTTCACAGTTCGCCCTGAGCAAAGCGTCTCACGATTTCCAATGTTGCTGTGTCGAAGCCGACAATGTCTATCATGTTTGGATTGTTTGGTTCAGCAATCGTGAAGCCATTGCTTACCATGCCAATTGTTGCAAGTCGAGCATTGGTCTTCATCACTTTGTTGTACTCCGCAAGTACGATGGATGGCTTCCTGCCAATGCCCATGTCGTTGTCGGTGATAACCAGAAATGTGTCGACCAGTATCTTTTTCTTGAGAGCTTCGAGAATTGGAACGTCGATCCTTGTGCCAGCAAACGACTTGCCTGACATCTTCCGCATAACTGTCTCGAAGTTATCATCTCGACGAATATCGAGTTCCTCGAATGTGCTGCTGAATGCTGATGTTGTGACATGAGGCTCTGAACGGACAAGCATCATCACAAGAGCAGCACCAGCTTCAGCGCAGTTCATTTGCATATTGCTGATCTGAGACCATCCCATCGATCCAGAGACATCCAGGCCAATATAAAAATGCTTGCCTGTTGGTTCACCGATAGAAGCGAATGTGTTTTCGAATGACTGTTCCAACGCAACACAGACTCTTGGATCTGGCAACCAAGATGAGCTTCCCTGCATGTTCTTGCCAGATCCGTAGGCTTTCCTTGCAATGAGAACTTTGAGAGGATTGATTTGTTGCCTCTTCAAATCGTCCTTGTCCGTCAAGCGTGCGATGATGTGTTCCGATATCAATCCAATCCTTGTGAGCCGCGGCAGCTCCCGCATCAGTGCTTCCAGTTTGATCGTTTCCAGGACTGCTGTCATGATGATCTTGTTGTTGTGCATCACAGACGGGAGATGCAGTGTGGTCAATTTGTATTTGCGAACTATCTCTGCTGCAAGTACCTCATACTCTTCACTTGCTTGCGTGCTGCTCATCTCTTTGAGTGACTCATAATCACAAATGAACTTTACAAGCTGTGCAGCATCTTCATCAGCATCGTTGTCTTCGTCTTTTTTGTCTGTTGTTGCAATGGTCTTTTCGATCTTGTCTGTTCCATTTTTGAGCGTCGCGACTTTCAGTGGTTGTTGCGGGCAGAAGTGCCTGTAGATTGCACTGTATATATGAGCAATGAAGTGGCTCTCATCGATCTCATTGTAGCCAAATGCTTTGTATTGTTCGTAGAGAAACGGGTCGTTCTTAAACCATAATTCCGAAAAACGACGAAGCTGCGGTTTGTTCATTTGCATGAGCCCTGGTAATTGCTCTTGGAGAACCAATATCTTCGACACATCGTTGGTCTCGGTCTCAGCACGTCGAGCACACTCGTTCAAGATGGAATTCAACTGGATATGGAGAATGAAATCTGTAGATGGAAGGAGATCGTCGCCGAACTGTCGAATGATACTCTCACTCAGTAGACTTTCTTCAGCAATTTCTCCAAGTCGTCGAGGCTGCAGGCTGTTCAGCACATCAAACCATGCACTGGCATCTCGCATTTGCTCATCTTGCTCAGGTGTGATTTCTGTTGGCACTTCGCTCTTGATTTCCTCTGTTTTCTCTGCCTTGGAAGCCTCGTTGGTAGGCTCGTGCAACTGCAACTTGTCCAGTGTACGCAACTTGTACGTAGTCCAGCACTTGTCCAGTGGAACACCTGCATCTTGATGAGCTTGCATGATCTGGGATCTGATGCTCTCTCGCAAAGCTTTGTGTTCCGCTACCTTCTTAAGCACAGCTGCCTTGCCCTTGACGAACCATGTGAAAAGAAGTTCGAATGCAAATGATTGCGGTTTTGGATGAATGAGACGGAGAATGTCTTGATGGGCCCAGCCCTCGCGAGCCTTGTACTTTGTAAAAGTGATCGCCTTCCTTACAGCACTCTCATTGGAATTGTAAACATTTCCGAAAACTTTCTTCATGACCTTGCACATGCCTTTGCCTGGTATGCGCGCTGCCTGTCGCATATTCTTCAAACACTCCATGAATGTGAACCAATGTGTCGGAATCCGGCAGACTGCGCTTAATTTGGCAAGTGCCATTTTGCGCTCTTCAATGTTGCGCGCATGGTGCACAATCATCGCGTAAACTGATATAACAGTCACTTGACGTGCAACATTCGTGTTGTCGAGCACTAGATCCACGAGTTTCGGAGCTTCGCCCTTTTTGACAAGGTTGATCACTTGGTTGGCAACATCACTGCCATTCCGGTCTCCAGTCTTGTACAGCGTCTCGCCTGCACCGAGATGCAAGAATCGTTTGATTTGCCTGTATTCATCCTCTGCAACAACTGAATATGCTAGTCCGCCCTGATTCGTTCGAAGCTCACCAACGGCTGCAGGACTACGGGAGAGGTCGACCCTAGACATTGTTTGGGTAAATGGCGGGAAAACGGATTCGAACCGAATTTATAGGGAACGTTCTGACCTTTTACAGATTTACAATTGGCAAAAAACAAAATGCGCATTTTACTCAAAAATAAAAATTGCTGTATTAATGCAAGTCAGCAATTTGATGAATGTTACATGAATTACAAGCTGAGGTCATGAAAGTGCGCGAAAACATGGGCACCTATGTGGATTTAGGGCCATTGCCAGAATTCAAAGAGATCCGAATGAAAGCCCTTCAATCGGGTTTTTGGGTGTGTTCATCTTTGGTCTGTCCAAATCCTGTCAAAGATATAACTGGCTTTAAACCAAGAGATTCAGGCTTGGATGGGACATGTAGAGAGTGTTCAAACAAAATGCAGAGAGCTCGGAAGAGTGGTACTACAAGTGAAGCTGAAGATGCAAAAGAACAGCGCAAAGAGGATGTTAGTGCAAAGGTAGATTCAACTAAAACAAAAGAATCTAATGGTAAAACAGAAGATGAAGTCATGAAGAATTTCTTGGTTCCAGTATTATCACAGGTTTTTGAATTCATAGTTATGCCTGAATTCCGTCACGCAGATGCAGTTATAAAGTGTCCTAATGGTAAATACATTCAAATCCAGCTGAAGACAGATGGTGCATTTCGTAAAGATGGCTCACCAAAACCAGATAACAGCACACAGAAGCAAGGCGAAAGGGGTATAGCAACTTTTCATGACACATCAGGATACGAATATATGCTTGTCATTTTAATCAAATCGAGACTTGTTAATTGCCAGTTAAAAAGGTACATTTGGGTGAGACATGGATCAGAAATCACCGAAAGTGCTTTAAATGAGCACCCAGGTGGGACATTAGGGCCTCAAAAAATCCCTCAAGTTGATGTTGAAGGTCTGCTTGATGCCATCCGTGAAGAGATCGAAAGGGAGGAAAATCATGTTTCTTTTATCCATGCCTGGCTGGATGTTTCTCGTGAAACACATTTTAAAGAAGTTGCCATTATTCAAGCATTGCAAGCATTTTACAATGATGTTGATGTTCCAAGACAAAACCAGCAAGCTTTCGATTGCTTCTTTGATCAGAGACGAATTCAAGTGAAAACACATAATGTCAGGGCAGGACAGGCAAGCCTCTGTCACCGAAAGAATGGTCGTGGTACTCGGCCATATGACTCAGTTGATGAAATTGATGCTTTTTGTTTTGGCTGTATCTTCGGATACCCAGTTCAAACAGGTGATGGGATTGTGTATTGCTATTTCATGCTTTACTGTGAAATACCAATGGATGTGTTGATCAAGAACAAGATGGTGAATAGCAACACAAGAGGAAAAACAGGGCTGTGCCTGCATCCAGGTGTTTATGAACAAATGCTGATTGGAAAAAGAAAAAAAACATGGCCACAAACAGCATGGTTAGATGACTACCCCTTCAAGCATGTGAGACTATATGAGCACACAGAACAAAACCCACAAGTGCACAAATTGACCAAAGAGATGCTTGAGAAAGTGGCACAAGATATAGCTGATCCGGATGCAGCACCAGAATGTATCTTAGATGATCTCAGATGTTTTGAAAATTAAATTTCGAATTTTGCGTAATGAAGGTGGCCATTAGAATAATGCCAATTAAGATCGCGCCAACTGATATTAACCAATTGTTTGTCATCTTTAGAGACCTGTCCCACCACACCTCCATCACCATATGAGCATCTCAACTTCAAAGTATAGCTTCCCGTTGGAAGCAAGTGCTGGCTCTTTTGTAATTCACATGGCTGTGAAAAAGTTTTATCATGCTTGAATACATTACAGCCGCGAATATCTTCAATATTCCAAGTGATTTCGTCACACCAAAAATCCACCTGTAGTTCCACATCAATTTGGACCAGTGTATGTGACACTTCCACATCTTTTGTCGAATCCACAATAAACTTGATGACCCTCGAGCCGGAATCCCAATCGCTAAGATCAAACCGTTTGATATCACCACGTAAACCTTCAGAATTCATGTAACAAAGTCTGCCATTCTGAACACCACCGTCACCTTCACCACCATACCAACACTCATCTTTCAAATGAAGTGA
>Ga0099797_101657_pt1 | contig 11232 bp, 7 predicted proteins | sample Uncmet_Sort48C_1_FD_89871 | JGI IMG/M metagenome (GOLD analysis project Ga0099797, IMG submission 89871) | Marine eukaryotic communities from CALCOFI LINE 67, Pacific Ocean - C012_Sort48C_1 | ecosystem: Environmental > Aquatic > Marine > Oceanic | place: Pacific Ocean: Monterey Bay | collected... | reverse complement strand
TTTCGCCAATGTCGCCATTGCCCTTTCCCTTTCCTGAAAGTTTGTTTATGCCGGCCGTTTCGTTAATTGTTGTACTGAACCTTTGTGAAACACGCCAACCTTTTGGTTTTTTGATGACATTGAACTGCTTTTGGTCTGTGGCGTGCTGGCTCATTAGGATACCATCCTGATCTGCTTCTGCTTCTGCCTTTCCAACCTCAGGGCGGACTGGGGAAGAGCTTGCATTTAAGTCTTTCGTCTTCTGATAAGCGCGTTGCCATGTCTGTTTGAATTGCAAACATTGGTGCACCTCGAGACTCAATTGCAACTCTGGAGCCTTCGATCCTCCCTCCCAAACACCCCCTATGGAGTCCAAGTGGGCGTGGAACACCTGGCATCAAACAAAAACGATTTGTTACGAACAAGACACCTGAAGGGGATAGGGCCAAGGGTAAATAGTTGCGACTCAAGACCTCATTGTTCGCACTCCCCTTGCTGCGCCCACATCACTATCGAGTCACTGAGCTCGCACCCTTCCGCTGCCTTAACGGAAAAGAAAATATACGAGGACAGAACGACACACACACACACACACACACCGGGGGGAAAGGCTAAATCACAAGGCAAACGCCGCTGATCTGCAAAGTGCACGGGAATAAAATGTAATGGTGAAACTTGACTGGCAAACTGAACTTGGAGAAAGGAGGGCAAGGGCGCGGGTATAGACAAAACAAGCAGCGGGAAAGCAAGGGCAAGGGAGAGAATGAAGAGAAAAGAACGAACAAGATAGTCAACACAATGCAAGTGGAGTGATGATGAGGATAGATAGACAAGACGAGGAGAACGAAAACCATAATAAGGAAAGACGATGAATTCACACCAAGAGGTGACGATAACAGCAGAACACAAGAGTAAGGACGAGGACTCACACGGTTTTGTAGATTTGGTGCATAGCGACAGAATATAGCAGCCCTTTATATTATTCTTCTATTCAAGCAAATAAGCCTGAGATGAAATGGGTGGGCCGACGGTGCGCCACCGCCAACTGACTCAAACAAAAGCATAATTCAATAGGCAACACGATCATGTGTAAGTGAGCTGACTCAAATTTATGCATCTGCTTTGCTTGGTTATATCGATTCCTGCATGAAGGTTAAATGTTTTGGAATGATGTGATAATTGGCAAGCGCAGACTTCACAGCATTCCCACTGGGGGATCGCATGCTCCGACGAACAAGCTGTTTTTTTTGACATTTTGCTCCGCGCTTGCTGCTTACATTTACTGCCCCGGAGCGCCCGCGTAATTATGGGGTCGATCATCGTCATTGTCGCTCTCACCGACGTCGCCAGAAAAAAAAACAGCAACAACAACCCATGGATATCACAAGACATAGTATTTTAACATTGCGCTCAAAGTTTCAATGGCAACAAAAATGGTGTACCCATAGTGCCTAGTATTGTGACTTTGCTTTCTTTCGTCTATGACTTGCTCCTCAATCAACAAATCCCAAGAGAAACATGAGTGGTTTCAAGCTGACCCATCCAAGAGGAAACAAACCAGATGTATGAGTTCTCTTCAGTGCATGCCTACCTAGTTTACATGTAGTTACTCCAACAAGAAACTGTCAGGAACACCAATGGCGCCGATACATGAGTATGCAAGGAAACCGTGTTTTTGTGTGTGTCCAACCAAGCCGGATGCACTATCTAACATGCTAGCATACAAGGACACAAATTAAATCTTCATTCTTATCACCTTGAGGGCCTTCGTCATACTAGTACGATTTCAAGACAACATCTGCTGTCAACTGCATGGCTGATGGACACCTTGCGGTGGGCACCGTCACATCGACCAGTCACTTCGACACCTTCATATAGCTGCTGCCTATCAGGCATCTGGTCGGTGAGTTGATGAGCCTGCTTTGGGAAAAGCTGTGCGCGTGCACACATAAGCAAGAAACACGGGCACTAGCAGCCAATGGGGAGCAGAATGACTTATTTTTTCTGCGGGGAGGAGGCGCTGGCTACGAATTGGTTAAGCAATCAATCAATAACCAAAGAATACAAGGCTGGCTTTACAGCGCTTAAAGGGGCCACCGAACATAACTCAGACACCTGTGGAAGTCATATAAGACGCTTCATTTAAACCCGAACAAGTCAAAGGGATCACACCCATGACAGGGCCAGGAACCAAGCAAGCAAACAAACAAATCAAGAAAATTCAAAGAGCAAGCAAATATGTGCCATAAGCATAAACAAGTACCACAACCTGGAACCTGCAACCTCAAACACCACATGGCAAGCTGCATCTAATCAGCGAGAATGCACTCATGAGAAAGACGGGGGCTTTCAACTATGGACTACAAACCTGTAGACATCATTATGATGCACCAAAGAAACCCCGAAACTAAAGTCAAAAAGGGGCCTCGCCCAGGACCCTCGCAAGCGAGCAAGCCACGCAAGCGAGCGAGACAATCAAGAGCACCATACCAAGAGAGCACAGAAAGCAACTCTAGAAAACAATGCCCCAATATCTGGAAACACAACATACTGGAAGGAACGAACCATCAAGCGAACCCTACGGAAAGGAACCATCACACAGATTCACCAGAAACAAAAACGGCAAAGGAAGGGCCCAACTCAAACAAAGTCCTGCAATACCCACTCACATAACTTATCTTAGCTTAGCTTAGAAAAGCTGGCCCAGCAAATGCTCCCCATCAAATCGTCAACAAACACTAGGCTTCAACGGCGAGTGAAATTACACGAGTATAGATTGGTATCATGTTGATTTTCAAAGGTAGCACTAGCACTACCGACATTCCTTGTACTCACCACTGCCATTGCATCTGCCCGGAAAGGGCACTCTGAACTGCACATGCTTTGAACTTGCTGGTGGATTGTCCACGGTGCTCATTGTAACCGTCATTTCAAGGGTAGCAGATAAACTCAGCCATGACCTGTCATCATCCGAAACATATATAAATCTTGATTGACTGCTCACAATGATAGAGAATTAAATAATAAGGCTTGCCCCGACCCATGGTCTGTGCTTGTGCTGGTTGATTTCGGACATTTGCGCCCATCCCATGGATAAGATTGTGAAAGACAAACGGCCCCTAAACATTCGGGCTGAGTCCCTGGTTGACTGCTCACAAGGCTCTAGCCTGAACAAGCTGACGTACCCTGCTCGTTGTAACCGTTCAGCTCAGTGCCCCAAACTATGGCCATTGCAGGACTGCGACCTGAAGCAGTCAATACTCAGTGCTTATTCTAGCCTTGCGCTTTTGGGTTGACTGCAGATTCTTACCTTGACTCTAGAATAGAAAGTGAACTGACTCGAAATCAATGTTCAATCTATCTTTGTTCATGGCCCTTCCAGAGGTGCCCTTGATTATGGCCATTACAAAGGTGGGGCTTACACTGACCAATGCCATGCCCATTCTCGTGGCCTGAAGCAATGTGAGCATTGGCATTGCGTGCTCGCACCATTAAATCTCTGGAATCCGATTTGGACGGATGAAACAGTCTTTGCTACTTGAAAGCCATACTCTTCGACTTCCCACGCCCATGGCTATTTCAAGGGCGGGGCATTAACTAACCAAGGTCTATGCTTCTTCCAATACTGACTCGCCAACCAAGGTTGCTGGTCTTGTAGCTGCAAGGATGCTTCAAGTGCATTGAAGAGCACAATTTGTGGTCCATCAACTCTACCGGCTGCAGCCAACACAAAATGACATATGTGTGGGGCATTAGGCAGACATGCGAAAAAAAAAGAGAACGGTCAATGCCTCTCACCTGCTGCTCTCTGAATGGTTACACACAAACCCCACACACACACGGCCCGATTCCTAATATGAACACGTAATATACTCCCGTTTGCCTTGAGCCTGGACATAAACCATGGGGTTGACCGGGCCGCTGCATGTATGGTTTCCAAGTTACGCCTACACACATGCTTACAATTATGACAACGTGCCCAAACAACACATCTGCTATTTTGTAGGTTGCATTGCTTGCATGTGTGGAAATTGCCTGGACTCTGGCTACTCTGTTTCTTATCAACCCATTCTGCAAAGGCTGAGTTCAAGCCTTCGAGTGATTTGCGTGCTCGGTGCCGCTTTGGTAATGGAGACGATCGATATCCTGTCTGACACATGAGGTTTGCAAGAACTACTGTGTTGAAGCCCCCTTTATTAAAATGGTATATGTCTGGTTACTGGTGGAAACTTCGAACTTTCTTGGTTTCGGCTTAAAGGTTGCTGGAAAAGGGCCGGCTTCGTGCCCACTGCCTTTCAAAGTCGACTTGAAAAGGCACCCGGCGGAAAACATGTCCGGACATTTTGTATGTCTCCGCGCCTCTCTTGAAGGGGGGGTGTAGTGAGCTCTGCAGGAGTCCTCAAAACACTTCCGAAAATCATCAGAACTAATGATTTTTCTGTCTGCGCAGGATGTGTAAAATGGCTTTCCCGTCTGCTCGGGAGCTCCATTTTAAAAATAATGTGATGTGTAAGCAGGTCAGACATGTATCAAAAATGTCATTGTTTTCACCCCGTGGGTGGTGGACTTTTCATGTGAAGTGGTGTTTTTGCCTCGACGGGGATGAATTTTCCAAGAATTACTTTGCTACAAGAAAATGTAAAGGATTTAAGTAAATCATGAAATTATGCGTTTTTTTTTTTGATGGGCTTTGAATTCCAAAACGACCTTTCCGTGTGCACTATTTCAAGTCTTGCCGCTTCACGCTAAATTGTGTAAAAGTTGTCGGAAAAGTGTCCCTGCGGCCGTCCAGGCTGACCTGTTTTCTAGGTTTGTCGATTCCTTTTTAGCAAAAGAAAAATGCGTATTCGTACAATGTTGGTCCCAAAGGTGACCCCTTGTCCCGAAGACATGCTCACCTGAGCACGCAACATACAAACACAAATGCCCCTAGCGGGTACCAATGGACCCCACAAGTATACAAAATGGGGGATGTTTCGGTTCATATCGCAGATTTGAGCGTCACTTCACATTACAAGTAGCGGATTTCAAGAGACATGCAAAACGAAAACATAAAGAAAACAAAAAAGACACCATAAGCTTAGAGCCTTGAGTCTCGAGTGCTTACCTCGGGCCCCAGACTTTCATGCATTTGCATGCATTATTTATTCACGTATTCTATGTTCGACGACCGGAGATAAACTCCCGATGGGGGGCCTTCCTCTACGACACATATATAATATATATTTTTTTGATACATATATATACACATGTATAGGACCTATTTCAGCATGTGGATATACATGCATTTTGTGACACCTGCATGTTAGCAGTTAGCATTTCATCTATACACATCGCACACTTCCAACTGGACATGGTCAAGCAGATTGCAGCCGGGTGGGCATATTGGACGCGTGAGCACAAATAGGAACTCGTGTGCTGGGGTCGTTGTTTTGTTTTGGAAGTCGTATGAAAGTCTGCACATCCTACATCCAACTCTGCCTAGGACCTTTCATTTACCTTCTGCGGGCTTGCAACTTCCTACCCACTATTTTATGGTTCAGGTAAGGGTTGAGTTAAGGCGGCTAGGTACTGTATCCTTAATCGGATCCACTATCGGAACCGACCCATGAAGAGGCCGAGCTGCGATAGAAACTGAAATCACTGCTCGGCTCCTCTTCTGATGTGGCAGAGGTGATATCAGCCTGCTGCTGCCTATAGGAGTCAATGAGGGCATAAGTCTGCTGCTGCACATGCATTGCATATATAATTGTAAGGCCAGTCGGGGAACCCCTTGGGTGCTTTACCAGCCTCAAACAATTCAATGAGCTTGTTAGCAGCTGTGGCGCCAAAGGCTGTACACGACTAGGAACCACCATGAAGGGTAACTCGCTGAGTGGGGTGATTAAACCTGTTACCTACAGGGATACAATGAGATTCAAGAACTTCGAACATATGTTTGGCATTAACAGAGAGACGGACATGTTGCAAGCGGTGCAATGAATCCGAGTGTGATGTCTTATGCAATTGTGCGAAGATTTCACACAAGCAAGTTTATGCTACATACATACATACATACATACATACATACATACATACATACATACATACTCGTGTTCGCAGTGAGACTGCAAGACACTGCAAGTTTATGTTCGAGGATTTCGTGCTCGTGGGACGGCCCATCGATTGCTTTTCTGTTGCGATTCCTGCGAGGGAAAAGCTTCACGACTTCGATAACGATTGCCAAAGACATTAAAGATAGGTTTAGTTTTTGTTAGGGGCTACTTTGTGAATTTCAGCCCCTGAGTCGGCTGTGAGGGCAGCAGCTTTATTGCCTGGTACATGCCATTGTTTGAGCCAGACAGGTGCCCTAGGTTCGTGGCTAGTTCATGCCTTAGCTAACTTCTTAGGATCAGTGTCTGTGTGACTTGACATCCACCATATTTCAAAACTTAATGTTTCAGGGGAGACAAGGATAAGGAACTCAAACTAGACGTCATTATTATTGGCAAACCTGGCTCAAGCCGATCCTTTTCTGTAAATGTCTTTGGTGGTTTCAGAGTCACTGCAAACGTCGACATTAGCATTCAAAATAAATGTCTGCCATCGAGTAAGACAGCAATAAGCTCTGCTCTGAGAATTGTTTGGATAGGACCCGGTGAAGGTTACCGGTGAAGGTTACCCGGTGGCGTCATGAGAAACCTGGACCGCTGTAAGAAAGTCCAGACATTGTATTGAAGACAAGCTGCCATGGAAAAGTGCGTCATCTTCACAATTACTAGCCATGGTTGCATGGGTGGGTGAACCTGTGGAAATACTGTGCACAAGGATAATATAAAAGGACCTCATGTTTATTTGCAAGTTCGTGTTCCCTGTCTGTGGTGCATGCATGCACCATACAGTTCCTTCCGCGGACTATCGGTCCTACCACCTATAACTATAAAGACATGCAAGCCATGAACAACCTTCTTAAGTTGAGCAAAGTAGGTCGTCGACGCCTTGCAGGTCCTGGAGAGCTGCTGCAACTGCATCAAAAGATGGTCCCGAGACTCTTGGCGAAAGATCTCTGGAGACAGGATGCCTTCAAAAGGCATGACATGATCCTCATAAGATGCACACACACAATTCCCTCTATCTGCTTGTTGCTTCATATCCTGTGACTAATGACTCTTTGTGTTGGTGGGAAGTCAAGCGAGGTCGCGCCAAGGGTGTCAAGAGAAGCCAAAGACACAGCATACATATATATATATATATATATATATGACTAATGAACATCACAGAAATGGAGTAAGGCACCAAACTTAAAGCTATAACGAACAAAAAACAGCAAGGCATATACTCCTTTAATCCAATTCATAAATGTAAATTCCGCTTCATGGGTTGCAACTGCATTTTCCAGTCAAGTTGAATACGATGATGTATAGGCATATACGCATATGCAATCATCCAGATATGCATTTGTGTCGCTGCCACCCGAAGTTTGTCACCTCTACATGCAAGTAGTACTTGGAGGGACCCGCGAGGAGGCAATCTTTGGTGGAGAACTAAGATATACGAGGCAGGTGATCGTAGCCTCGCTAAGCTCTTGCTTTTTCGTTGTGGGCAAAATCTGGAACATTATCTGCCTGCTGGCCTATGTGTACCATGACTTTGGAATCTCTCCTAAAAGTATTTTTCCTCCTGACCTATCTGCACCATGACTCTGGAATTTTTCAATACTTTCCTGGCCGTTGGGGCATGACGTTCACGAGTCCTGCTATGAGCTATGAGTCAAGAAGGCAAAACAAGTGAAATGTTCCGCACACGGTGAACCCCGAGTAGATCGTGCATACGCAATGTCGCCAAAGACCACGGCTGCAAGCACATGCAAGCACACTGCTGCCAAGTCGAGTTAAGTCAATAAGCAAGAGCGCCGGACAACGCGATAGCACCAATTGAAAAACATTACTTGGGAATCACGAGCACCTCCGATCACTCCTCTGCGAACCCGACCCATAGAACAATCCCTGTAGCTCTGCTTGCCACCTCTCTTGTGCACCCTGCATAGTGTCTGAAAGCAGCTCTTTCAGCCGAGTTGCCTCAAGCCTTCGTTCACCAACCTTCAGTAGTTCGGTTGTCCCGGTTGTCCAATCCTGTCGGGGTCTTCCCATCTCCCGATCTGTGGGTCAATCGTGCCTGCCTCAAAGGTGTCCCGACGAAGCGGGCTATCCTCTAGCGGTCTCGGGCACACTGCTGCCATGAACACAAAAGAAGATAGGCGAGGCGCAAAATCCCCTCTGCCCACCGGCCAACCACCCAGTTTTACAATTCAATCGAATAAACTCTGAGTGGCACAGACCCTGTACTTGAGTTTGCATATGTATAATTGCAATGATAGGTATACAATACCGTATTCATGGAGAAACTCTTGAATATATTAATATATATATATATTATATATATATATATATATATATATCTGCAACTATACATTTTCATGTAAGCCTGTGCGCAAACTACAACATCTGAGGTTTCAATTTTGTTTCTTCCGCATTTGCATGCTGTACCACTTCAGAGATTCGGCAATGCACGGCTTGGTCCGAATATTTATCTCAAGTTTCCGCAAATATAACTACTAATTGAAATGCCGCATCGTTGTCCATCTTGTTTTCTTGACATTGCCATATGAAATTCTCGCCACACAGAACAGTTCATCTTGTGATGGGACTGTGTTAACAAAGCTGCTCTTTGGTGGTTGGTTGGCGTTGAAAGCATTGAACTAAGAGTTGCAAGGGAGTTCCGTATCACTTCCCCTCCTTGCCTTACTAGTGATGACCTGTTTCTTTGTTCCGAATTGGGTGATGTTGGCCGACTCAGCTTTTCCGCTACCATAGAGCGGACAAATGAGGACAAGAGCGAGTGTATAAGGAGCACGTAGCGATAACAGCATGCGGTGGTGATTTCCATGGGTGCGTAAGCATATTCGAAGACAAACAAAACCATAAATACTGCCGCATTGCTGCCACACTGACAGAATTTCAGTATACATACTACTTTTTGATGGGAGAATGAGGTTACAAACATACCCAGCAATCCAACCGACCACCCCATCTTTCCTCCCACCCATAGCAAAATTCTCTTCAAAAACAAACACACGAAGCGAGCACCCAAAGCACCAAGGGCCAGCATAAGCAGATTCCCTGCACCCTCTGCCATCAAACAAAAATGGTTTGTCGAATTTCTGCCAAATCCCTCTCTGCACACAAACACACGAATGCGCCAAGATACCGCTGTGACCAAACTCCTTTTCATAAAACCTCAACCCCAAACCATCGCCTTCAACAAAGGTCGTGAAACAAAACATGCCAACCTGTGCAAAACCGATCGCATTCTAATAGCCACCATAAAAACACGAGATTATTGGAATAGTGGTATAGAAATCGAAACTAGCGAGTAACATTGCAATATACTGTGGAGCTTCTGTGCAGACAAAGTATCCCAAAGTCGTCCGCCCTCCTATGGTGTGCTCATGGAAGCGGATACATATTGGTCGCATGATTTCATATATCGGGATATGTTTCGATATGTTTAGATAGATCTGGATATGCATCGGTTTCCGAAGTGTTCGGAGGCACTTCGCCTACACATGTGTGGGCACACCTGGAAGCATTTAGCGCCGTGTTAGTACCCCCGCCGTTGGACAGTTGTGCTGTCACACTGCAAGACACACAACCAGAAATATCCCATGCGAAGAACTCACCCCGACTTCATGGCCGAGCTCATCACCTGTGATTCCATCGCCTTCGCTAGGCAAGCAAAGAAGGTGCCCTCTGGCCGCATTTCCGCCCGAATGCCTCCCAGAAATATATCCAGAAAAAGTGACACCTGATGAACATCAGCACCGTTCCTCATTAACAATGTCCACTCAACAAAAGATACGAACAAGTGAACATCGATGAAAGAAAAAAAAACATTCCGCAAGACATCACTCAAGTCACATCATACACAACAACACTAAACAAAAACAAACAGAGTTCGATTCATACATGGAATGGATATAAACACATGAGCACCTATGGAAACCAACACCGACAAACACAGACACCATACAAACCACATTGTGGGTGTATAGCTGCATTGGCTATGTGCGCATCTACTTGTCGCCGAAGGTGTCGTAGCTCCGATGCGGGAAGCCAGAGGCCTGGCGCTGGGCATAGGAAGCTTTTCGGGGTGTCCGCTCCAGGGATCTCCAAAGAGATCTCCCATCAGATTTGGCACCACAGGCACTGGTCCCCACGTGCGGCACTTCTCCTGAAATAGACTCAAAAACAAACATGAACAAACAATCAAAAAACCAAACAAAGTGCCACGGGTGGTTCCAAATGTATCCGAGATCAGGAAACTGTTGACAAAGTTTGAGTTCTGCCCCATCGGCAGCATCAGAATAGGCTGGGTGCCTAATGAAAATCATGTTTTCCCGCAAAGCCATAAAAATGTGTCCGGACAGTCAACTGCCTATTTGATTTTTTTTGCCGCCTCTACTTCCAAGGTGCTCCCAAGAAGGCACTGGCAAACACTTCTGCAAAATATGTCTCGATCAAAACTGCATTCGAAATGAAGACCCAGATGGTACCTGTTGGCCAATCTGGTCACACCGGGGGCTCAGCTCCAGATACGCGAAACAACGATCACAAACCATAACAGAATGAATGCAACGATTGGTACCCGTCGAGGAGCAAGACTTCAATTTCACTAACAAACGACAACACATCTTGTCAACATGAATGCAAGGATTGATCACCAAATCAAGACACATCATGCAACACAAGCAGAATTCCGGCAGCTACATCGCAGCTCAGCCACACAAACAAGTATCAATCATTGCGCTCCTCGCTATTCCATCACAATCTTGGGTTCAACATGCCAAACCCGGATGCGGCGGTAAACATTCTACACAAGCGTGCCTGCTCAACAACTATGTTTCTGTCTTCCTTGTATATATATATATATATATATGCACATAATGTTTTCCACCGCAGCTGTAGCTGTAGCTTATCGTGCCCGATACATTTGAAGACATGAAGAGGGTCCACACTTCAGTAAATGATGTAAATGAACCAACTGCGGTCAAGAAGCCTACAACGCTTGCACTTTCTGAGCGGCTCGATACAGATGACGCGTACTCGGTCATTTCATCTGCGTTCCTTGGGAGAACAAGGTTATACTTTATAAATACAGGTATTTGCACCAAGGCATCGAAGAACAACACTGAGTAGACAAATCACAGCATATCAA
>Ga0099797_101656_pt1 | contig 11238 bp, 2 predicted proteins | sample Uncmet_Sort48C_1_FD_89871 | JGI IMG/M metagenome (GOLD analysis project Ga0099797, IMG submission 89871) | Marine eukaryotic communities from CALCOFI LINE 67, Pacific Ocean - C012_Sort48C_1 | ecosystem: Environmental > Aquatic > Marine > Oceanic | place: Pacific Ocean: Monterey Bay | collected... | reverse complement strand
CAAATTTCTAAATGATGTTGAGTTCGAACTTAGACCTTAGAAGGGATGTTAGTTGGAACTTGAGTCTTGGATCGATGCTCAGACAGCTTTAAATTTCTAGATGACGTTGGTGTAGAAAGGATGTTAACTCGATCGAGTCTTATGTTTGTCGGAGCCTGGGTGATAGATCTGGCAATGTACCAGATCTGCTAGGCTTTCATTGTGAGAGATGCTCTCATTTGTCGAGAGATGATGATAGAGATGATGATAGAGATAATGACAGAGACCAGATAAACAATGATAGACCCCCAGAGCATGCAATGAATCGATAGACCCCCAGAGCATGCAATGAATCGATAGACCCCCAGAGCATGCAATGAATCGATAGACCCCCAGAGCATGCAATGAATCGATAGACCCCCAGAGCATGCAATGAATCGATAGACCCCCAGAGCATGCAATGAATCGATAGACCCCCAGAGCATGCAATGATAGATTCTCTTCCGGAGCTCTCCAACGTCTACTGGTATCATTTGCGGTCTCATTTTGATTGTCTGTCCGTCGCGTCTGACTCTCTCTCTCAGCAGGCACTCTCGGAGGAGTTGGCTCGCGGAGGAGTTGGCTCTCAGAGGAGTTGGCTCTCAGAGGAGTTGGCTCTTGGAGGAGCAACAGGAGAGTCTCTGCGGAGTTCGCTGCTCTCTGAGGAGTTCGATATCATCATCAGTTGAGCCGTTTTCAGGTTGTGCCGAGATTGTATTGCCCAAGATCCAGATCTATACGATCTGATCAACGGCTGCGGCAACAAATAATCTGATTCAGATTGATGTGATTAGCAGTCGTGGTAATGACGGACAGTCACATGAAATGAGCCTGATATGACGAGAAATAACGAAAATCAAGGATATGTGATAGGTTGTGTCTGTCCGATAGTCAACTGGACAGGATATCCGTGTTTGGCAATTGGGGAGGGTAGTTCGAATTCAGGATGTTACTGTAGAATGTGTCGTTGATGTAGAATCAGGATGTAGAGCAGTAAACTAATTCAGGATATAGAATCTGTGTCACTGTGTGTGGCGATTCTGATGGTTTCGGGGTAGATAGAGTTATGAGCTTATTGATTTGAATGATTTGACATTCGAGAAGAATTGTCAAATACAAATCAACGAGTCGACAGTTGCAGATGATGACCTTGGAGTTGCCATTGTCCGTGATATTTTTTTTTTTTCCCTTGATAATTTGCAAGTGCAACGAACCGCGAGACTCTAGTACTCTGACCACTGCAATAATAACAGAGTTAGCACGGTCGACGCTCGGGGCGCTGCGGCTTTCTCATTCACAGGGTGCCCTTAACGTCTTCTGATATAACTTTGATTTGTTGAAGCAGCGAGTCAACATCGATAAGTGATGCTTTCTCCCTGGGTCCCTTAGTCGTCCGTCTTAGACGCTTCGTGTTTGACACGTCATCAATTTCCTGGATAAGACTTTCATAACTCTCACCTATAGAAGTCAACTGCTTCACGAAAGCATCGCGTCGCGCGATAAAACGTTCACGGAGTTGCAAATATTGTATCAAGAGATTGCTTGTATCCATACCCGAATAATGCAAGCCTTCTTCTTCGTCTGATTCTTCAATTGCAGCTGAGAGAGAAGCCAAACCATCAACAGAGCCGCCGTCAATTCTGGAGTCCAATGGTGGATATGCTGGATCAGGGGTGGCTTCGACACACTGTCGCAGTTTTTCGACAGACGATTTTAGATTTTCAACAGTCTTCTTGATCGTGGATGCCTTGCCTCTGGGTCCAGAAAATGTCCAATACGTTGTCCGTGAAACGTCATTCAACGCGTTGGGAAGATTAATCTGTGCGATATTTTGAGCTATGGAATCCCTCTGCTGCGAGAAGTCGTTGCGTTGCTGAGTGGAACGTTGATGCAATCCCACAGTCTCGACCAAGAGGCTGCGTGACTCTACGACACCAGAATACTTCAAGAAATCTCCAATAATGGATGGACTCATGGCATTCGCAGGGAGTTTTTCCATCAAGACAGAGAGACTGGCTATGTCAATACTGGGTAACTTCAAAAAAATCGCAATCATTGCAGCCCGATCCTTTGCATGCTGCTTCTCTATAATGGCCACAGGGAGTTCGGTCGCCTTATCCGTGTGTGTTTTTTGAACTGTGACCGCCTTGACATCGTCTTGCTGCAGTGCGGGTACTGCAAGATATTCAGATTCATGGAATTCTGGCCGCAGGACTGCACCAAGAGCACGAGACTCCTTGATTGTGCCTACGAGATAACGTGCCAACATCTTTGGAACTCCCTGTTGAACTTCCAAGCCCACGGCCAATTCCAGGTAGAGTCTTTCCATGTCGTTATACAATATGTAGAATTCGTGGATGGGTCCGTCGCGCCGTCCGAAGTCACGCTGTACGTCGGCTGTGTCAAAATCACGACGGTAAAAATTCCTCAGTTCGTCTTTCCAGTTAGTCCAGGCGGTCCACTGTATGTACCCTTTCTGTGTTTTGAACCAACTGCCCAAATTCCAAGACCGGTCCCACCAAACACCAGTGGCGCCATCGTGGGCCTTAAATTCATCATACACACTGCCCAAATTCCAAGACCGGTCCCACCAAACACCAGTGGCGCCATCGTGGGCCTTAAATTCATCATACACACTTCTTGTAAGTTGTGTAAGCTCGATAATACCAAACTCTTTTACCAGATTCCAGAAGACTCCAAACGGATTACTTGTGTTGCGATCTTTACTGTGTTGCCGACTATATCCGAGGTCCTCGCAGAAGATATAAGTGCGACCCACTTTGAAGACATCAAATCTAACAACGGAAGTGTTCTGGTGAGTTTTCTCATTGTGCACGTAAGCCATGAATAAAGAGATGCGCTCTTCGATGGACTGCACTTGGTTGACGTCGAGTTTTGGGCTGAGAGTCAACATTCGCATTTTACCCTCTACAAAAGCGTTGTAATCATGCACCAATAGATATCTTGCCATCGCTTTCTCCATTTCGTCCGCCTGCGGCAATATCGTGAAATTTTGCACTGGCACTTTTTCCGTTTTTTTTTCCCATTGCAAGAGTTCCGAGAAGCTTTCGGCCATCTCTGGATCCTTATAGACTCTGTGGAAGTCTGCACTTGTTGTTTCTTCTGAAATTTGCAGAATTCTTTTGAAAATGTGAAACTTCTCCATGTCCACCGCGACATTGCGTGTTTCTGTAGACTGCAAGAGTTTGGCGCAGAGTGCCTTCCCCTCGGCTACTTCGTTGCGGGTGTCAGCACTCCACCAGGCGTCTGTATTTTTATCCAACTCACCTGCGCCACCCGCCTCCGGCACTGCAGAACGCCTCTGCAAACCCAATTTTGCTCCTAATCCGGAGTAAAATGTTTCGTTGGCGGCCGTTGCGCAAACGACGAAGGTGGTTTTCAAACCGTTTTCGTCAGTCTGAGTTGTCTCATAAACATCGTGTCTTTTGACGGGTATCTCGGTGTGCGTGTCGTTCTTGTGAACCATGCCTAACCACCAGGATATGAATCGTCTCACGCTGAGACAATGTGCGCTGCTTGTCCTCAAGACAGTCACAACGACGTCGTCCTGACCGTCAGGTTGAAACGAACTGTTCGGGGTGTGGACAGAAGGGGACGTGGGTTCAGACATAGAAGCCAAATCCAAAGAACGTGGGCTGTTCAAAACTGTTTCGGAAGTTACAGAGACTGCATCGGAAACAGAACCAAGCAACCCAACGTCAGAATTTTCATCCGTGTTCTTGGCGCTGGTTGTCAGCTCTTCGAGTGACAGTCCCTCCGACCTGTCATTACCACCCGAATTCAATAACGGAGACTCCATCTGAAACCCCTCGCACACATTCATCAGCAACAGCACCAGCACAGAATATGTCAATGGAAGACCTTGGAAAGCCGTCATTTTTGGAGAAAACCAGCTTCACCCTTTGCAGATCTAATGGGCTCTTTCGAAGGTTTGAATATGGGGTATTGCTTTGATACAGATTTGATTTACGGTTGGATATTGAGAAATGCGACTAAAATTACTGTTGGACAATCGAGAAAATTAATGATGCCGCTTAAACTGTAGATTATGTCACTGGGAAATTTCAATCAGGAGATGAGATTGTTTTGTTTTGATTGGGAATACAAATCTTGCGCAAAAGTACAGTATCTTGTGGAAAAGAATCGACTGTCACCGTAGATCTTGGATTCGCAAAAAAAAACCCTAAACTCGCTCACTTTCAATCGCATCATGCTTATCTTGACTTAATCTTGCAGTTTGCTTTCTCGCGCATTCACATATGACACGATCATAATGATATCATCAGGCGTTCATGCTTCTTGACCGACCAGGCTGTGGTAGCGTAAAAATGACACGACAGTGACAAGGATGCTCATACTGCAGCCTCCCTGCTTGAAACCAACATCGCTTGGCGTCTTATGCAGATACAAATCCCGAAGAAAAGATACGCCATCCTACTATTGGGACAAACCACGAGGGTACCGAAAGCCATCTCGAATGATTTGCGAGTTTCAAACGCCCGACCCGATGATTCAGATTATCACGCGATCCTCGGATCCTGCAGTGCTTTACATAGACCTCCTGGCGTAGCAACACGACACACCGATATAATGATCCGAATCTCGACACATCAGCCTGAAGAGTTCGACCAGATTGACTGTCAATTCGAAAAAAATCGTCAGCAAAGCTTCAGAAAATTTGTTGCCTGAAAAATCCGGTGATCCAACAAAAAACAGAAATCCCGAAAAAATGTTACGACGTTCCCGCTAGAAAATAATTTACCACAAAGTTTTAACGCTCTTCACACGAATTCGCAGGCTTTCTTTCTGGTTTGGATGTCACTGTCATTGATCAATGATTGCTTGACCATGACGCTGACAGTCCTTATGGCAGTACTTTTTTTCTGACAGTCCTTACGGCAGTACTTCGCTCAAATATACGACAAAGAGGCCTGATTCGTGAGACGTCACACCATAACGCTTCTTTTACGATTCTGTTGCTTCATGCTGTCGGCACAGGACTGACAAGGAAAAACTTCAACAACTGCAACTATCCTTGAAGCACTTCAAGAACACTGTTAGCATCTGTCAAACACTGCAACACCACAAGCAGACATCTTTTAAGTGCGAAATTCGCTGCATTTTCACAAAACCTCCAAAACGTCACGCTCTGAAATGCTGCAAGCGTCTGACGTCACGCTTTCTTCTTCGACTTTCGTAACGGAGATCAGACCTTCTTCATCGACATTCGTAACGGAGAAAGTTGCATAGGAACGGGAGTGGTGGGCCTGTTGAGATTCTCATCGTTTGGTATACTGCCAGATTCGGAGTCTTTGGTTTCGATGTTCCTTTCTTCATCCCCTCCAATAAAATCTAACCGGATCGCCTCTCCTGAGACATGTCCTGCATCATTGGCTCCTTCTTCCTCTTCATGGGCTTCTTCTTCCTCTTCGTGATTTTCGTCTTCTTCCTCTTCATCATAGTTTTCTTGGTCCTCTTCTTCTTCGTGATCTCCTTTTGACGCGCCGTCCTCTTGAGACATTTCTTCTCTGGAATCACCACCCTCTTCTTCTTCTTCGTCTATTCCTGATATTGTTTTGGACTCCTTTGAGCCTTTAGACCCAGACTCTTTTGAATGCTGTGTTCTTCCCTTTATAATCTCCCTGCTTCTCGTCTTCAGAAGGTGTTTCTCATTGACTTCAGTCCTTGCCATCCCAGTTGCTACTGCCATCGTATCCGTCACAGTATGACTCACACCAGAAACACCTAGACCAGAAACACCTAAAATTTTGCTCGATTGCGCGTCTGAGCCTAGACCAGATGGAGTCGTCACCCCAGAAGGAGTTCCCAATCCAGAAGGATTTGTCAAAATCTTACTTGATTGCGCGATGAATTGTGAATCCATCCCAACCTGCTTTTCTTTCTTCCATTGTGATTTTATTTTGCGTTCTGTCGTGATTTCATGCAAAGACTTCGTGATTTTTACCGATTGTTTCCAACTTTCCGGCATCGTCTGTTTGAGATTCGATATCGTCCTCTCTACGTCATCATCATCTTCATCGAGATTAATTTCTCGATCTTCAGGTATCGATTTGCTGGACATATTCATAGTGCTTACCCGTTTCATGAGAGATTTATGCGTTGGACTACGCGATTGCTGCAAAATACTCCGTAGCATGGTGCTGGAAGATTTCTGTGTTATGAGAGTGATATCTTTTGTGCTAATCCCGACATTATTGTCACTTTTTTCAGAATTACTACTTCCGGACATGTTTTCCGAATTGTAAGATAATGTCCTGATAGACCCAGTTTTCGGCGAAAGAGAAGCCGCCGTTTTTGGTGACAGCGATTTGCTGGATTTTTGTGATATTTTACTTTGTGATATCCCCGATTGTATCCCCGATTGCGAGGCTTCTATCTTCACCGTTGCTCGGACAACTCCCTCACCGGTTATCTCGACCTGATGAGACTGGAGGGTCTTCATTGAAAGGCGACCTTTCCGACTCAAAGCGATGTTGTCCCTTACTGTATTCTTGATTTCTTTTTTAAACGAGCGCATCATGTGTTTCGATTGATTCACCGTTGTACTCAATCCGGATTGCGCTCTTATGATGGCAGATTCAGAGCGGGCGAAGCTTTTGGAATGTTGTGTGAACCCCGCTTGTGTAGTGCTGTCTTTCGAGAAATTTTCCTGATTATTGTCATTGAATTCCGACGAACGCCGTTCCTGAGGAATAGCAGTGCTGTCATGTCTGAACTCAGAATCTAAATTCGACGTTTCTGTCCGGGCAAATTCTCGCGGTGAACCGAGATTGTCCGATGTTTCTATCACGTGAACTATCTCAATGGTGTTTGGGTCTTCGCCCAGTTCCGCCAATTCTTCGAGGATGTGCTCTTCAGCTTTCACCATGTGCTCGCCGAGATAGAAATGTCTTCGCGCAACACAAACACTGAAACAGCAACAAGTTGCTACGGCGAGAAGGATTAATGTGGTGCCGGTCCAAATCCCAGGATCTTCTTCTTCGTATGTTACGACTTCAATGATATCGCCGGGGATGTCGATAATCGTGATATTGGTGACGTTGGTGTCGTTTGTTCCAATACTGTTCGGATCGATGTAAGAGTCGAAAGCAGTCAAATTGGTGACGACTTTGAGTTTTGACGAGCGAAATTCTTGGAGCGAACTCATTATCAGATTGTCAAATTCTGCGATGCCGAAAGTCTCTTTTCTCTCTATAAATTGCGCGTTCATCTCTTGAAGGAGAAAGAACGGACTGGAGCTCTGGGCATTACCGCTGTTGACAGATATGAAATCGCGGATACCCATCGCTTCTTCGGACGTTGCACAATAGATCTGGAAGAGGAGATGGAGCAGGAAAGTTGTTGGAGAAGCTGGCTTGAGCTGCCTTTCTTCTAGCTGCCTCTCTTCTAGCTGCCTTTCTTCTAGGCTCTGTCTATTTTCGTTTTCTTCCAGTTTATCGCCCCACAAGGACTCCGCTCTCGGAGACGACTCGCCCCGAGAGGACTCCACTCTCCACGAATCCGCTCTCCGCATCAACCTCTGCGACGATTCAGAAGGCAAGCTGACAGAAGAGTCGAGCAGTCTCGTATCGCCATTCTTATGATCCCCAGAGGAAGATGTCGTTTTCACTTTCGTGACGACAATACTATCGACCACCACATCACTTTTTGAAATTCCAGATTTGACAGCTTCTGCGTGTTTTGAGTCAGCTTCTTCGCTATTCGCTATCATCTTCGAACTTTCCAATATCGCATTCCATACCGCATCTCGTACCGATAATCGAAATTCAATATTGTTTTCTAAATTGGATTCTTCTTCTTCCACAATCTTAGTAGGAGGTGCGTCCATATGCGGTGTATCGCCTAAAACTCCGGTGTTGACGTTGTCGATGTCCGCATCTTTTTGCGGAAACGTTTCTGGAAAAAAGGGCTCTAACCCCGAAAACTGACCTGTGAATGAGAAATCATAATCCCCGGGCGAAAACGTCATTGTGAGAACATCTTTATCACTGGACGTCGATGTCGTCGTCGTTGTTGTGCTCGTAGTTTTGGGCTTGTATTCTTCCCGTCCGCCGCTTGAAGCCGCACATGGAGCCGAGAAATCGAAATTACTCAGATTATTTTGTTCTTGGTCGTTTTTTCCTTGATTTGATTGATAATTTGAATCTCCAAGCAATACGTCCCAATTAACTTCGTTTTCACAGCATTCGTGGACGCCTGGTCCATTGCATCTGAAACACGCTATATCACAAGGCATACATTTCAAAAGGTCTCCATCTGCGTAGTGTCTGCCTTTCTCCTCACACTGCAACTCCAATGGACGAGATTTGCCATTTTCGCACATTGCTGTGGTTGACTCTGATTTCGGATCGTTTGATTCCAAATTTTCTTCCATTAAAGGATTGACCTTCACCGAAAAATCTGCATTATACGAAAACACAGACTGTCCAATCTTCGGAGCATCCAATAGAATCGTCCCATCCAAAAACGAATGTTCATGTTTGAAAGCAAATTTTGTTTTCGAGCCTGTTTCTCCGCCACCACTCCGATTCGGAATCCCATTCCGATTCCGATTCGGATTCTTCCGCACAGCGTCATTGGTTACCAAAAACTCAGACGTCGACGCGTCATGGTATGACTTTGTGAAGATCATGTTATCTTCTGTTACATCGCAAATCTTCACTTCGCAATACTTGTTCTTCTCCGCCATAGCTTTCGTCTCGGTGCTGTAGAAAATGTCTTCTAGTGTCGCATTTTGCGAGGACAGATCAGAAATTTCAAAATTCCGCGAGGACACGATATACCCGTCCCGACTACACTGCTCTGATTTCGAAGGCAAACACTCTTTGCGATAACAGGTGGACGTTTTTTCACCTGCTTGTTCCTGATTTCCGCTTTTCACTTCTGAGTCTAACGCGATACACTTCAACGTGTTGGCAACACTTTCTAAGTCCTCCGCTTCCAAATTTTCCATACCCCGATCAGATGGGCAGAGCGCGGACTTCCCATCACAGACTTCTTTCCGGTCACAAACATTTTGACTCTGTGAAGAATACGCTTCCCTACAAATGCTGCCTTTTGGCTTCGGACTGCACGTTTCCGCATCGCAACATCCGAAATTCGTGGGCGAGCATTTTTTTCCAGCTTTCAATTTGCATTTCTCACAGTCGCAGCAGGGGTCTTCTTTGTTGGGTGTCTGAATTATTGTATTCGTGCCGTTCATTGACGATGACGGAGCGTTATACTTTTCGTTCAGATTCGTGATGTTTGTCACCATGTTGAAGACGTCGTTTATATTCGAATCTACTTCCAGAAGTTTTTTCAGCGATTCGAAGTGTGTTGCGAGCTGCGACTTGGAGTGAAATAGCATTGTTTTCGAAGGCTGATTCTCCTTGTCTTCTTCATCTTTCGGAGAATCAGACAAATCCGTCACAGACGAGGCATTTGCCACAAAGTATTTTTCGGACAACTTCACAGATAGATGTCCGGGGCCACAGTCACACTCCTCCCCCATTTCAACGTTACCGTTACCGCAGGTTAGTGCTGTTGTCGGGGTGTCGGAATTGCTTTCGTTGCCAGTCTCATTTGCAACTCCTGTTATTGTTGAAGGGATATCTGCGACGCCTGTGGAGTTCCCTGAGGATTCGGAATTTGAATTTCCTAAATGGCTAGACTTGAAATATCTCCTTCCTTCCGTATTCTGTTCCCACTTGACACATTTCCTCTCCAGACAAACCCCCGTGCGCTCCCAATTCCGATCGGACACATGGCGACACGCAATTCCATCCGGAACTGCCACAGAACTCTGATAGTCCGACATCACAAACCCACTCCAGCAGTCATTGTGATGTTTGTAGCCGTTTTTCTCATTCAAATACCAGTGATCCACCTTACAGACGAGTTCGGAGCATTCATCGTTGTACGTTCGGCAGGATTCCCCGTCAAGAGAAGATCCCATACGAAGTGTCGGCTGCAGCGAGGCGATTTTCTTCTGAGATTCTTCTCCATCCGCGGGTGCCAAAAATGTGTATTCAAACTGTGACTGTGCGTCGAAGACGCAAGTCTGTTCGATAGATTTGCACATGCCTTCCAAACATCTGCCTTCGAAAACCATTAATGTATCTTTCAAAATGGTTTTCAAAAGATCGATTTTCATGCCTCCATCCAATGTTGCATTATTGAGAGAATTCGAATTGTGAATATGAGTACTCTCATCGTGATTCTCGGAATCGTGCTGATGGACGTAGGATGTCACTGTCTCCCCCCCCGCGAGATGGTAATGATGAAAGTCGCCAGCTCCCATCAAATTCAACCGACTGCTCCCGTCTGTGTACAGATTGTATTTTGAAGTGTAGTCGGAGACGTAGTTGTAAATGTTACCTGTACCTGCTATTGATTGTGCGTTATCATTATTTTCTGAGTCCTGAATGACCGTATTATCGAAGAAATTCCAACATCTTTCTCCCGGTCTGGCGAAGGTGTCTGTCGGACAATTTTCAGAATCTCCGGAACAAAAATCCGGGGCATCACAAGTCGGATGTCGCAACGGCCGACACATCGTGTCTACACTTCTGAATTTGCAGGTCTGTGAGTCGCAGCAAGGCGCTTCTTTACTGTCGCATTCTTCGCCTGTTTCGACAATTCCATTACCACAGACAGGTGTATCTGAGTCATTTGCTGTGACGTTCTTACTTTGCAGCTCATCATGATCCAAACACCATCCCAGATAATTCGTGTCTTGGTGCTGTGTCACAATGTTCAAGATGCCCCAGTTGTCGTTGCCAACGACGTTGCCGCCGTTCGTTTTTTCTAGATAAGTAAGCATGTTCTTGGAACTTGTGTCGTCGTTGTCATTAGAATCATTGGAATCATCATTCTCGTTCTTGGAACTATATTGTTTCAGGCTTTCCACGACATACTGCTTCAACCTAACGTTCGAATAATACACGAAGTCGAACCAATTCTTTAGTCTTTCCCTTGAGCATGTAGAGAATTTCACAGACTGCATATCGATTGAATCGGACTGGAGCTGCGATAGTAGCCGAAAGTCCATGACACTATTGGAACATTGACTGGTCGCTGTGTTTTCGCGCCCGTCCTCCCACACTCCCATAGCGTGCGCGATTTGCCGCGACGTTATCAATGCGCAACGTTCTGTTGAGCTTCCCGCATCCGAGTAATGTTTTTTATTGTAATGTT
>Ga0099797_101655_pt1 | contig 11240 bp, 8 predicted proteins | sample Uncmet_Sort48C_1_FD_89871 | JGI IMG/M metagenome (GOLD analysis project Ga0099797, IMG submission 89871) | Marine eukaryotic communities from CALCOFI LINE 67, Pacific Ocean - C012_Sort48C_1 | ecosystem: Environmental > Aquatic > Marine > Oceanic | place: Pacific Ocean: Monterey Bay | collected... | reverse complement strand
TTTTTTCAGAGATTCTTCTTTCTTCAGAGGTTCTTCTTGCCCTTTCCAAGATGATTCTTGAATCTCGAAAGATTGCTGCCACTTCGTATAGATAAGGTCGGTTTGCATCATCTGAAAATACTGCAGGGCGGATTCCAAAACTTTCACCCCCGCAGCAAACCTTTCAACTTGGAGTTGATTGAGATCCAGATTCCGGAATTTCTTTTGATTGAGATATAGTAGATCCAGATTCCAGAGTCCCTTAGTCTTTGCTTCGAATTTCTTAGTCTTTGCATCGAATTCCCATTTCGTTATTTCATCATAAAATTTCCCAGCTTTTTCAAATTCTTCCATTCTTGAGTCTTCCTTTCTTTCTGCAGCTTCAGACTCTTTCTTTTTTTCTGATTTTTCTGATGAAAAAACTGTACTAGCTTCAGCTTCAGCAGAGTCTGACACAGCTGTCTTGGACACTGTCTTGATGAAATTTCTCAGCGTTTTGATTTTCGCGGAAAGGTGGATCATTTCGTATGTCAAATTCGCTTGCTCGCCGAGGCTCGCCGAACTCCCATCGCTTGGAGAACTCGTTTTCTCGTTTTTCTCAGCGCTTTTACCTTTTTTCTCAGCGCTTTTCTCGTTTTTCTCGACGCTCTCAAAAGACTTGCTTTTATCTTCTTTTGGCAAGTGTCGAAAGGCTTCTAAGACTTGCTTTTTCTTCCCCACTTCCGACTCGATACGATTGATCACCTCCATGAGTGGAAGTTCGGTGAAATTCAAAAAGGTCACCTGTGACCCCCGTAATAATTCTTTTGAAGAGCGGCGTTTTCTCAAGAGCAGACGGTTATGATAAGTCTTCGCGTTTTCTGAAGAGTAGTATTCTAAGTCAGACTGAGACGATTCTGAAAAGTAGTCAGACGATTCCGAATTTGTTGAAACAGAAGCGCTGCTTTTGCATTTGAGCTCTGTATCTAATTTCACCAGCTCCCACTTTTCTGCTTCTTCCCATATTGCTTTCTTGAATTCTGCAGCACATTGTGAATCCCAAACAGACGTCTTGACGCAATCGAAGAATTCTTCTGAAAAAGCAAACGCTTCCATACAATGTGGCTGAGGAGGATTGTCTAGGACTTGTGCTTCTAGGACTTGTGCTTCTAGGACTTGTGCTTCTAGGACTTGTGCTTCCAGAACTTGTGCTTCCATAATAACATTGTTATTGTTATCCATAATAACATTGTCATTGTTAAGTTCCATAACATTGTTATTGATTTTACCTAAATTGGCCTCAGAAGGCATATAGAATCTGTGCCAACTCGAAAAGGGAGTTTTGCACTCGTCTGAGAAGACCAAATCCTGAGAGGATTCCTCTACGTCCTCCAGGACATTCTGGCACGGTTTGCACGAGATGATGGGGCTTCGGGCGATGGGGCTTTGCGCGGTTCTCATGTCTGCTGATTCAGATGGCAATGGTCTCATGTCTGCTGATTCAGATGGCAATGCCAGTGGATAATGTGTAACTGTTTGAAAGGAGTCCGAATCTGGCGGTGAAGATGAGATGGAGCCTTTAAGTTTCGGCGGAACAGAAGAGGAAAAACCATGATTCGGCGGAACAGAGGACTTATCTGATGAAGATAAAGAATTCGGCTGAACAGATGAAGATAAAGAATTCGGTTGAACAGAAGAAGAAGTTTTTTCGGTTGGACATTTCAAAAATGGAGCCTCCAAATGTGACTCAAAGGGTGACTCGAAGGGAGAAGAGTTACCGCCTGAAAGAGAGTTACCGCCCGCCAGCTCCTCCAATTCCCGCTCCACTCGCGCAAAGTCTTTCACCTCCTTTCGAATCAGCGCCCATTTCTTTGTGGCTGTATGAATTGCGTTTTTGAAATCGGAAGCGCACTTTTCTGACTCTCTTTGTTCTGACTCTTTCTGTTTTGACTCTTTCAGTTTTGAATCTTCTGATTGAAGTACAGTAATTGTTGTTGAGGCAAGGATAATGCTCTTCGTTTCCTGAGCCTTCGTTTCCGAATTCTTCGTGTAGACTTGCTGTGCACGAAAATAATTTTCCTTCACACACTCATAAAACTTTTTATTGAAAGCAAACGCCTCCATGCAATGAGGTGGCGGCGGTGTATCGAGAAATTGGCTCCTAAATACACCGCCGTCGCGTTTTCCAGAGCTAGTTCCAGAGCTAGAATTCATGCTCTGATCGAGTTCAGAACTGCTCTGCTCGGATTCAGAACTGCTCGGATCGAGTTCAGAATACCTCTGCTCGGATTCAGAATACCAATAGAATTCATGCCGCGAAGAGTATGGAGTTTCACACTCCACAGAGATAGATTTCATGTTTTGTAAGTGCACCGAACAGATCGAACAACTTTTTATATAGTTCATCTCCTTTATCTCCTTGACATCTTTTATTTTTGGCAAAGAAACGGATGCTTTCTCTTTTGGCAAAGAAGCGGATGCTTTTTCTTTTGGTTCTTTTGGCACCGAAGGAACTCTGAGGTCATTTTCCACCAATTTTCGGCTCAAAGTTTGAGGCGTGGTGGGCTCTTCTGCTTTGTCAGCACTTTTTGCAACCATTTTTATCTCCTGTGTTTTTTCATTTGTGGCTTTATCACTTCTCTCCTGCATTTTTTCATTCGTGAAAGAAGTTTCTTTTCCTGTATCGAAAGTGGCTTTTTCATTTCCAGTATCGAAAGTGTCTTTTTCATTTGCTGTATCAGTTCTCTCTCCGGCTTTTTCTTTTGCTGTATCAGTTCTATCTCCAGAAGACCCTTGTTCCAGAAATAAAAGATTTCTGCTCGGTGTAACCCAGTCTTGTCGAATGGCTGTGCCCCATAACTCCTTTGATTCCACTTCTTTCAGAGATCTTTTCGAGCCAGATGTTGTTGTTTTTGCTGCCGCAGCAGTTGCGTCTTCTGCCCATGCCACTTCTTCCGCCGCCGCCGGTGTTGGCGCTGTCGGGGTTTCCCAAATCCAGCGAAATTGCGAGTTGTCAGTGGCTTTTTTCTCCCCATTTTTCTCCGTACTACTACCTTTCTCCGTAGTTATCGAATTTAGAGAAGAGCTTCCTCCAAGAGCTACGCCAAAACCGAAAAAACCGACCGCGAAACCTATCGCCAAAATAACCAGAGATTTGAGAACAAATGCAATTGGATTGTAATCTTTACTTTTCGAGGATCTAACTGTGGATTCCGCAGGGACGAATTTCATAGTACCTCCTGTTCCTCCTTTAGGAGAACCTCTCCCTCCTAAAAGAGGAGCACCTTCTTCAAGCTGCGTGGAAGATTCAGGAGAACCCGCGGCAACACCCATCATCGCTTCTTGAACAGGATTTGTGGAGTAGCTGAAGAGCAAGAAACTCACTTTGCTCATTAGACTCACACGGACTCCCAATGGAAGACCTCTGCTCGCCCTCATAGCAAATTGAAATAACGAATCTGACATTTTGTTTTCGAGAAGAAAAAGAAAACTTGATCAAGAAAACTGTGTAGAAACTTGCAGTTTCCAAAACCAAATTTCCAAAACAGAAGAGAAAGATCAAGTTTCCAAAATAGAAGAGATTCGAGAAAGATCAATAAGTCAATAAAAAAGAATCTTCTGGAGCGTGAACGTAATTTTGACCTGTGTACGTACAGAAGCTTTCAGCTTCGACTCCTGAAACAGGATTCTGGAAACAGGTCATCGATGAAAAGAAGATCAGAATGAATCAGATTCAACGGAAATATGGAAAAAGATTTCGAATTGAGTTTGATTCACATTGAGAACTGAACATGATTCACATTGCTGAAGAGCACATATGATTATGATGGATGTTGTATGAGATTCGAAGGGAAAGACTAATGTGTCTGCCATGTATCTGCATGTTTGAAGCAAATCAAGTGTTTGCCTGCTCCCAATTGAATGCCGCTATTTAATTTCCGGACTTCACTGCTAACCGTGAAAACTCATATTTAGCCACGCATGTCGAAAGAATGTCGAAAGGTTCTTGAGGAGAACGCACCCAGAACAAGCTTATGACTCGTCACTCTTCGTACTCGTCACTCTTCGTGGACAAATTTGACGGAATCAAAGCCAGCCACTCGATTCTAAGACCCTTCTTTTAGGCCGTCTAGTTCTCTCGAAATCTTGTTTTTTAGTGCCTCCAAATACCACCAAACTCTCCAAAATTTCCTCTCTTTCTCCGAAGATGGAGCTCCCTCAATGTCATTGATGCTCTGTCTCGGATTATTAACAACAACCATACACGTTTCACAAACAAGTTCAAAAAAATGCATTTCAAAAGCATTGCACTGGCATTGCCACATTTATGAAGATATAGAACACGTTGACCGCAACACTGACAGCAAAAAAGTTTTTTTTATAGCTTTTCTAGTCTCCTAAAAGATCCAAATGATTTGTTTCGAAGCACATCATGAAATGTAACTCCGATTGTGCCAGAATATGCGATTAAAAGACACGTTGCTTTTCAAGTTTTGAAAAAATGTTGTCTTTCGTGTGGTACAGAGATGAAGACACTCTGCACTTTCCCTTCACAACACATCTTCAAAAAATAGCATAACCGTGTTCACATAACATCCCAGCATTTTTTGTCCCACAAAGACATTGTAAATTGTCTTGCGCTGTAGCTGTCCACAATTACCAGTTACCGCCTCCACACATGGTAATGAAGTATACCCACACACAGCACACCAACAACTTACAAACGACGACCACGACGACCGTGGGACTTTCTGGTGGTATCGTGAGGAATAGGAGTGACATCCTCGATACGTCCGATCTTCAAACCGTTACGGGCGAGGGCACGAAGTGCCTGTTGAGCACCAGGTCCAGGGGAACGGGACTTGACACCTCCGGTGGCTCTCAGTTTCACGTGGATAGCGGTGATACCGATCTCCTTCATACGGTTGACGACATCAGCGGCAGCCATCATAGCAGCGTAAGGAGAAGACTCGTCTCTATCGGCCTTCACCTTCATACCTGTTTTTGGAGGAGTTTTTTGGGATTGGAGGACTTTTAGAAGATATTTTTTTCGAAAAGAGTTTTTTTTCTGTTGCAAGAGGGGGATTGAGATAGACAAATGCACATGGAGAACTGTGGGGAACTGTGGTTTAAATCGAGTTTCTAAAATTTCTCTCCGAGTCGCATTTTCTTCCCAAAAAAACCACTCTCAGGCATCAATCTAAAGACTCATCCAAATCATAATACTCCATAAGATTTTTAATGTCATAATCTACACAGTGACGCAAATCAAATTTCAAGTATTCAAATCCACAAGTTTCAAATTTTGTTGTCAAAAGAAACGTCCAAATCCAAGATCATTCAAAAAGAAAAAAAAAATACCTCCAGTGACCCGGGAGATGGTTTCACGTCCGGAGCAATCGGTGACGTGGATGAAGGTATCGTTGAAGGAAGCATAGATGTGAGCAACGCCGAAGATCTCCTGCCCAGTTGGGTTTGGGATCTGAAGCTTGTTCTCAACCGGCTCGGTTGGAGCGGCGGCAGCAGCCTTCTTTGGTGCCATTTTAGATCTATAGGAGCTAGTGAAAAGCTATAACTCTGTCCCTGTGTGGTTGGTTTTAGGAGGTTTTTTGATTTAAGTTTCATGATTTGGTTCGAGAATGATTTTAGAAATTTGGATTTAGATTCACGCGATAATCAATATCAGGAAATTATAATTTGGCCCGGAATTTAGATATGAATCGATTTAGCACATTTTAGGTGGACAATAATGAAGCAAGATTTAGAGAGATAATTCCACAATGAGAAACGCTTTGCCGAACGGTCTAACAATCGCATCACAAGAATCGCATCGCCGCAAAAAAAAAAAAAATACTTATTCAAATGATCGCTGTCTCGAGTCTCAATTCGCAAAACAAAAAACAAAAAAGCACGCTGCACTCTCGTCAAAAGTAATTCAAAAAGGAAACAATTTACAAACTCAAAAAAATCTACGCTCGCTGCAAACTAAAATTTAGTTTCAAAATTTTATCTCTCAGATGGTAGTGCATGATGTTGAAAGACTCAGCATTTACCCATCGATGTTCGATGGTCAGCGTGGAGTGATTCTATGGTTGGGGTTATCATCAGTTTCTATTTTTGTAGTCGTCGTCAGTTTCTTTTGTCTTAGCTCGAGTCTCGCATTGTAATTTGTTCACGTCGTCTAAAGCTAATAGCTATAAAGTTACTCCAGCAAGACTATATAGGTATCCAAAGACTTCCAAATGTATGCCCCTTGTCTTTTTAACCCATCTAAATTTTAGAAAAACCAATCTAAATTATAATGAATCCAAAAAAACAAACGCAAACCAATCTAAATTCTAATGAATCCAAAAAAAAAAAAACGCAAACCGGCTGTTGCTCAAATCTCAAAATTCAATCCCCCGATATGACAGTCAAACGCAAAGCCAATGCAGAACCAAACTCAATCAAATACATCTCTCAGACTCAGATGAGATCGTAATTTGTAAATAAGATTTCTCCAAATCCAGTAAGCGAAACGGAATTTTTAGAACACTCTCGTCGATGCATAGTCTGCCAAAACCGTTTTTCTAAAGCATCCAGTAACATGTCTCTTTCGGCAAGAGCTGTCACTGACAGTGACGCGTCTCTAAAAGCCTTTGGAGAGATTGCAACTCCATGAGATTTGGTCAAGTAAAAGTGGAAACGGAGATTTTTAGTCGACTGGATCAGCATAAAGAGCTGATAAATGATCAGAGATCATGGAATGAGTAAGTCATTCGAAATCTTCATGGATGGGGATTCTCGAGAGAATTTTCATCAGAAGTTTCCCTTCTGATTTGTTCAGAAATTACAATTGATAACAGTCTTTAGAGTCCGAATTCGCACCTCACCAGCACTACTAGCACTCAAAACTCAGAAGCATCTTCTTAAATCAGCTGTGCTGTCTCAAATCATCTGTGCCCTGCTTCCACTCGGTTCAACTTCTTTTGGACTTGTGTCACGCGACGGCAATGGGCTTTCCTTGGCTTTTTTTGACCCGACACCCCTATAATCGTGATCACCACCTATCAAATCCTCTACCCCATACCAGCTTTTCGGACACTTTTCAATCACCGCACGAATCAAAAATGGTCTTGCCAAATAAAGCAAAGAATATCCTCCAGCCATCCAACACCACGTTGAGCATGCTTCCATGGTCGGTCCAAGGGTGATATAAACCGGAATGAAGCTTGCTACCCCGATCAATGCCCATGCACTTAATTCGAATTTCGGTAGCTGTTCTGGAACATACGCTGAAATAAAGAGCATCGTGACGTAGAGGAGGCACACAATCGTGCAGAGGTGGAAGATGTGTTTTTGATGTCCACTTTCAGAAGAACCCATATCTATGACAGCGCTACGGTTGTCCAATTTCGAATCTAAAATTCCGTCCCCTAACAATTCCCCCAAACCTGGTCCACAAGGCCAAACCTGATGACCATTCTCTCCCACTCGTGTGTAATAGTTCTTCGTCGCCATCTGAGCCATCAGTACAAAAAACGCTTGTCCCAGGAAGTAGAGGAAAAAGCCAACCTTCCAATACGAGAATATTTCCGGATCACACCGCCAGATACTGGTCTTGTAATTTCCGAAATTCACTATCGTCAGCGGCACGTGGACCCAAGCGGAAAACCATATGAGCAGAGAGAGAAGAAAATTCGCAGTTGTTTTTTTCACTTCTGGGTATTGATCCGAATCATTGTCCAATGCAAATGCCCACAGTAGGCCCTGACCTGTTTCCATAAGTGCGATGCTGGCGATAAAATGTGCATACGGTCGCTCTCTCCGATCAGAATTTCTTCTACACAGATAGAGCGCGGTAGACCATTCAAAAATAGCCGAGACAAGAGAAACTTCCCAGCGCCAACACATCTTGGATGGGGCGGTGTCAAATGAGAGTCAAACTCAAGAGTATGCTGTGAACTGAGAGTCAAACTCGAGAGTCAATAAATCATGATTTGAATCTTTTTCAGTGACGATATTACAGCTCTGACTTCAGGGATCAATGGCACTTTGAATGGGAATGGTTATCGATTCATTCAATGCTGCAGTTCTACCATGACAATGCGCATTATTGACATTATCGAGCTGTTGTTTGGAATCCATTCGCAGTTTCCAATCGAATCAAGAAACAACGAAAGAAGGTTTTTTTTTTTCGGAATCAATCATCATGTCAAACAAAAAGCGAAAAAGGAAACCCGACACAACTCCTGGACCTCCACTCAAGTTGAAAATCATCATCTCTCTTCTGTCCGACTCTGAATTTCCACGCTTTGATCTCTGCACACACATCACTTGAGTCTGTCCTTCTACTGCTCAGAGATTTTGAGACTCTGTGCTCTGAACTTACTCTGTTCGCTCAATGTCAATGATTACGAAAATGTGTTTGGATGAAACTTTCAAATGTTGAACGCAAAAACAAACCAGAACAATGGAACTAAATCGGTGCTAAGAATTCTGCTTAACGGTTGCGTCGTTGCACCTGCTGTGAAATTTCGAAATTTCGGAAAAAAAAACGTTAAGACTTGCATTCCGCGAGATCGGACAGTGACACACAATTCAAAACCAAACGCCTCTACGCCCCTCCATGAAGCCATTTATTTGCCACCGAAAAGTCCGGATCTTTGTCACTGTCGATTACAACGACAGGCGCCACATTCACATGCGTTGTCGTGCCAGTCTCACCTTTGTGTACTCCCAAAAATCCAGCTCCCGTGGCATTATCTTCCGTTTTCTGCTGCGCAGCAACGGCATCTGATGCTCCTCCAGAAATGTGGAAAAACTCTGCCAAAGGAGACTTTCTGAGCGGCAAATCAGCGTTCTCAACTGCCGTTGCGCGGGACAGTTCGTGACCATTCACATAGATATCAGCGAGGGATTGGAGGTAGTCATCTTTGGGGAGGATTGGACGGTCGATGAACTGGGAAGGAGGAGCTGAATCGGCTTGCGTGACACGCGAGTTCACTTCACTGAGAGACATTGTGTATTCTTTTTTCTTCGTCCTCGTAACTTTTTTCTTGTAGTCCTTCAGTAAATCATCGAGAGCAGCGGCTGTTTTCTGCTCCAGCTTGTGCGCATGCGATTTCTTGTGTGCAGGTGGAGAGGCAGTTTTAGTCTGAGTGATTTTGGTGTCTGTTTTTTGAGCAGAAGCACTTGCTTTTGTGGAGGCTGTTGTTTCGGATTGGTTGTCCTCCAAAGTCTCACCCCGTCTATGCGATGCCAAACTCTGGATGTGGAAAGACTGTGGGGATTTCTGGGTTTCTGCTTTTTTGACGGTTTTTTTCTCTTCTGAGTCTTTGCTTTCGGACTTTTCGACATTTTCTTCTTTTTCTGAGTCCGCTTTCTTGTCCGCATTAATTTCGCCTCTGTTCTTCGCATCGCGAATCATGCGACTGACCATAGCATCGATCAGCTTCTCCTTCGGCTTTGTCACCAAATAGTCTGTGAGCTGTTCACGAAGGTCCGCTTCTTCGTCGCTGGTTTCTTTCTCACCATCAGAAGAAGAATTGTCCGAATCACCGGCATTCTCCTCAGAGTTTTCTGCTTCATCAGCACTCTCCCCAGCAGAATCGAAGCCTTGCTCTGCCACCTTCTCCAAACCCTTCAAATGGTTTTTGCAGCTCAGAACTTCGGCTTTCCTCCCCATATTTTCGGTTGACAGTTTGTTGTATCTTTCGACAAGTCGCGCGTGTTTCTGCTGCACAGATGCCAGATCAGTGAAACACTGCTCCGCCTTAAGCTGATTTTTCTCACGCACTTGCTTCTCCGAAAGCATTTTCTGTACCGTTCTCGTCAACGAGTCGCGCGATTCCGACAACGACTGCACTTTCTCACGCAAAGATTTGTTTTCTTTGACGTAATTTTTGCCCGCGATGAACTTCAACTTCTTCTGAAGTCGGATTTTATCGCCCTGCGTGCGTTCCAGTTTGAACTTCAAAGACATCTGCTCGCGCTCGGCAACTGCAACTCTGTCTTCGAGTTCGGTTTGCTTTCTCTCCTCTTCCTCAATCTTCTTATCTTTCGTATCTATTTCCGACTCGAACTTCTGTTTTGCCTCTGCTTCTGCCGATGTGCGCAGTTTCTCGGCCTCTGATTTCTCCTTCTCGAACTTCGATTTCTCCTTTTCGAATTCCGAATTTTGCTCGGTCAGATCCTTTTTCAGCACGTCTTCTGTGGATAATTCTTTCTTCAACACCGCAGACAGAGATTGCAGGTTGCGATCGAGAGATGCGAGCAGGGCAGCGGTGGTTTCCTGTGACACTGAAGCAGCAGCTGGTGACACTGATTCTGCTGGTTTCCGGTTTTTTGCAGTGTCCTTGTTTTTGGCACTCGCATTTTCACCTTGAGCGTTGGCCTCGCGCATGTACTTCGACAGGCCCCCATGCATGAGTTCGATCGCGTGAATAGCTGCCGACAAGGAAGAAGGCGGCGTTGTCACTGGCGATGATACTGCGCCAACAACTGTTGCACTCAATATGACCCCAACAAGGGACCATCTCATCATCATGACCCCAACAGACCACCTCATTATGGGCGGTTGCAAAAAAAAGGGTCCTTTTTTCAGAATTCAATCGTACATAAAATCGCTTGTGAATTTCAAGTCTCTCTGCCCTCAAGGTAACGAAGAATCTTCCTCAGCTCCGGTTACTCTCAGGATGATTCAATCCTCCTCAGCTCCACAGGTTGCTCTGAGGCTGATTGTGATATTATGTCTCCTCTGCAGACTGGACCTGAATGCTGCAACCAAACAATAATGTCGGAAAAATCATACCGACTCTCACTCGCCAACCTCACCACCTAGGCTTCACAAACTCACTTCAAGACTCTGAGCTCAAGCTTGACAGATTCATGACAAAAAACAAAAAACATACGGCGTCATGGCCTTCAGTCATGACCGCCCAAAGAACACACGGCTACATGGACTCTCGACCGAATTGGAGTCACGATGTAATTTATTTTTCCGAAAACTGAAGACAATGAAAGCTAAAGACAACGAGAACGTTTGTGAAGTTTTATTATAATTTTGTGAGTCCCGACTCAAAACCTTTTCCAAGCCTCGCCGTTCGGTACTATTATCAACATACTACTTTGCACATCCGTGCCAAATATAGTCTAAATATACACTCTTTCTACTAGCGAGACACCCCGCAGATTTTCAATTTCCGATATGTCCCTATGGCACTTTGTAGATCCCGATGAAAAGTGCGGCCCGGGAGCTGTCACAATGTCACTGACTGCGTGGGCCGGGGCCTTTTTCAAGG
>Ga0099797_101654_pt1 | contig 11242 bp, 9 predicted proteins | sample Uncmet_Sort48C_1_FD_89871 | JGI IMG/M metagenome (GOLD analysis project Ga0099797, IMG submission 89871) | Marine eukaryotic communities from CALCOFI LINE 67, Pacific Ocean - C012_Sort48C_1 | ecosystem: Environmental > Aquatic > Marine > Oceanic | place: Pacific Ocean: Monterey Bay | collected... | reverse complement strand
AAAGCCAGCAAAGTATGAAAGCCATTGGGTATTATGAGGGACCTTGGCGGATTATCAGAATCCACCAAACGAAAAGTATTATATTCTCAAATACCCATTTTGGTGACCCATTATCCGGCCACGGAAAGTATTGGCTTCATATAGTTTTCTTCATATATCGTAGATGTCTCTCATGCATGTGATGGTTATATGGAATATCATGCGGACTGGTACGCGCTTGGTACGAAGTCTGACAACGGTGGTGTGAAATTCAACGCAGTTTGACAACGGTGGTACGAAATACAATCCCGAAGTGATGAAATATAGATTCCATAAGTGAGCAAATTCACTTCCCGAAAGCAAAGCGCCGCCGGGAGGTGTATTTGGTTGTAGAGGTCTATAGTTGATCGCTCCGGGACTGTATTTCGTAGGAGGTTCGTCAAATCTCGTACCGCAATCATCCAACATCGTAACACTTTCGTAGCAATAATTGCGAATAGAATGACGGACACGGTCCCCAGGAGATTCCATCTAAATTTGGGCCTGCAAGGCCAAACAAGGACATTTTCTTAGCATGCCCATGTATTGGAACAAAATGGACAGAACAGGGGGCCGTTGCTGTCTCCGTTGCTGTCTCCGACGGCCCCCTGTAGTGTCAATAAAATGCGAATATAACAGCATGGGGGGCTGGCATATTCTTGTTTGGCCTTCCAGGCCCAAATATTAGAAAAACAGGTTCGATTAACAAACCCACATGGTTTTGTTTAGTGCCACCAAATATATATATATATATATATATATATATATGATCACCACAGCACGATTGAAACAAATTCAAACAAAATATTGAAAACTTCAACACTTGGAGCACATGTTGATGTAATTTGACAGCGTTGAACGCGCATGTGCGTGTACAAGCACATGTTTCACAAATGGGTGTTGTAATGTGTGTGGTTTGTTGTGGTTATGAAGTTGTGTTGCAACTGTATTTGCAACACCATTGTTTAGATTGCTTTTGACCGCATGGCATTCATATGTAGATTCAGCAGGCAACGCGACATAGGTTGTACCCATTGGCAAATGACATCAAATCTTCACCAAAACCAAAAACGATGCACCAGGCAGCCAAGGCACCCCAAAGGGGCCCAGAGGCGGCCCAAAGTTACAGGGAATCAGAAAAAACGAAAACTGAAAAACATGTTAGAACAAATGGGGACACCATACATATATAATACATATTTATATATATATATATATATATTTATTTATATAAACCTCCACTGGGTTTGGGCCTAGAAGAAATGAGAAAATGGCTGGTGTATGCCATTTCTTGGTGTGTATGCAAACTGCACCAAAATACAACACTTCTATACACACCACCACGGGGGCGCGCAGCGCACCCGTGGTGGTGTATATACAAACTGCTGTATTTTAGGGCAGTTTGCATATACACCAAGAAATGGTATACACCAGCCATTTTCTTTTTTTTTCTAGGCCCAAACCCGGTGGCGGTGTATATATGGGCTCCCTCACAAAAACGTGGATTTGCCTAGTGTAACCTATTTTTGCAAAGTGAAGAGGGGTTGCGAGCAGCGGTCCTTGTGCCACTTTGGTTGCGTCCCGGGGCTTCAGAGATGAATTTGTGGGGTCCGGGGTGAGAAGGCCAATTCAATATGTGGGGGTTTCATATGACGGCCTGCTTGGGCACCAGTTGCTGTTAGGACTTGCGCAGCCCAGTTGTTGTTCGCATGAAGTGGTAAAATGGGGGTTTCTCGTTTGTCTCGCTGTGGGGACTTGGTACCAATACCGTTATGTAAACGCCATGGGCCCATAGGGCCCCATGGGCGTGGGCCCATGGGGCCCCAAGGGCCCAAGGGGCCCATCGGCCCAAGGGGCCCATCGGCCCAAGGGGCCCATGGGCCCATAGAGCCCATGGGCACATGAGGCCCCATGGGCCCATGGGCCCATAGGCCCATGGGGCGCAAGGGGCCCAAGGGGCCCATGGGGCCCATGGGGCCCAAGGGGCCCAAGGGGCCCATGGTGCCCATGGGGCCCATGGGTCCCATGGGCTCGCGTTTACGTAACAGTGTTGGGGTAAGGGAACAAACGAGAAACGCCCATGTCTATGCGATAACTTGGCTCGTTTTCTTGTGTCTCTCCGGGCAAAAAAAACAAGCCCCAGTATACCATATTGTTGTATACCATATTATTTTTGAGCGGTCAGAGCGGTCAAAAACAATATGGTATACAACAATTTTGTATGCAGCGGCTTGTTTTTTTTGCCCGGAGAGACACAAGAAAACGAGCAAAGTTATCGCATAGACATAGTGATTTGGAGTTATCACAGGGGTGCCTTCTGGGAAGCTTGATTTTGTGCGCAGGCGAATCCTTCATTATTAGGGCCATGGAGACCTGAGATTGAGTAAGCGGCAACCCATTCCCGAATAAAGTTGAATATTATACTATATCGTACAAAACGGTTCAAACCAGTAACACCATAGCAAGTAAGTAGTCGAGTATGTATATGTATTTCCATGAGCCGGCCACCAGTCATTGACATGATGCCGAGACCATGTGTTTAAGCATATACCCCTCGCTACCGTGAGCTTCTGCTTTGATGGTGGCTTTGGATGCGTCCCGGAACTCCTATGGGATTCCGTGGGGGCCGGTTATGCCTTCTGGGAAGCTTGATCTTGAGCGCAGGCGAATCCTTCATTATTAGGGCATGTACAGAAGGCTCATTTCTAACTGTGCGCGTTAGAAGTAAGCACATTTAGAAGTGAGTCCTCTGTAGGCATGATATTGAGCAAGCGGCACCCCATGGTGTTATCTACCAACTCCCTAACAAAAACAAAATATGATTTTGTATCATACATATTGGTGATGGACTAAAGCAGCACCTAATCCCTATTTTCCGGCCCCCGGGGCCCTAAACCTTATTTCCGGCCCTGGGGCCCATCAAAACAGGTCGGGGACGTGTTTCAATGCACCTGGGGTGTTTGTTGCATTGATTTTGCATCTGGAAATGGGTAAAACCGTTCTCAATCGTGAAAGTCCAAACATTTTGTGATTCTCACAACTTTTGGGAGTTCTGTTGACAGCCCTTCGGGGAGAATATATTTTCGAAAACCGCACCCGAAACAACACCTTACCTTAATGTTGTTTAGATATCATACAAAATCGATTCAAACCACTGGTAGGATAGCAAGTAAGTAATAATAGCAATCAAATGTGCATGTATTTCCATGAGCCGGAGCACCAGTCATTGACATGACACTAGTATTATTTGCTTAAGCATATACCACTCACTCTTGCGAACTTCTGCTGGGTATGTCTTAGTCTCCCTTGCAGTCGCTTTGGCTGTCCTCACTGCAAATGATACATCTCTCCAGGGTAGCGGCGGCTTCATGTTTAAGAACTTTATTGATAATGCCTACAGATGTGCCGACTTGGACGACTGCCTTTTGTGGACCGCGCGTAGCCAGGGCCTTGTTAGCTCAGTGAATCTGTGCTCTCTAATACAAGGGTCATGTAAGGGACACAACACATTCCTTGAATTCTCAAGGGTTTCAAAGTCAACACAAGAAAAACAGGATTGGGTGCTTTAAGTTTTCATGATTGCGAATTTCGGGTTTATCTGCACTGTGTGGACTTCATGTATTCGTGTAAAATGCCAGCCATTGCTCTGGCATACCTTAATTTTTTTATTTTGTCAGGGTTCCAGAATATGGATTCGGGAACGAAAGTGGCCGCCAAGGACGCTACAGATGCAAAAACAACCGAAATTTCGACATCTCCGCGACCCGAATCCTATGGAACACGTCTCGGTGCAGGATTCGGCCAAAATTCAATAAACAAATTATGACTTGATTCTTGCTTACCAGAGCAATCCTGGGAATAAGCTTTACAAGATGGGGAAACACTCAAATATTTTTATGAATTCCTTATAGCCATTGCGCACGACACTGCGCACACCTCGGAACTCCTCGCTGTTTATGTAGCATTTCCCCTGAAGAGTGTTTGTCCTGACAGGAGCCCCATGCTTCTTTAGGCCTGCTGTGCACGAGCAGCTTCCTTCGCAGCAGAAATCGCAGCCAACCTCAACCTCTCCCACTCCTCAATGAAAAGTTCAACCGCTGTGTAGCCCTTGAAAGCATCATCAATCAGCACTGTGTATGAGCCCTCCTCACATCATCTTCGGCAGACCCCACTGCAGCAAAGGTGGCTCCAGCTGAGAATTGCACATATTTGTCCAACTCCAAACCACTCATAGTGTGGGTGCAATATTCGAAAGGATTTGCTTGTTGAAGTCTGTCAATGAGCATGGATTTCTCAACTTTGATCTTTACAACGTCAAGGGAATTTGTCACAATGGTGCAAATAAATTCCATCACAGATTTGACGGAGATCGCAGATCGCACTTCTATGGCTTCACTCCTCCATGGAAAGGGCAAAGTGGATCGTCCTTGATCATTCACACAGGGCAATATCATCATCTCACCTGCACCAGCAATCAACGGATGAAGGGTCAACTCTCTGCCCGCTCTATTCTTGTGCACACGCTTCATGAGGGCGAAGAGAGGCCCTGAGGCTTTCATCATCTTAAGACCCTCAGAAGTAGTCTTCGCAATTTGCCATCAGAGCGGTCACCTGTGGCGACGGCTAATTTCGTTCAAGCGCTTTCGAAATCAACGTCTGCTTCAACGAGCATTTTCGCAGCAGGTTTAGGGTTTAGGGTCTAGGGTTTAGGGTTTAGGGAACAGAACCGCCACCGGCTGGCTTCAGCTGGCAGCAGTTCTGCCAAAAGCTTCCAAGTGGCACAGAGCAGGCGGGCTTAGTCTTCCCACTGCCAGCGGCCACACGATGCTCGCTGCCAAGCACAAGCAGCAGTTGCACCTTGAGTTGCAAGAGCAAGAGCAACTTACGCAGTGGGTCGCTTCCCGGGATATCGCCGCCAGCACAGGGACGACACCTCAAGAGAGACTCGACAGTTGAGGGTGAGACAGGGGAATGCACAAGGAGTCATGGGTTGTTGACACCCTTGTGCACAGCCTCGCTGGGGTTAGTTAGGCCCCTCTCGGGCGCTGGACTTTCTCAGCCAGGTTTTACTCAGGTGTGTTCTCTTGAATATGCAGAAAATGATTATGGGCAGCATACACCTACCTCACTAAATAGGAAAATTGTATTCGTGTTGCAAGACCCTTGGGGCTTCTTCCCTGGATTGGCATTTCGCTGGCAAAGGGTCTGATGTCTTGCAACTGCCAAATCATTGAAAATCAATGAAAACCGAATATCATTTACCGATTTTGTGTTAGGGTGCATTTTCCGAAAATGTTTTTGTTCTCCAGGGGGTTGGCCAACAAACCCCCCAAAACAGTTCCCCTCCCAAACCCTTTGCTCTTACTGTTTTTTTTATTCAGTAAAGTGGGTGTATGGGGAGCATCTGTAGAGTTCGATTTGCGAAATTGTCTCACAAAGTTCGACACCAGTTTGAAGTCACACACCTTATGGTTTGTCCCAGTGGGCTTTGAACCCTACCCTTTGGGCTCATTTGAAACCAGATTTACAGAATGATGATCAAATTTGGAATACTTTCTCAAAGTTTCCCAAAGTGCTTGAAATCGGTGTTACCCAAGCCGCTCTCATATCCGGAAGCACCATAAGCACTTTAATAGCACAAGTTCCACCCCACAAATCACAACTCCGGTCAGCACCCTGAGTGGTCCCCCATCCCAAACATCATAACCACAGAAAAGTAAATTAGCTATTTTTCTCTCTCTCTCTCTCTCTCTCTCTCTCTCTCTCTCCTCATATATATATATATATATATATACATATATATGTATATATATATATATATGAGTTCCTACAAATATACAAAGGAGGGTATCCGGTAAAGTTCAGAGTTGCTTTCAATGAACTAGTGGCCCTGTCAACGGATGGTGGCGATTTATTTAACATGTGGTTTTCTATTGGGATAATTCGTTTTGTAATATTGTCATGTCTAAAGCGGCTTTGGTTTGTTTTATTCACATAGGCCTTGCTCCATCGGGCGCACCCTCCGCAGTTCCAACAATCCGAAGCTTAGTAATTGGAAAAAAAGAAAATATTCAACGCGATTTAGATTCGGGTGGTTCGATTATCGTGCCGAGGTCTCTGTGCTCGACATGTATCTTGAAGGAAAAGTTGTGTCCCTCATTCACCAGAGTTGGCGCGCCACTTTTTCACAAACTACACTGTCACTTAACCAGATATGTACCCTCATTCTTATTTATTTTATATATATATATATATGTATATATATATATATAAATATATATATATATATATATATATATATATATAAAATTTCTCTACACGTCACATATGTTTCCATATATGTATGTGTATATATGTATAATATATATATATATATGTATATATTTGAATTTCTCTACAGGTCGCATCTGTTTCCTATTGAGGTCATGCCAAATATGATCAATTGTACATTTTAGGGAAGAATTGCTCGTCGAACAGACATGCAGCACCACCTTGCAGGACTTTGCCTGTGGCTGGTCTTCTGGAGGAGTACCGTCAAGGTGGCGGAATTGCCAAAGGCCTTCCCTATGCCACAAGCACTTACTAAGATTTGCCAATGCGTTTCCACAGGTATTTGTTTTTGTTTAATTCCGGACCTCCGCACCGCCAACCCCTGACCCCAGACCATTTGTTAATGCATTTTATGGGTTCCCGGGTAATTCTCGTGCTGTTCATGGCAGTCGTTTTGAAATGACCTGCACACATCAGGTCTGGATGGTGGGAATTCTCGATTCTGGATCCATGTCGTGCCCAATTTCGTCAAACGTAGCATTCCAGCATTTCCCGCTGCCTCCAGACCTTCATTTTTGTTATGCCTCGAAAGCTCACGTACGTAACCCCGATGAGTGGTTATTGAACCCCATAGGAGGTACCCCCCTCCGCTTCATGAGATCTGCGGCCCGCCGGATTTTACAATCTAGCGCCGGAACAAGTAAAATACCGCCCCCACCCAGGCATCTTGTGGGACATCCCCGCTTCGGATAAATATTTTCGAATTATGTTATTATCAGAGTGAGGGTTATAAATCAATCGCCGTCGATCTATATGTTTGAGCATCGTGAGTAGTACACATGGAAGTAGACCAGATTTGTTTTTGTTTAAGAAACTTTTACAGGGGATTTGCCAGGTATGCAGCCTCGACACTTTTGAATTTTCCGGGTTGGCAGCTGAACAGTTAATGACGAATTTGGAATATTATTCATCCGCGGATGTTGCCTTGCAAACTCAACCTCAAAAAACAATTACTCAATTATGCATTTGCCGGGCCACTATCCAGCATCGGTCCTTCATAACACGTCGTATTTACAGAAAATCTGCGTAATCTGTTTGTTTTTAGAATTATGATATGGGGTTATTATTAGTAGCAACATGTCGGATCTATTTGTTTCATGGGAGTTTCAAAAATGCATTGGTTGTGTTGTTCCTCAAAAAATCGCCACAGGTTGGAAACTCGCTTAAAAGCATTTGGGATGGCGCTGCATCGATTTTGCATTTATCAATAGTTACACATATTGCACAATCTATCGAACCCAACATTTCAGGATTTGTTGTAATTTGAGATGGGGGAGATTGGCCAGCCCTCTAGGGAAATACATTTTCGAAAAGCACACCCAGAACAAGTCCCATCCAACATCATGTTTTGTGTCGCTTGTAAAAAAAGTCGGTGGCATTGCTGCCATCTGGTTTTACTTTTACTTTGAAAAATGGGTTGTTGAATCTCATGTGGTCCTTGCCCCCGGTGCGTGTAGAGGGTAGGTGCTGGGCCATGCTTCCTCCCCCCATTTCCGCGGGATCCTGTGGGCTCTGCCGGATGCGACGGGACCCGGGGGGGAAGCACCCGCACGGGATATCCCGGAAATCTCCGGGAAAGAGGCATGCCTGCACAGGAGAAAAACTTTCTAAAAATTATTCAGATAGCTAATTTAAAACATTGCAAAAAACAACCAAACGTAAGCCGACATAGATCCAATGATCTAAAAATCGCATTTGCAAAAAGTGTCCAACGACAAAAACATTGAAAAGTGTGCCCAACAACGAACCCAACCGCTAATTGCCACCTGCCCCACCCCTGATTGCATATCCCGCAGGGATCCGCAGGTTCCGGCGGGATCTTGCGAGCTTTGCGGGATACTACGCGATCTACGTGATGCGACGGGAGCCGGGGCTGATTCTGTGTGCAGGCGCGTAGTTGAGAGCGGCCACTTTTGATGGAAACGGGCGGCCGGTCGTGTGTCCCCCAGCCTACATAAATTCGAAAGACACGTTTTCATCAAATTTAATAGGGCATGCTAAATAATTTCAAAGTACATCTCATTAAATTTAATGAAAAGTGTGTTTCGTTGTTTCATTAAATTGAATGAGAAGTGTCTTTCGAATTGGTTTAGTTCGGGATCCTGTGGACTTTGCGGGATGCGACGGTGTCCGGGTCCGGGGCAGAGGCTTGATTCTGCGTGCAGGCGTGTAGTTGGAGCTGCCACTTTTAATGTAGATGGGCGGCCGGTTGTGTGTCCCCCCCACACCACGGGATTATTGGGCGTGTTTTGCTGAGTTCCACGAATAATTAGTATTGATGCTATTTCAAATGCTCTTTTTTCGTTTTACCGATTTGGCCAAATCATTACGGTGGTACTATATGAAGGCATGTGTTTTTTTTCATTTAAATATCCGGGGGATGCGACGGGACCCTGTGGGCTCTGCGGGATGCGACGGGATTCTGTGTGCAGGGGCGTAGTTGAGAACTGCCACTTTTGAAGTAAACGGGCGGCCGGTTGTATGTCCCCCACCCTTATGCTGGCAATGGTCCCTTACGGGCCCATTCTATACAAAATGGTATTCAAATGGTTTCGGGCCGTGCAAAAAGGTGTTTATGCTATAAAAAAGTGCTCACATGGTTTCGGACCATCCAAAAATTGTATCTAAATGGTAGCAGCCTCCCCGGAAGGGTGTACCATGAACATGGTATGAAAAAGGTCTTCACATGGTTTCAGATGGCCTCCGGACATTTAGACACCATTTAAACATAACTTACTACACCATGTTCATGGCATACCTTTCCGGTGAAGCTTCGACCATTTGAACACCATTCTCATAGCATACCTTTTTGGATGACCCGGAAACATTTCAACCCAAATTTTATAGCATATGTTTGAACCATTCGAATACGATTTTCTCAATATTGTAACCTTGGTGTTTATAGGGTGACATGGCTGACTTGTCCCACTGATTCCCTAATGGGGCTTCACTACCATAGACACTGTGAAGTCCGGAAATTGTCAACCATTCATTAACAGATATCTTTTCGAGATAAAATATTATTTCCGGTAGGGGAGCCTCGGAATGAATGGCAGGGGACCCTCGGGATCAATTGAATTTGTGGTGGTGTTATTTTTGAACTATTGGTATTTGTTGTCTGGAGCCCCACTATGGGATCATTGGGACAGGTCAACATCATATGTTTGTTTTGATGCTCTTATAAAATTATTACGGATGTCTTCAGCTATTTATCACAGTTTTGGAATACATGCGGTTAATCAGTCTTTCGGCATATTCGGTTTGACCTACATCTCAGTATCCCTTCGGTTGGTTGGTGCTCCGTTCACAACAAAAACCATGCAAAGACTACCTCCACACATGCATCCCTCTACCATCCATGCACACGTTTGCAGTGTGACAACAATGCCTTACAACAAGCACAGCTCTTGTCAAGACATATCCTGCTTCCTAAGAGGATGATTCTACATAACGTCCTGTCTTTTGTGCTTCACAGTTGGTAAACAAAAACAACTCCGCCATGCACGTCATGCACATTTCATTTCGGATGATGAATTGTTGATGCATTGAACAATTTGTAAAATAACGAAGTTAATTGGGGGTGGCTTTAACCCGCCATTGCTCCGGCATACTTAAAAAACAAATTCCGACAGTGTTCCCAAATATGCATTCGGACACGAAACTGACCGACGAGGACGCTACAGACGCAAAAAACACAGGGAAACTCGATGTCTCCGCGCGTTCCGGACCAGGGTTCGGCACAACGGAACGGAGACGGTTTTCATATGCGTTGGGGCCGCTGGGCCCGAAACTTGGGCTCGGGACCAAAGTTTGTGCCGGTCCCGGTCCCGGTCCAAGCACAACATAGGAACTGGAATATGGGAATCCCCATGGCAGGTGTAATAATATATATATATATATATAAATATTATATATACATATATGTACATATATGTATATATATATATATTTTTTTTTTTTGTTTTACATATATATCCTTAATATATATATATATATAGTGGCAATTACTTTTCACACGTGCATGTAATTTGTTTTGCTTACCCGAGCAATCCCGGTTTACATGGGGGCCTGAACCCCAACACTGGGACCGGACCCGGTCCCCGGGCCCAAAGTTTGTGCCGGTCGCTGGTCCGACCGCAGACCCGGGGACGAATTTAAACCATTATTGGGCCCATTGGCCCCATGTATGTAGAAATTTTCTTAGCCCTCTCTGAGGTTTGACCAAATATCGTTAATGGAAACACCAAATATATGTGCACCACCACCGGGCTTGGGCCTGGAAAAAATGAGAAATGGGTGGTGTATATGCAAACTGCTCAAAATGTCAATATAATCGTGGTGTCCCCATATAATACAAAATGTCAATGCATACGAAATGCGGCCTCCGACACGAAAGGTACAGTTTAATTTCACGGTTGAGAGACGTTACCATCTGACAGCTTCTCGCTGGTTGCTCATGCATGCAAGAGTGCTGAATGGCTGCAATGAGATGTGGAAGGGGTGCGCTGCATGCAGAGTGTAAGGGATGCTCGTGCATGCTGCAGTGCTTTCGGTATGCTCACGAGGCTACAATGAATTGTGGTCGGCATACACTCTGAAGTTTCGGGATCTGATAAACGAGATCAGCACTGGTGCCCCAACGGAAACCAATGATGATGCAGCAGCAGCGAAGCCGAAAGCAAAGCGGAAGCCGAGGACCCTCAATCCATTGCTACTCCAACCTACGTGGCCTTGATCCAACCTAGGGTCATTTTCGTTATTATTAATTTGTTATATAGCTGTTTCCTACTAATTGCGTCGGTTTGCTTAACCAATGGTGAACCAAACTTGGACAATTTACTTTGGAGGTCAAAGTTCCGCCAATCGCCCGGCGGTCGTCGGCCGCCGGCTTGGG
>Ga0099797_101653_pt1 | contig 11243 bp, 13 predicted proteins | sample Uncmet_Sort48C_1_FD_89871 | JGI IMG/M metagenome (GOLD analysis project Ga0099797, IMG submission 89871) | Marine eukaryotic communities from CALCOFI LINE 67, Pacific Ocean - C012_Sort48C_1 | ecosystem: Environmental > Aquatic > Marine > Oceanic | place: Pacific Ocean: Monterey Bay | collected... | reverse complement strand
ACCGTTTTGGGTGCAGCTTCCCTTGAAATTTGCGGGGCTATTTTATTATCAAAGACTATTCAAATCATGGGACAGTTTTGGGTGCAGCTTCCCTTGAAAGTTGCGGGGCCATTTTGTTATCAAAAACGATTCAAATCATGGGACAGTTTTGGGTGCAGGACTTCAGAGACCAACACGCTTACATTACATATGCGCAGCCAATTCAAACCGTTGACACGGTATTCATGATAGGTGCCTAGGCGCCCCTCAGCATAGCCTCCAAACAGCAATTGGTAGTCGTCGAATCAATCCTGACTATTTTCTTACATCAACGTTGCTCATTATACATGATCAGTTTGCATGCGAGTCCTATCTTGCAGGCTGCTCAGTCAAGAAACGTAAATTCTGGGGGAAGACATGGGGTAGAATTTTGGGAGGGTATTCTGGTATAGTCAATTCACTATGTCATTCTATTGTCGATTCACTGTCAATTTATTCAAACGAAAATTCTGCTGTGTGAACTCATGGTAATGATCGCATCTGAGCATGACTTGTCCCGACACTTTCACCACGCCAAGAACAGAATGCAATACATACAATATTCAATTTCACTTTCCACTTCCTTCTTTTTTCATTTTTTCTCGTTCCAGAACCATCAGTTCCTTTTCTAAATCCATAACCGACTCCATAAATTCTTTGATTTTCTCTTTGGACGCATCGCACCTGGTTCCTTTGTTGTGCAACTTTCCATGCAAATAGCTTGTTAACGAATCATTTTCAAACATGATTCTGTTGTTGTCGGTAGTCATTGATGAGATGCCAGTTACGACGGAATTTCCTGGTTTCATTATCTGTAGTGATGTAGTTTTTCACTTTCCATGATTGAATAGTGAATGCTGATACTAATGTTGAACGCGGTTAACGGAAAACTGTATCATAAGAGCAATTCACCCTTCTCGATCGCCCGATACATTAGTACAACCAGATCTCAGCAAAAAAGCAAAACTGAAAATACCCATCTTCCGTTGTTTAGAGTTATCCGTCGCGGAAAATCCCTGAAAGCTTTCCTTTCCAAATGTCGTTCTAGATCTTTCTCATCCAACTTATATAATGCTTTGTCTCTTTTTAAACGCTCCTGCAGATCTATTTTTCTGGTAAAACGCGCACGATCGATTTTTCTGGTTCCGGTGAGGTAATGACCGTTGTTATATATCATTGATAGCGCGCCAGCATCGTCCTTTACAGGATCATCTTCCTTTGCCGGATCATCTTCCTTCACAAAATCATCATCCTTCACAGCATCATCTTCCTTCACAGGATCATCTTTCTTCACAGGATCAACATCTTCCTGTACAAAGTCGTCTTGCTTTACAACATTATTTTCGTTTACAGCGTCATTTTTTGCTGATGCGTCACCCATGACAACATCTTCATCACCTTGTAAGTTTTTTCAGACAAAGGATCATGGATTGGAAAGAGTTTTTTTGTACCATGGCTGCATTGAAAGATAATCTCATTGTGAACGAAATCAACTATTACTATCGTAATTCTCGAATTCAAACTCGTCTGACACAAAAAAAGATTCAATAGTAATACCACCTGGAATATCCTTTGATCCATCAATATCACCCGACTTTGATTCATCAATATCAGACCCCGCTGCTGACGACACAGACGCTAAGATTGCCTCCGGATCTTCTACTCCCTGTTTGTGAATTCATTTTTATCAATCTCATATGGAAACAATTTTCTAATGATAAAAGAATCTGATCGTTTCACAATGTATGTATCATGATCACAATGTACAATGAAATTTAAATTTATTCGTGACAGCAATCACTTAGTTTAAAAAAGAAACAATAAGCCACAGACCGCTGCCCTCATATCCTCCAGCATCTCTTCGTGATGGCGTTTTCGCATCTCCGCAAGTTCTTCTTCGGTGTAGCGTTTGTCTTTAAGCTCTGGAGGTGGTGGAAATAGTACTTCAGGGTTGTTGGCTAATTCATTTATCATTTGTTGAAATCCTGCTTCAAATAGAGAGGCAATTCTTCGACCTGCTGCAATCTGTGGATTCAAATTTTTTGAATCGAGCTTTCAATCTTCGATTCAGACCTGTCACCGACTTTAAATAAACTGGACCAGATGAAATTTCTACTAGATTCAAACCAAAACGTCAAATACTAATAGTATTACAATAATGTACGCAACAAAAAACATCAAAAATCAAGACCTCTGCATCCTCCTCTTGCTGTTCTACATAATTCGCTGCGTTACTACTCATCTTTGCACTATCTTCTGATTATCTTTTTGATAACTTGGTCTTTAACTATGTATTACTCTACTTATTTGTCAGAGTTTCGCTTCCGCACTATTTTTTGATCGATTCAATTTTCAATACATATCTGGCTATCACAATCACCTAATCAATTTGCTACTAAACCGAATCGATTCGCTTTTGTGCGACTGCTCGCACGAAACTTACATTCAATTTACAACACTGCTTTCGAATTAAGACAACCTCCAAATGCCACTGTTCAAATCATAATGCTATACTCAGATACACTTGGTCAGGTTTGTGGGCAAAAAATCGTGTCACTTTTTGTCTGCGTCGTAACCACTCTCTTGCTAATATGCCATTGTCGACCTAACATGGATAGACTAAACCCTCAAAATGGAACTAAAATTGATTTGTGCTCGCGAAACTCTTGAAACGACACACTCAATCGTGTCCCTCTCGAAGAACAGGTCACGCATCACGCTCGAACACGTCTGGAACAAAGATGTTTTCCTTCCAGTTGTCCAATTTTCACACATTGTAATCATGTACTCAGACGACACGCTGCACATTTTCTGTCAACATACACATATCGACCTCAAACATATTATCATTTATGTCAACTCAATGAATTGATAAGCCCATAGATGTTAACATTCAATGCTGTACTTCTTGCTCCATGGTCACTTTTCGCGACCGTCTGACCAATGTGATCAGATCACTCATCATCATACAACTCGTTTCTCACACCACTAAATGTTTCAATTCACAAACTAAATTCGTCAATTCTGGCAATAAATTTTCCCTTAGAACAAACAATTTACAGTTGCGCAACACTGTTTTAGTCGCGCTCTCTGTTGCAATGCGCGACATCTGCCCCTACACCTCTCAATGTGACTAGACTAAACCCTCTCAATGTGAGTAGAGCTATAATTCGGATCCGCTGCGGTGACTTTTCTCTTCTCTCACATCCTCATCAACCTTCGCACAAGAAACTAAGAGGCGGCCACTATAGAATATTGTGTGGTTTTCCGAAAATTCAATTCTGACTATTCGAACGATCCATCTCAGACCATACATACTATTAATACACAACCTACCTATTCATAGAAGAATATTAAAACACACCCTACATCCTCTAAAAAGGCGGCAAAAAATTCAACATTACATTCTCATATCTGGACATGATCGGAGATATGTAGCAGTAATTGGAAAGATCACCACTTATTTTCGATAAATATTGCAGTAACGGCTTCGGCCATGTATACATCTTTTTCCGCAAATCCGCCACTGACTCCACGCCTTCAACGTGTTTTGGGTCGAAATGTATTGGATTGTCTTTCGTTAGACGAGCCAAGAGTCTAACTGGAGGTGTCCAAACTGGAATTTCGACTTTCGCATCTGATGCATAAACATTCCTGGTCAATTCCGCCTTTTCATTGTTGATTTGTTCGGTAACGGATTGCTCGGGGTAAGCTTGGTATAGAGTTTTGTATGTTTCCGGACCCCAAATAACTGTTTTTTCAATAGAGTTTAGTTAGTTTTTCCTTCTGAGTCAAAACCATAACTCAATAATGATGTTTCGTCTCAGTTTCTTGATGATCGCCAGGTGATACTGCTGCAGCTATGCACTGAAATTTTTTCAAGCGTGATCTCGTGTGATTTTAAAAATTCATTCATGGTGCATCAATATCTAACAATTCAAAACAAATGCCAACCTTGTTTTCCCAAGGACGATGCCAACATCATTGCATCTTTTATCCATTCACCAGACACACCTTGTTTATTACCGGCCTTAACAGCTTCTTCTACTTGCAGTCTAATGTCATCCACAGTCCCAAGGTAGAAATTCGGCAGCTTCTCCTGTAAATCTTTTGGCAAATGTGCAAATCTACTGATAGCATATGTTTGTATTTTCTGTCGAGACAACCCCATTGTCGTTTTTTCTGAAAGATCTGCGATTGTTTTTGCTATATCCCCAAATTTGGCATCACTTGCTTTCTTATTTTCGTCCACCTTCCCATTAACAGCCATCAAGTCATCTCGGCGGGTAATCAAATTCCTTACAATCTCGAGCTGTGCTTTTCGATCATCCAAAGGTTTACCTGAGTTTGGGTGCCAAAAATTGATTACCTTTCTTGATAGTGGCGATATGATATTTCAATTCCATTCTTGCATGACATACTTGTTGCATCAGACGTGCATGAATTGAATCAAATTATCCCACAATCAAAATTCACGACCAAAGTCCTTCAAATAATATGTCAGTTTTACAAACAATCAGAGACAATACTTGTGTTCTCTATGATCTCAGCACTATGACGGTAATGCTTCCGTATTACAGCAGCCTCAGTACCATTACAATACAGTTCTTGATTCATTTCGTTGGGGAGAGCACTACTATCAGTGGTTTTGGTTACACCATCAACATTGGGAGAATTGGTTGTGCCTGTACTTTCCGTTCTATCTGTACTTACATCTTTGATGTTATCAATCTTCTCTGTAGTATTTGTGTTTTGTGCAGCTGCGCTTGAACTACTAACACCCAGATTTCTGCTGTTCAACTGCATACTTCTAGAATTAACTCCGGTGCTACTACTATTTGCTATTGGACGAGTACTAGCTGCGCTTGAACTACTAACACCCAGATTTCTGCTGTTCAACTGCATATTTCTAGCATCAATTCCGCTGCTACTACTATTTCCTATTGGACGAGTACTATCTGCGCTTGAATTTGTAATACCTCCACTGTTGCTTGTGTTTCGTGTCACACTATTGATACCACTGGAGCTTGAGCCAGTACCTGTAGCTCCGATGTTGTCGTTTCTGTGGAATGTCTGATTATTTGTGGTAGTAGCTTCTGACCTTTTTGGCGGACCTGTGTCAAATTTTTTTTATTGTGTTTTGAATTGTTAAATGACGATCAGTTCGTGGATTCGACACTTCTATAGAATAACTTATTGGATGGAATTCAATTTGCGCCTCTGAAAAAATATCTAAAAATTTTCTCCTGTTAAACAAAACAAACAATTTATCAAAAACCATACCACGTCTAGCTCTAATTTCCATTTTCACTACTTTCGGATCCCCTTCTGTACCGTCCAGAAAACGATGAAAATCGTCACTCATTCTTCCGTAATGTATCGCTGGTGCTCGTCGTCCTGCTTGGCGCGAGTAAAATGGGAAATACGTTCCCGTAATTGTATGACTACGGTCCAAACCAATGGGACTATCGAATGTGATTCGCATACGACAATCGTTATATTTGGACATATCACTGCCATAAAGTTTTTCTGCTGTTATTGGCAACCAGAACTCTTCTTGATCTTCTTTCATACCTGCAAATTTTTGTATTTTTTGACATTGAACACAACAACACAAACGACTTGCAATTCATGAGACCGACTTCATCCATAGTTCTGTTTTTGTAATTCAGGACTCTTTCCAGAGTCAACACACAGGACATTGATTCAGTACTTTTTGTAACTCTCTCAGGGCCAAAACAATCAATACTTGCTTGCTGTTCATTGTGTCCTTCTGACAAAACTCGTTTTCGCGCTGGTTGATTCATATCCGGGCTTCCGTCCAGCGGCATTTCGTTCCCAGATACTAAAAATTCCCTTTTTCTGCTGATATCGTTATGAGCGTTATGAGCAACAGCACTGGTATCGCTATGATGTCGATGCAGCCCTCTGGCAAGTTTTGTGGACTCGATGTGCCCATCGGCGTTGTTAGTTCTGGCATGACTTACTCTACTGCCCATCTGATTCATCATCGCGTTTGTGTAGCTGTTTGACAAACATTCTGCTATTGGGTCCCCGCCAACGTGACCCATCGGAGCCTGACCCATCATGTCAAACTGATTTCCCATAGCCTGACCGCGTGGTGCACTGACCTCCCTGTTGAAATTTTGTCCATTTCGATTGGAATTCGGATTTCCGCGGTAGTTCATGTTGGGAGCAAAAGAAGGAGGGTACGTTTGATTGATGTTGCTTCTTGGTGATGCCATGATTTTTTTTTCAAATTGAAAATGACAATCTGCTTTCAATGTTAGTTGATTGTGTGGCTGATTTCGTGTGGCTTTTTCTCCAAAGACCACAATAGACAAGATATGCGAATCTAAATCTATCTACAAACCGACTATGGACCAATTTATTCGCGCAGTTAAATGTTATCATCGTGGATGCAGATTTTGAGAAACGCTCCTTTACCATGATACACAACACCAAATCAACCGCTTCTCTAGAATCTGTCGTGACACACCGTTAATCTCTCATCACGAACTTCACTCCTGTGTCCTTGACAACCTCACGAAATAACTCTCACACCCTAGAAAATTGGGTAAAGCTGCTCATCTAACACCGTCCATTGCTCCTCGGACTCATACTATTCATATTCTTTTGCACAATGCAAAACTGAAAAATCAAACAACAAACCGACACATTCCGAAGTGTTGTCATGAAAATATATTCTGATCGAAACTCATCATCGTCCAATATCAATATATGTTGCTCTGAGATGTTTCACGATGCAGTTCCGAAATCATCATCCATTCACTTCTGGTGCCTCCACGCACTCATGTAACACGCGGAACAGAAACGATCCACACATAGTCCATCTTCAACGACTTCAATATAACAGCCAACAATTACTCCAACAATCCTTACAAAACTCCTCCATAAACAGCATTAAGACCCAAATGCGGTTTTTCGTTCTTCCATCATCTTGATTATAACGCCACCATTAATAGTTTACGGTCCAATGTTGGAACTTTTTATCCATTTCAACTTTTAAAAGTTAGCAGTTTTTATCAAAATGATGTAACTTTCAACTTTTAAAAGTTAAGCAATGTTAACCTGTGAAGTTGTATGTACGGTCCAAACTCGGCTTTTTTCTTCTCCATCTTCTTCATCATCTCAATGAGTCCATAACCATACCTTCCAACAAAACCGCCATCATAGTTTCCGATCGGGTTATCAGGGGTCCGAGTCGGACCCTCTTCGCACAAGAATAATTCCATCCCTATATCCTCCGCTGATAATGCCCAAAGTCCGTCCATTCTCCTCCCCTCCCTGATGAAACGCAAATCCCATCTGCAACGATTCACTTGCCGTTCATGCTCTCCTTCAACCAAACCAGTGTCATACACTTGCGCCAATTCATTTTCCAAACGATATGCTTCCACTTTCACCAATTCCAAGATTGTCATGGCCTTTTCATACTGAAACTCTATTACGCCATCCGACACACTTAGTGATTTTGATACTGCCATAAATGCATCCTTCGGAATCCTGCTTAGAATACAATCCAATTTTCGCATTTCTCCCTCTTCATTGAGATCATCCATGTTTGCGCAACGTGATACAAAGGTCCGGAACCACCAATAAAGTAACAATCCGAAATCACCCGTCAATTGTTCATCGCTGAAATATGGTACACTGACACCATCTGCATTTGTATAACTTCCCAGGAAAAATTCGTAGATGGGTAAATCAGCTTCGTCTAAGTTTTCCACCTTGATCATGCCGGGTTTCAATTCATGGCGTCGACCTTTGACTTTCTCGATGAACACATCTATGCCGTAAGAGATTGTACCAGGACGCAGAATACATTCCCAATTCAAACCAGATTGTCGACCATGATCTATCGCTGTACTAACATCCAGATACTTGTAATCCCACAACAGATTGAAAACATCCTTGTCCCACATTGACATGGTGCGGTTGTTTCTTTCATATTTTTGCGTAGCCGCTGGCTGATCGTGCTCCGGATGCTTAACATATAAGATACTATCGATCAACATGAAAAACTTCATCGAGATAACATGACCAAATTCCGGCATCTGAAACCGCTCCATCGACAAAACACGCCTAAGCAGTAGTGCGAGTATCATCCTCGAATCCTCATCTTGCGCCGTAAGTTTCGTCAAGACCTGGAAATTCATTACATCAAGGATTGTGCGTGATCGTAAACCGAAAATTATCGAATCCAGAATTCGGCTGAGTCCTCCAGACTGTGCTAACATTTCATCGGTCCAATCACCGTCCAAAATTCTATGCACTAAATATCCGTGAAATTCAAAATTCCGAAGCCGCATTCCCAAGCGAAGACTCCAATCAATGATGTTGGAGCGTGTGATCGTACGCTCCCCATTTCCCCCGTTATAACACCGGAATGCATCCAAATTTCGAACTAGTTCCAGCGGCACGAAATACAAAAACTTTTTGCAGACCTCTATGTATCGCTCCGGTACTGTTACAGGACTTTCGTTCGGAACAAAATTTTGTACCATTTGTCTCCCATCTGGACACCAACCGGCCTTCTCAGTCATTATATAGACAATCACCGCTACGATACTTTTTTTACCAACTTCTTCGGCTTTTGCGGCCTCCGCACCCAAAAGAGTTTCGATACTGGTCGTAAAGTAATCTGCTGCCGCTTCTGTTGGATTGTTTGCAATCGCGTCTCCAAGCTCAGTCGCGCTCTTTCTGAACTCATCCTGAAATCGCGTATTTTCAATGAAGTTTTCTACTGCTTCCATTTTCCGCGATTTTTCCACAAAGTTGGTCCGCTTGAATACCTCAAATTCCGCCTTTTGACCCTCATCCCATTCCGATACCACCATATGAATCTTTTTGAAATCGACTATGTCCAATGTCGTATTCAAAAGTTCTCCCTGTACCAATTCACCCGCCAGATGTCCTTCGTTGTAAACGAACACAATTATCTCGCGCGGCATCCAACTTCGGACTTCATGCTTCTGTTTTTCATCTTTTTCTTTTGCGGTCTCTGCTTTCATCTTTTGTTCTTTGACTATCACTTGCGCTACGAATCTCCGCAAACCATTCAATGTCACATTTTTCTTTGTCAGTTGCATCTCGGGAGCTGAGGGATGCCTGAACTGACTCAAATCAATAATGAAAGAATCACCCGGACGGTTGACTTTCACGATGTGGTCAGGAAGTTGGTTTGTTGGTTCATTATTCGAAGTAGTGTCTTTGCTGTTGTTTGCTGAATGCCCGCTGGACACACCAAATGATCGAAGACTTCTTGCAGAATGCGGTGACCACTTTCTGGACATCGGAACGCTTGCTCCTCCCCCCATTTTGAATTCCTAGAAACTACACTAAGAAAATTTCACGACCGGCTTCTAGATTCTTACTGCAAGATGATTTTCTCAAATCTATATCAAGACGTCGAAACTATTTCAATCGAACCTAATTGAATCTAACTCTACACAATAACTTGTCAAAACTTAATTTGATGTCTTCTGGGATAAATATCATCATAAATCACGGACTTCCTCGACAAAACTACTCAATGGACACACTGAAACACACTTGAGTTCAACCTCTCTCATCGTCCAACACTTTCCACACCATCAAGATCACACCACGTCTCGACATCACAACCGGTCAGAACAAACACGCGTCTCCTTGGATTTCCTCAAAACGCATGCACAACTGGCAAAAGCCAAATCTGTTTTCATGGTAAATTGTCGCTCTCAAATGCAATCTCTGTATTCTTCACAGTTCTATAAAACCAAATCAACCCAACGAAAGGTTTTTTTGCGCCTGTCCAAGCCACTCTGTCCATATGAAATTGCACCACAGAAGACAGTTTCCATCCAGATTCTACGTGTTTGTCCTCGTTTACCATAATCCACTATTTCATAAAATCAACCACTCGTCGAGTCTCACTCTGAATCTTTCGCCGCTGACACTCAAACGCCAGATACATCCATCTTCCCACTTTAAAACGGTCGCACATTGTTCGGTAAAGATTCAGCTCGATGCGACATTGGCTGTGCTGCAACCAACCCTCCACCCGGCGTTAATGATCCAGACATCAATCCCATACCTCTTGCACTATTCGAAAGATTGACACTGCCTGGTCCCGTTGGGGTCCCAGCGCCAGCCATCCCCAAATTCAAACCGCCCAAACTGTAGCTTCCAGTCCCTCCTTGAAAATTTGTAACTGAATTGCTCGTGACTCGTTGCCCGTCTTCATCGCACCGCAACTTGATTGAAGACATTTTTTGGTGTCGTCTGAAAGGAACTCGCAATTTTTCATGGTACCGCAACTTGATTGAACACGTTTTTTGTCAACTATGTTGTCGTCTTAGAGGATCTTGTGATATTCGTTGCACGATTGGATTGAGACAAAACGTAGGTCTTGGCGCACAAACTTACATTATGTAAATTTGTGCGACAACCGTTTCATTTCACTGGCGCGAATCATACCGGCCTCGAGAGAAATTTCGATATTCGATCATTGACAATTTTCCGAAAGATTAGATCATCAAAACCATTGGCGAGCTGTGACTGGATTGCAATTTGACGCGAATAATCTCAAGCCAGGAATTGATCACGACATGTGTACGAAAATATTGTGATTCTCAACAACACCCAAAACATCCCATCCGACGAACTCGCTTCACGCGCTGCTGATAGATCTTGCAAACTCATCAAAATTGCTGTTTGATACTTGTACAATGTTTGTGGATATAACTAGTGTTACAATATTTATAGCTTTCAGATTAGAATTGGAAAATTTATAACTGCCAATGCCTGGTGTTCCAGAACTTCTTATTCTCGATGATTTTCTCAAAGCTCTTAAAATCATTTAACATTACAAACCAAACCAACCTGCAAAACCTGACGGAACTTATTCGACCAGAACGAGCTGTCTGCCAAATGCAAACACAGAACTTGCCAACTTTTTCGGACTTGCTGGCGCCAACACTACCCTGCAAGAAGACGCAATAATTGAAACCAGACTCATGATACAAACTACAACATGAAGACACGAAGACACAAAATTTCATTTTTGACCCCAACTACACCAAGACTGGACACACAATTTCGAATCCAAATGTATGCACACACCACTACTCCAACCTGTCCTGAAATCGAAACTGGAAGAACTGCTATAACACTTCGACCGATACCGCTGGCTCGACAACATCTGTATCTCACCTTGCACGAAC
>Ga0099797_101651_pt1 | contig 11261 bp, 12 predicted proteins | sample Uncmet_Sort48C_1_FD_89871 | JGI IMG/M metagenome (GOLD analysis project Ga0099797, IMG submission 89871) | Marine eukaryotic communities from CALCOFI LINE 67, Pacific Ocean - C012_Sort48C_1 | ecosystem: Environmental > Aquatic > Marine > Oceanic | place: Pacific Ocean: Monterey Bay | collected... | reverse complement strand
TTTGGGGAAACACAATAAACGTAGCCTAGATCCTACACGCAGTCCTCGCTACGCGTTATGCTTTGGGGAAACACAATACAACTGCTTGCTCCCATTTGGTGATGCCGAGTGCGAGCACATGTTATCCGAACCCTCACTCGCACACACGTATGCGTACACGATATCATTTGCCGCCGCGTATGTAGTTCCCCGTGTTTTTTCGTGCGACACTATGCTTCTAACCCTCACAACAGTGGGATGTATAGCCCCCTAGCTGTGCAATCCTAGGGGGTGGTCTATTGTAGGACATGTTTGGAGGCTTAGGATTGAACATGGGGAAGACTGAAACATGGGGTGTAGAATTAAGAAGGCAGTGGTTTTAGAGGAAGCGGAGAATGCGATGAAGGAAAGGATCTCTGTGAAGGTAGAAGCTGTGGAGATGCGGTGATGGATAGTGCCAGCAAAATGGAGAGCAGAGTTGGGCATCTTGGAGTGGAGTGATGAACAAGCGAAAGGGAAGATGGCTATCCAGTTTGACAATGGTGATAAGTGGCTTGTTGAATTGAGAGGTAGTGGATGAATCAAGGATTGCACAGAAGGAAAGTCTTGGAGGATGAAGAAATTTGGAGGTATGACTTCATTAGAGGTCAAGAAAGAGAGAGATAAAAATATGGGAAAGAAGAGAAAGATTTGTGAAAATCGTGGTTCAGAATTCGCCTCAGAAGTGGGTTGGCTTCAACATGTGAGGGGTGGCGGATGTCAGAAGCTGGAGGATATGTCTGAAAGTCAGCTCAAAGCGAGAAGGGTCACAAGAGCAAAGGCGGTCTTGGAAAGGGGAGAAAAAATCTTTGAGGTAGAACCTGTAGACGTGAGAAGCTGCAATGGAGGAGTGGCTAAAGCTTGTGGAAACTTCTTTTATTTGGGATCTCTCACAAATAATAAAGGCTCTTCTGGCTCAGAGATGAGAAGGAGAATCAAGAAGGCAAGTGAGACTTTCAGAAGACTTTGGCGGGTATGGGCAATGAAGGGGGTGCCCTTGGAGCTAGAAGGTCGATTGTACTCGGTGTTTGTCCATTTCGTGCTATTGTATAATTGCGAGGTTTGGAACATAACTGAGAAAGAGCTGAAAGCTCTGGTGGGAATGAATGGGTACCTGATGAGGAGACTGGTCTGGGAAGTAGTGAGGAGTGAGGAAGACAAAGAGATTGACGGAGAGCCAGTTGTTGGAGATGCTGGGTTTGGGTTCGATCCAGTCGTTGTTTCGTAAGAGATAGCTGCAATGGGTGGCTCATCGAGGATGAGAAAAGTAAATGGAAGATTAAATTGAAGCAAGAATGGAAGGCTTTGGGAGTTGAGACGGTGCGAGGACGGTGCAACAAGGTCAAGGATAAAGGTTGGTTGGCATCCAAGCCGGGGAAGGGAAGAAAGAAGAAGGGAAAGAAGAAGACCTGAAACAAGGTTTCTATAAAAAAGTGAATTCGACCAACACCGTGGTGGAATTTCATCACCTTTATGGGTTATGCGGACTATGAGCTGCGGAGCGTGAGTCTATTAATTTGCGAGTTCCATCCAGGCGAAGGCGATTTTAGGACATGATGGGGGGCTATCATGGGCTATGAGGGGTCTATCATTGCAGAAGCCTCCTAGCTCTGCAATCGAGACGCGATTGTCGGCGTTCTCTGCGAGATTACGCAGGGCCCAGCATCCGAACTGCTGGCACCCAGGCGATACTTTGTGATTCGCCATCGCGTCGATGATTGCCTAAGCAGAGACGGTGAGCAGAGAGACAATCAGCTGTCATCAGGGGCGTCAGAGACGGTGAACAGAGAGATAATCAGCTGTCATCAGGGGGTCTATGCCGTATCATCACGGGGTCTGTATCATACCATATTGGCCGAATACGGTGAGTAGAGATGACAACCAGCTGAGATGAATGAGGAGGAGGAGGAAGGACAACACTAAGGCAAACGTCATGATGAGCGTGCCCAACACGACGATCGGGCAAGACGCAAGATAAGGGGTATATCCAAAACAACCAGGTCAAGGGGCAAGGGCAGTTTCAGTATTGCCTCAATGCCGCCATTGATCGGAATCAACTCCTGCGTGCACGGCCAAACAAAGGCGTCAGGGCAGTTCCATAGCGTCTTCAGGTTTGTGTCTCATCCTACAGGGACGTGCGTACGCTTTTAAGTCCAGGCGGCATACGATCATGTTAAATAATGCAGCGGGACGTGCGTACGCTTTTAAGTCCAGGCGGCATACGATCATGTTAAATAATGCAGCGAAAATGATGATGCAGTGTGCGCGTACATCGTAAACTACCTTTGGACGAGTCATGACCTTAGGCAGTTCCGCCAGCTTGTTGGTTGGATTGGACAGACTCGGTGCTTATATTGGCCAGGCGGAAGCTATCAGACTCCTGGGCGCTGAGAGACTGGCTTAGCCCGTGTGTCTCCTGCAAGAGCTCAGCCACGGCCAGGCTGCCCCCCCTGGCCTAATGCTAGCCTAATGCTAGCTCCTGCAAGAGCTCAGCCACAGCCAGACTGGCTCCCCTGGCCTGATGGTAGCCCCCCTGGCCTAACGCTAGCTCCTGCAAGGGCTCAGCCACAGCCAGGCTGCTCCCCCTGGCCTGATGATAGCCTAATGCTAGCTCCTGCAAGAGCTCAGCCACGGCCAGGCTGGCAAGCGCCCAGCATCCATATTGCTGCACTCCAAACGATGCAGGGAAGGCTCTCATACCTTTTACCACTGTTGCGGAGACCTTGATTCCGGAATGGGTTAAAACAGTCTGAGTTCATGGTAGGAAGCTTTCATGACTACGGCACAGATCTGAAAGCTGGGTCGGATCGTGTTAGCAGACAATCATCACTATGGATGCATTACTTCGGCATCGTACACAGGCACAGTACACTAGTCGCAGCAGGAAGGGGGTTCCGACGATTCTTGATTGAATGTGGAGACGCGATGGGCAAAAGTATCATAGCGACACCTCGAAAGAAGGATCGCTAGCGGCCATCATCATGGTGCATCGTGTGCCGTGGGGAAGGGATGTCCATGGCGAGGAGTCACAGGTCAGCTTGTGGTGAAGAGTCGACTGTCTGAGATGTCTTGCAGGACACAAAGCACCCTGGGAGGGAGGGCCTCGTGGTGTTCATGGCATTGCACATTTATTGTTTTTCTTGCAAGACACAAAGCACCCTGGGAGGGCCTCGTGGTGTTCATGACATTGTACATTTATTCTTTTTCTTTTGGAAATATCATTTGGAACCATTCATTGCCTGATGCATTGCTTGAGGTGGGTTAGGAAGTGGGATGTGCACATTCATTGTGATCAACATTTCCAGTCCAGTGTGTTCGAGATCTTGGTTATTTTTTAGCTTTGATCTGGTATTTGGTCCTGTGGAGTGATTCCGGTGGCTGCATGTCGTACGCAATGTGAGCTGCAGCTGCTGTGACGTTTGGCGCCATGGATGGCCGGAAGATGTGGGGTTTGGTAAGGTATGGAAGTGGAGATAAAACTCATAGAGACATAGAGAAGAGAAGAGAGAGCGACGGGGGAGTAAAGAGAAGAGGTCAGTGCGAGTGCAATGGAGCCGGTCTGTCCAGTCAGCCGGGAGGGAACCTCGAACATCAGGCAAGCCATTGATACTGGCCAGTCTGACGTAAGAACGCTCTGGACTTAATCCCATTTTTGTGCAGTGCATCAAGGGAGTTGGCGGGGCTGTGTGGACAGGGAATGTGAGCAGCACTTGCGCTGCTGAGAGGGGTGGATGTGCCACTGCTCGTTAATTCGTGCCAATTTCTTCGTTTCTTGCTTTCGCTTTTTCTTTTTCTTCTTTCTTTTTCATTTCTTTTCTTGTTCTTAATCTTTTTCTTTTGCAGTTTGCTTCTGCGTTCTTTCTTTGTTCTTTTCTTTTTAGTTTAGTTTTCTCTTTCTTCTTTTGTTTTATTGCCCAGTGATGTCTTTTATCTTTGAGTATTGTGTTGCCCCATACTTCGCGATATTTCTTGTGTTAATGTTTTGTGTCCGACATCGTTTTCTGTGGCATGTGGGCTGGCACTTGTTGGCATGTGGCATGGTGAAGAGACATGAGAGATGGGTGTGGATGAGTGTGGTTGGGACGGCTTGAGATGGGTTAGGAAGTGTGATATGCACATTCAATTGAGGTGGGTTAGGATTGAAGGGGCCTTAAAACGGGGCATGATTTCTCGATTGTGTTCATCGAGAGCGAGGTTTCCAAGCGCCCAGCACCCATGAAGTTGCACACCCTCACTGCTGCTTCGGTGCAACTTCATAGCGTCAACAACTGCTTTGATACCGTTCTCGCGTGCGATTAGTTTCTGATTGCGTGTACTGAGAGCAAGTCCTGCGATCGCCCAGCACCCCTGATCCGCGACGTCCGCATTTGACTTAAACTGTGCCATGCCAGCCAAAGCAGCGGTGTGTGCCCCGCTTGAGCTGAGAAGAACACGGTTCTCCTTTCTGCCCACAGCAAGGTTGCCAATCGCCCAGCAGCCATGATGCTGCACATCCGCTCGACCTGTGTGGGCCTCCATGCCTCTCACAATGCACTCTCCGCCACCCTCGACCATGACACTCTCGAGATAATCTCCCATAGAGTAGTAGTAGCGAATGGTCCAGCAGCCGTGCTGGGTAACATCTGCATTCCACCGGTGGACACGCATCGCTTCGGGCACAGCCTTGACGTCATATTCCTTGCTCACCTCTCCGCCAAGATGCACGAGGGCCCACCACGAATGCAGCTGCACATCTTTGTTCTCCAGGTGACACCGTGCACTGTCAATAATGGCTGATGCACCCTTCTCGTGGCTCACCTGTTCTGTCTGGTTGAGCAGGTGCCCTCCAATGTCCACCAGTGCCCAGCACCCATGGAAGTTCATCCCGACATCCGCACAGTGTGTAGTGAGAGCTTCAGATACCGCTTCATGTCCGCAAGCCTCGACATAACATAAGTCTCAGTCATAACAGAAGATAACATAAGATAAGACCTGCGCAGCACCTTCACCCTACACCATGTCAGGTTTGGCAAATTCTATGTTGCGGACCCTGATGCATACGACAAGCACGAGTACACCGTCATTGCACTCCTGCACTGGTCATGTAGGGCCTCGCTGTCACCCTGCACAGGCAGGTAGTGCCCTGGCCTTCATTTGCCAGGAAGCCTAGCCCTGCCTCCCAACAGGCACACACCTCCAAGGCTCTGCTCTGGTTCGGCACGAATTGACATACGTTAGAATATGCACGCGCCCCATTAAGTGACACCTGTCATGAGGCGTGTGGTCCAGTGACACTACAGTACTACCTGTGGACACTACAGCCTGTCAGTGGCTTCGTGGGTGATCATGCATGCACTGGATTCTGCTTGCCTCCAAGCTGTCTGGGTGAGCTCGCATCGCTGCAGAAATTGCGGCACATCCATCCTTCAGCAGGAAAAGCCGATTAAAGTGAGAGTTGATGAGTGTGGACCTCTTCCTAGGCTGTCAAGGTTCTCATTTAAACCTCTTCGCCAATGGTCTCCTGGTTCAGCTTCAGTTGTGCAAGCTGACGCAGGGCCCAGCATCCCCATCTTTGCACCCGCTCGCTCTCCAGGTGGGCACGCATTGCCTGACAGAACAAGTGACAGACTGTGAATGCCGCTCAGCCCCAGCCCTGCATACACCACACTCATAACTCTACACCCCAAGCACTCACCCCTGCTCACACTCACAGGTCTACCTGTCACATAAAGCTGTTTAATTCTTGCATACCTCAGCCTCATTTCAGTTTGCCCTCCCCTCTACACTGAATTAACACAAGAACAGGAGACAGGAAAAGACAAAAACATGCACTGTAGTGACATGACACACCATGAGATTTCACAACTGTGGCGTTTATGGAATGAATGAGTTTGGAAGGCATTACTTGGCGGTAGAACATGAGTTCGGGGACATGAGTTTTCGAAGAGAGATTACATTGCAATAAATGAGATGAAGAGTGAGATGAGTCATTGCTTGTACAACACAGCCACAGCCGCCAATATCATGAATCTTTTGTTGCAGATCAGGATTCTCTGCAAGGCTGGATATTGCCATGCACCTGCACGAGACATGAGTCACATCATGGCCAGGTCTCAACAGAACTCACCCATGGTACTGTATTTCTTCGCATTGTCGGTGCTGGTTCATAGCATTTACGACGGCCACATGTGCAAATTCCTGTCCCATGGGTGCCTGTACATTGGTACTGTCACAGGTCGTGACGTGGCACTCAACTTTGAATTTGTTTACTGCAGTGGACTGTGTGTGCAGAATCACCACGTTCTCTTTTTCGAGCGCGAGATAGTTGAGTGCCGCACACCCTGCCATCTGCACATTTTTTCTGAAGAGATGCTCACCCATACTATCGACGATGACTTTCGCGCACCCTCCTTTTACCATTTGCTCCCGGTTCTCGCTCTTCTCTGCAAGGCTCGCGAGGGCCCTAGAATGGGTTTCTTCATGTGGCAGACAGTGTGTACGGCAGGCGAAATCAGAAAAGTGTTACCTGCAGCCCTTGAGCTGGATGTCCAAGTTGAGCGGGTTACTGTGCATACTCTCCTGCAAGCTCACAATCATCTTTTTTTTACCATTAAGACCGAGACCTCTGCCTCATCACCGAGATTCTTACCAGTATGCATCGAGACAAGTGAGTTCTGTGGGGGCTGACCAGTGTAACGTTGAACGCCGGGGTGACATCATCAGCGGATGCTGTCGATCCTCCATACATGATGGCAGGCATTGCCGTTCAACTGTTGCTGTTACGCTTTGACAAAGTGTTATTTCCTGGGTCTGCTGACTCCTTTTAGATGTGGAAGGCCCTAACGACAAGTCAATGGGCAACACTCTCACGCCAAAGAAACGCCCAAGTGACATCAGGGGGGACAAGGGAGGGAAGGATAAAAAAGTGGAGGTCCTCGGCTTCCAGGCGGTTCAATCAGTCTGGCTTGTTCGGCACGGTGATCGGTACGACTTTGATCTCAACGAAGAGGTATGAGTGATCCCGCGACACACCTTGAATGTATCGCTCGGTCAGTACTTTCCTCACACAACTTTGACCAGGCATGGCTTCGTATTGCCACAAGACCGAGGGATCCTCCTTTGAGTGACCTTGGGCAATCGCAAGCACGAGGTTGAGTACGGCAGGGCTCAGTTTGCTTGACGGAGACAAGCTGCATTCATCTTCACATGCAATCTCGCATCACAATTTCCCCTGATCCTGTCCACTCGCACATTTATCTTGTCCCTTCCTGATCGGGCTTATGCTGAGCGCTGAGCGCTGAGCGCGAGCAGCTGCTATGTTGCATGGTAGTTGTATGTCTGTTTCAATCCTGTGCTTTGCCACACCTGCCAGCACAGATACTGTCATGACCGAATCCCGCTGCTTCTGATTCATGATGCTGGCAGAGACTGGCCTAGCACTATCAAGGTTGACAACAGACGGTAAGTGAATAAGGGTTTGACTTAGCAGCCAGCTCCAAGCAACGTGTTCGTATACAACACTGGGACTTGACTTTGCATGATGCCAACCCTAGGGCGTTCATGAGTGAAAAGTAGGGTGGGACTATATATGCCCACGGAGAGGATATGAGGAGGTTCATGGGCAAGCAAGATTCAGCGGCTTCAGGGTAAATGGCGAAGCCAGAGAAAGTTTCAGCCGGTGACGGTTGAGGTCAGAACAGGCAAAAGTGTTCAAGTGGTAAAATGTAGCCATGAATGTTTTTCGTCTGATTGGGATGTCGAAACAAGTTTGCTCTGAGGGGTTCTGCACTGCACTGCACTGCACTGCTCGCACTGCACGAGAACTTAGCCAGTTTCCGCACGCTTGTACCTCGATTTTGGTGTTGATCTCTGCAGAGGTGAGTGTTGTCTTTTGCTAACGTCCTGAGCTGCTTGTATATCACTCTTTCAAAAATCGAGTTGGCACTTTACTGCTTTCACTCCAGTCCCAGCTTCACCCCCCTTCCGAAGGTCCACCCATTCAGCGCGTGCTCTGCTCGCCGTTTCTCCGCTGTATCCAGACTGCGGACGCGCTGGCATCTGCACTCGGCATGTCACTACAGATTGAGGCCAGTACTCATATGAAGCGAGCCGTATGATGTAATCTGACGCAACGTAGTGCAATGTGGTATCTTATGATGTAGTATTCGCGCAAACCGGCGTTGCACGGCAGGGTGACTGGAAGATTCTTTTTTTTTTTCAAGCCGTTCATTTTCAAGCCGTTCATTTTCAAGCCGTTCATTTTCAAGCGCCGTTACTGTGAAATAATCCGACGCCACGCGTCCTATGCAGCTCAGGTAGCAGCCTGGGTTTCAGCAACGCAGATGCTAGGCTCCCGCCATTCATGTATCATGTGCTCCGGTTTGCTCGCCTGCATGGCGCAGAGTGCGGGGGGCGTGGCTGGTTCGTGGGCTCCCAGCTGTTAAAACAGTTTTCGGACACGCCTGGCAGAAACAAGATTTGATTGTGCCCATGGATGCTGTGATTGCATGGCGTCCATGGCACATGAATGAGGGATGGGCACCGCGCACAGAGGGTCTCCACCTCGACCAGAATCCATTCAACAAGCCAGGATTGGACTGTGTACAGGGCATGCTGCCTTTGATTGACGTCACAGAAGCTTCAAGCCGGCTTTCGTCAAAAGAAGTTTTGGGAATTGGCGCCTGACTAGGTGTCCACCTGAAGCGAGGGGGTCTAGCCATCATATGAAGGGGGGGGGGGTCTAGCTATCATATAAAAGTGCTGACACCTGACTACGTGTCCACCTGAACGAACAGATAGACGCCCACAGAGACGCCCACAGCTCTAGACGCCGCCTAGGCCTCGTGTCATGATAGTAACTCCTCCCCCTATGCATAGGGTCTAGTGGCATGATATTGACCCCTCCTCGTGACGACCTACGCCTAGTGGTACGATAGCAATCATATGAAGGGAGGGTCTGGCCATCATGTGAAGTCATGTGAAGTGGGGGGTGTAGGTATCGTGTGATATGGTGCGCACCCCGCCTCAACTCTCAGGATTCACTTTATCATGTGAAGGGGGGAGGCTCTAGCCATCATATGAATGGAGGAGTCTAGCTGCCATCACCAAGCCTCGACTCTCAGGATTCCTTATGGGAAATCGTCCACACAAAGAATGATGTGGCCACCGTAGAAGGTATGCGCCCCCACTTTATCATATGAGGGTGGGTCCAGCCATTATATGAGGGGGATCCAGCCATTATATGAGGGGGATCCAGCCATCATATGGAGGGGTCCAGCCATCATATGATGTGGCCAGTAGAAGGTATGCACCCACTTTCGACTTAATCTACAGCCCCGTCCGCTCTGACTTTGAAGGCAAATCTACAAGCACAAACTTAATAGGGCAAGCCACAGGTTCTAAACATACCAAGTACTTAAATGCCATATAGTTTAGACATGCCAAATACTTAGATGCCATGGGGTTAGCTACAACGTGGTTCATGTAGACCCCTTCGTACCTATGTGGTGGATCACTGCCCGACACGTGCTCACCTGGACAGCATCAAGACATCGCGACTAAATCCAAGTCCCGACACTGCGCATCAAGCCATCACCTATGTGGAAATCATGCTGGTGACCACACTTGAAGTAGACTCGGGCTGCTCTCAACAAGCAATACAATGGGCGGGTGCAATGGACGGGTGCAATGGGCGGGTGTAGCCATCACACGAGGCGGCCGCGCTTTACTCCCCACCGCACGTTCTGTGATTCCTTCATCGACACAGAGTCTCCGCCGCCCTCGAAGGAGGGTGTAGCCAGCATGTAACCGGGGGAGGGGGGTAGCCATCACATGATGTCGCACAGAGTGCGTGCCGCGCACTGTAGACTTACTCCTCATCTCCTGTCATCCTTGCATCAAGTGCGTGTGTGCAGCTGGGCCACCTGCTATTGCTGCCCATATGACTGTAGCCATCACATGAAAGGGGGTCTGGCCATCATTGTGCCGCCTGCCATCTCTGATCATCGACCTCTACGATCCATCATACACACTTACGCTGTCCGTAGACCTCTCTGATTCATGAGCGCATGCTTCTTTCTCCCTGTCCTTTCTCTTCTAGGACTCTCGCCGTGCACTGACATCTCCCTCCCTCCTGCCCTCCCATCACAGAACGTGCAGCATACTTTCCTCGAATCGACAGAGGCTTCTGAAAAAATCCAGTTCCTAACCATCAGATTTGGCGTGGGGCCATCGGTCATGGATGCCGCTGCCGCCCATACATATATCCCTCCTTCGATCCTAACCATAAGCAGAGTTCTGCAGTAATCCAGGTCCTGGTCATCACCTGAGGGTTATTATGTAGCTTCCAACCACAAGCTGACAACGATGAGCGTAGCCCGCGGGTTGGCACAAAGCGCTCAGCGCACGCTTACACAGACCCTCCTCACAGCGCAACATCCTGCATGTATCATACACCTCATAGACCCCCTTCACACATGGATGAAAGATGCTAACACGTTCTCTCAAACCTATAGATTCGACTGATGGCTTTCCGTCACTGTGAGCCCCCTGCATCACATGATAGAGCCCCCCTGTGGCACATGATAGATCCCTTGCATCACGTGATAGACCCCCCCTACATCATCTGATAGACCCCCTGAAGTTCGGCTCAGAACTGTTGAAAATATGGGGTTAATTCTCAAGCATCATGTGATAGACCCTCCCCTGCATCATCCTACTGCCGGCTTGCCACCACCGTGAACCCATAGGGTATGCTTCGGGGCCTCGACCAGACGTAGACGAAGTGTACCCGGAGGCAAGCTCTCTGCTACTCAGCCTCTGCCCCATCCTCCCCTTCTCTGCCCCTGTGCTTCGTCTGTCACAAACCCATCGATCCGTTCAAACCATTCAAACAAACCACCCCCAAATATGTCGCATGTGCAAGACACAGCCCCCACTGTCGCATATTCAAACACAAAGCCCCCACTATCGCATATGCAAGATAAACCCCCGTATATTCAAACACAAGGCCCCCCACTATCGCATATTTAAGATGCAACTGGCGTAACGTCATCAAGCAACCTACCACAAAGCTGTGCTAGAATGGCACCAACCAGCGTGTAGAGGGAGCACACGACCCTAATGAGCAGTGTGTACGATTGTCCAGGGGTGTCAGTCATTACAGGCGTGTCAACCGGATGCTGCACTACAACTGCAACGGCGCGTACGAAGATAAGTCACGACCCGCACACACAATTCCAACGGCAGCTGCGATGGACCCCCCC
>Ga0099797_101650_pt1 | contig 11263 bp, 7 predicted proteins | sample Uncmet_Sort48C_1_FD_89871 | JGI IMG/M metagenome (GOLD analysis project Ga0099797, IMG submission 89871) | Marine eukaryotic communities from CALCOFI LINE 67, Pacific Ocean - C012_Sort48C_1 | ecosystem: Environmental > Aquatic > Marine > Oceanic | place: Pacific Ocean: Monterey Bay | collected... | reverse complement strand
TCACAATCCGCTCACTTTCCGAAGAGTGGAGCTAGAAAAAAACAATCCTGTCGCATGTAATGTAGCCCAAACAAGCAGGGACCTGACGGCGCCCACGGTCCAGGGGATAAACAAATTCCTACTACCTCGTTACGAAGCAGAATGCGGAATTCTGGCCCCAACAAACTTGTGACCCCTTGTAAAACAAGCAGGGACCTGACGGTCCAGGGATGCAAGATCCCAACAAACTTGTGACCCCTTGTAATTACGCCCGTAGCCCAAACAAGCAGGGACCTGACGGCGCCCACGGTCCAGGGGATAAACAAATTCCTACTACCTCGTTGCGAAGCAGAATACGGGATTCTGGCCCCAACAAACTTGTGACCCCTTGTAGTGTATATCGTATTGACAAGCAGGGATCTGACGGCGCCCACGATCCAGGGGATATTAGGCCCCAACAAACTTGTGACCCCTTGTACTTGATGTCATGCTCGTTGTTTGCAAGTAGTGTACGGAATTCCTGCTACTTCGTTTTAAAGCAGTGTACGGATTTCCTGCTACTCGGCTTTGTTTAGTATCTGAATCAGCTGCTTTAAATTTTAGATTGCTACTCGGCTTTGTTTAGTATCTGAATCGACTGCGTTGGTTTCTAGATCGCGTTTATTCGGTGCCTGAATCTGCTGAACTACGAACAGTGTACGGAATTCCTGCTACTTCGTATTAAAGTAGTGCCCGGATTCCTGCTGCTCGGCTTCGTTATTTATCAAGCTTAGAAGATATTTCTTTTAGTATCCACATCAGTTGAATCGTCATTTCCAATTGATTCATCCTGTCTGGATTCCTCTCTAATTCTTTCTAATTCATTTATTCAGTACTGCTTTCAATCAATAATTTTTTTTTACAGTGTTATCAACGATTCGACAGCTTACAATGTGCTTTAGTTAGTGAAAATGACTTTAATAGATCAGTATTAGTTTTTTAGTACTGTTTTCAATAATGATTTACGGTGTTATCATTAACTCAACAACTTACAACGTGATATCATTAGTTTAAATATCTTGAATAAATTAGTATTGTGTTTTACCGAATTTTCATACTGTGTGGTCACTAGTTCCATCTACACACAAACAACATCAGATCGTGACCACAAGCTACTTCACTGCAATAAGACTGATCTATCACCATGCTTGTAAAATCGAGATTAAGGTAACAGAATAGAGCAAAACTTACAGGATGTCGCTAAATCTTATGGTAAACTACTTCATTTGAATATGAACCAGTCTCGGTAGCACGAGCCAATTTTAGTCTAGCCGGTACCTATAGGTACGGGCCAGCCCAGCGTCAAAAATCATGATATATCCGTCTAGGTCCACCCAGCCTAAAAATAGATTTTTTTTTCTCCGCCACCTAGACGCGACCTAGCGCCCATCTAGTCTGAAACACACTGAACCTGCTTAGAAATCTGGAAATTACTTCTTAAAAACCCAGCCGATCCTGTGAATGCATTAAACTTTGGAAACAACTCTTTGGTCCAACTTTTTCACTGGATGAATAGGGCACGACTATCGCTCTAAAGTAATTATATTCGCGCATGTCTTTCTAATTCATATAGTAATTCCCCGCGGTAGGATTTTGGAAAAATTCCATTGTGAAACGAAATTTGGAATTATGTTTTACAAATCTGTTTGAAATCCGCCTAGAAGCCTAAGGCTAAATAACCCCCTTGTGCAATAAATTCTAAGCAAATCCATTTTCCCTTTACGTCTTTTCCAAATCCAAACTTTATCTATCTTAGGACCCTTCTAATGTCTACATCTCTCTCCACTCCCAATCTTGACCGAAGAATATCCCCCCCAAATCCCATACTACTACTGTTACTCTTACTGGGTGAGTTATCAAGCGCTTTGCGTTTGAACACTTAAAACCAACAGTAACATTACTCTAGACCAGGTACAACCTAGACTAAAAGTACAACCTAGACTAGGTCATATACTCAATTGAACTTGGAAATTAGTATTTTGTATATGAACCCGTCTAGGCAGCACGGGCCAAACTCAGTCTAGCCGGTACCTATAGGTGCCGGCTAGCCCAGCGTCAAAAAACATGATATATCCGTCTAGGTCCACCCAGCCTAAAATTAAATTTTTTTTTCTCCGCCAGCTAGACGCAACCCAGCGCAACCCAGCGCCCACCTAGTCTGATAAATTCACATACTTATTCCTATGAAACCCGATCTACTCTGTGCATGCATTAAATTTTAGAAACAATGCTTTGGTCCAACTTTTTCAGCGGGTAGAGGCACGACTCCCGCTCAAAAATTCTCTGAATTCAATTCTCTCATGGTTTTCTAAATTCTATTGTCTATAATAAATCCCCCCGCCCCGCCCCCTGTGGGTGAACGCTTTTGAAATATTGCTGTTAAACCGGTGGGCATAGACAATGGAATGCGAAGAAGAAATGCTAGGGACGGCCTTGTGCTTGTTACCATGGTAACGTTACTAATACTCAGACCAATCTAGCCGAGCATACAAAGCCGAGCGAAACTATTTTACAAATTTCACTAAATGCTCCAGTATCAAAGTCCTCTAAAATAGAAGTCGTCCTAAATGAGTTACAGATCTTGTTGAAATCCGCGCAGAAACTTCAATCGCCCCCTTATGCAAGAAATTCTAAGCAAGTCCATTTTCCCTTTAGACTTTTTTCCAAATCGTCTAATTATTTCAACGTCTCTCTCTACTCCCAATCTCAATCCAAAACTCCCCTTCTTCGAACTCCATGATACCACTATTGTTACTCTTACTAAGTAAGTTATCAAGCGCGTAGCGTTTGAAGACCTAAAACCAACAGTAACTTTACTCTAGACCAGGTACAACCTAGACTAAAAGTACCACCTAGACTGGATCATATATGTCAAAAGAGGATTTTCTAACAGTAACTTTATCTCTGAGTCTGCACACTAATTCGCACATCTAGATCAGTCCACTAATTCCTGCCAGAGCTAATTTGAATTGCCGGCGATCCGCAATCCTTCCAAGTAATTTACCACCTTCACTAACCAGTCGTAACTGTTCCTCGGACGGTGGAGCTTCTTCTGTAGGAGTACTAGTTGATGATTTCAGCTTCCAGATGTGAGAGGAGAGTTGTTCGAATTTCTGTGAGAGCGGTTTCAGTTTTAAGATGGGAGAATCAGTTTCGGTGGACAGTTGTGCCACACTTGATTCTCTCCGGATGGTGGCAGCATATTCTTCATCAATAATAGCCTTAGAAAAGTCATATTTTTCAGAACAGCGGATGAGATGGGGGGGTGGTATTCCGCGCTTCTTTTTATGATGGGGGGGGGGGGAAGAAAGTTGCTCATATATGATTTACCAAAATTAAAGTCTTTAAACCAATCTTTGGCATCATTTGAGTAACAAATATGTAGTCCCAATAGAGCTCTATCCTCTCTCAGGATCCAAGGGATCGACGAGAAGATAGGGTTCAGGAGAACTTGAAAATTTTAGTTGGTAGTAAAAAGAATTTCTCTTGACAGTCTGCCAATCTCCAGGAGGTCAGTCGTTCTTTGAGAAAGCAACAAACCTTGTAAAATTGTGTCGTCCCTGGGACTATATAATCAAAAAAAAAATACCCAAAGCTTTTTCATCTCTAATATCTATTTGAAATTTTTTTTCTTTGAATTTTTTCTCCTCGAAAAACAAAAAATATTTGCTAGGAGCTGCCTACCGTAACCCGGACTACTTTTAGCAGGGTTAAATCGCAATTTTGAAATCTTTCCAGTGTGATTTTCCCTTCTGGCAATGCGCTCATGACTAACATCTTTAAACTTTTGATGTGATTGAAGAAAGGATGTTGCAGTTGCGGTACTGCGATGATCATTTTGAAATTGTGACAGTGTCGATCTGCTACTCTGAGACTCACTGCTCAAATAAGTAGGACTACTAGTAATTGTATTACTAATACCAGTGTAACTGTAACTGGTAGTACTAGCAGTACTACTAACTGTACTAGTAGGTCTAGTGGCAGTGCTAGTACTAGTAGTACTAACAGACTTAATATCAATGCTTTTGCCTAAATAGTTCTGACTAAAATGACAGACAGTCATTTTCATTGCACCACCAATCATAACTCCAGCAATCACACCAAGAATGATCTTGGTTGGAGACCAAATAAATTTAGAAGAATCGGAATCCTCATCAGAGTTACACTCGTTAGCCTCCTTTACTTCTTCTTTTTCTTCTTCAGGATACAAGTCGAACGGAGAATTCTGGTCCACTCTCACCTCCTGGAGGCCAGTATAATTTGGAGAAGGTCCATGGGGGGGACGAACTTTATTGGAATATTCTTGTCCTGTAACTAGGGGAGCAGGTTGGAGGGAACCGAGTAGGGGAGAAGTTTCGTTGAGAGTAACTGGGCTTGACATATTCTTGATTTGTGTGGGGGAGATGTTATTATAATACTTAATCTAATTATTTATTTAAATTGATAGGTGATTCAAACTAACTTAAAGAAAGTTTAAGTAGAAGGTATAAGAGTTTCAAATGAAAAGTTTGGGTTTCAAGATGAAGAGCTGTTTTTGAAGTTCAATGAAATGTTTTGGTTTCAAAGTTTCAATTAGAATCAAGACTGTATTACTTAAATAATAAAAAATCAACGGGATCGAGAAGGCTACGTTAACACATTTATTTTTTTTGTTCAAACATTACATACTGCAAAATCCAAAAACGGGAACCAAAACTTGGAAACACAAACATAAGATACTTAAATAGATAATATCCTTAAAAAATCACGTGGTTTTTGACCGCCAACCGCACGGAGCGGTTGGATCAACATGGTCCAAGGATTTAAGGTAAGTTGTATAATTATTATCTTCATGCATAATTAATTCATTTGTTATGTTTTTTAGTGAAGCAGGATTTCTTTTCACTTTTTGCATCTGAGGCTTAGCGTTTTTAATTTTGAACGAGAAACACTCAAAACATAACAACATGACCGATATGGAACGAGACAATATAATTATTTCTGAAAACGATTCTAGAACAACGATACTATCATGATAATCATGAAAAACGATTTTAAACGAGGATGCTCTTAAAGCGATTGTTTAACCACGGTGTTATCGTGATAATTGTAACGATTCGCCCTCTTGAATTCAGATTCTCAATTTTGATACGCTCTAACCTTGTATTCAGGAATAGCACTTTCGAAAACTTCTCTCTTTTCTGTCCTCAAATGCCTTAGCCAGCGGCTCTTCTTTGCCTCCAACACTTTCAAAAAAATCACGTGGTTTTTTTCTTCTGATTATTCATTGTCAATCATAAATTTAATGTCAGATCTATGTCCAGACCAATGGCAACAACAAGAAATGATTATTAATATAGCAAAGCCTATATTATTAATTCATCCTACCAATCTCATAATAATGATTTACCAAGAAAGCAGATAATACTACGACTAGACTCTAAGTGAAGAAAATCAATGTAACGTCGACACCACTTCAGATTCTACTACGCAATTCTGAGTAGGTAGATTCTATTTCAAATACCATCTTCTCAGTAATTTATTAGGATAGTAACTCTTGCGTTGAAAAACTGACGCCCGGATTTAGACTAAAGAATGAGATTTCATTTGATACTTAGGATAAGAATATCAAATCTTATCAATCATTTAATCAAAAAAATTCAAGGACCGTTTCAAAATGTTGCTTTAAGAATTAACCTTACTGTCACCTCTAATTTTTTTACATAAATTCATTTGAAAATTTGTTCTAACTAGTCATTGTGTTTACTACTATATCAATGCCTCAAATTGTAATATCAACTAATTTCAGGACTACCAGTGTAACTATCTTTAACTGGTAGCCGAATACTTAAATCATTCAATTAAAAACTCTAAATTTAACCTCGAACAAACAATTCCCCACTCCATCTTACTATATTATAAATTCCATTTATCCTATATTAATATCAATCATTTATAATACCCTGTTCTAGCGCAGCATAATTTCTCCACGATATTCGCCAATGTCATTTGTCCAATCCCTTTCGGTCCACTTGGAGCTGCTGCTACGGCCGCCGCCTGACCCGCTGCAGACACTCCAGCAGATTCCGCCACCAATTTTCCAATCACTGCATCCGGCGCATATTTCCCAATAACATCTGGCGGGTGGATCATGTTAAACTCTTCAGTCGCATCTTTACCAGCAAAGGTGACAATAGCTAAAACACCACCAGGGTGATCGGGAAGAAAGGAGGTCACATCGAGGACTTCTCCATTGACAACAACCCAACAGTCCTTCTCAGTGTTGTGCTTGGCGACCTCAGATAAAGTCAAACCACCACCACCACCACCTCCAGAAGCTGGGGCAGCTGCAGCTTTGTTACCTGGTTCGTCTTCATAGCTTCCTCCACTCAAAGCGGATTTGTTGGTTCCTCCTCCAGATATTCCGCCACCAGATAAATCCTTAAGACTGACTTGTTTCACTCTGCTCCCCAATAAGTACTTTGCGCAGGCTTTACCCGCGACTCTTCCGTAAACCACACAATCTAACAAGGAATTTCCCCCTAAACGATTGTTCCCATGGACTCCGCCCATACATTCTCCGGCGCAGTAGAGCCCGGGAATGGGTTTTCCATTGGCCCCGACCACCTCAGAGGAAGTGGTGATTTCCAGACCGCCCATACAGTAGTGGATGATAGGGGTGATAATGGCCGCGTAGAATGGTTCGGAGGCGACTTGAGACCCTTGAATAATGTTGTGGAAGAACTTCTTCCCGGAACCGGTTTTTCCGGAAGCCTCATCCCAAGTTCTACCGCTAGGATAGGCTGGAAATGGACCACCCTCGGGATCCTTCTCCTGCTTTTTAGCAGCCTCGTAGTGTTTTTGAGTTTCATCAGCGAGTCTCTCCACGGGACAGCCAATTTCATTGGCGAGACCTCGACCGTTCTCGAAAAATTTCATCACCCCACGTCCAGTGTAATGCTTGCAGTGCCAGATGATTTCCTCGGAAGCAGCTTTATTCAAACAAAGTCTGAATGGTGCCTTATTTTTCCACATTTCCCCAGTAACATAATCTCTTCTACCTAATTCATTAGCAAATCTATATCCATTAGAATCAAAAATGAGACCACCAACACCACGAAGAGCCTCGGCAGCCAAGAATTTCACCTTGGCATCTGGATCTTTCGGGTTCACCAAACCGGTTGGATGGACCTGGACCCATTCAAGATCCAGACAACGAGCACCAATGGCCTCTCCCATCTTGATACCATCACCAGTACAATGTTCCCCGTTAGAGGTGGGGAGATGCATCAGGTCGGGACGATATTTGGCGAGGAGGGAATTTTGACTGGAGGGTTTTAATCATCAGTCATAATTATAGTACTTGACAAGTTCGGTTACAAAATTTTAATATGATACATAATGATCCTAATATTACTAAGTCTAATTTTAAATGAGTCTCAGAAATTGAATCTAGTACTACTACTATTTAGTATCAATTTTCAAATATAATCAAATAATATGTACCTGAAATCCGCTCCAAATCCTCCAGTCGCGATAATAACTGGTCCCATTTCCTTGCTCACGTTTCCCCCCTTTTCATATTCCACACCAACAACTTTACCTCCTTCCGTGATCAATTTCGTAGCCTTCGCCTTCGTCACCACCTTAGCCATATTCCCCCTTTCGGCAATCTTCTCCACCATTTGAATCAAAGCGTAGGTGATAGTCATTCCCGGAAAACGTTCCTTCCCTCTATGCGTTCTTGGCGCGGAATGACCACCCAGACGAGCAACCAAAGATAAATCCAGACCAAAGGCGTCCATCAACCAATCGCAATCTGGACCGGAGTTCTCGGCAAGAACTTTGACTAACTCTGGCTTCTTAGCTCCTCCCTTCAGGCAATCCGAGGAGAACAATTCCACACTGTCTTGAATGCCCTGTGCGCGTTGGGTCTTCGTGTTGGCACCATTGATACCAGAAGTGGCTTTGGTGGAGTTACCTCCACAGAAAGCTGACTTATCGAGAAGAACAACTTTCCCGCCGTTTTCCAAAACGGTGTTGGCGGCTGCCATTCCAGACAAACCGCCACCAAGAACAACGACGGTGTCAGACATGAATCTTGAAAATTAGTATGAAAATAAATACAAAGTAGTATTAGTAGTATTAGTCTTACGTATGTTTTTTCAAGGTTTAAATTTTGTGTACTATGACGTACTTAGTCTAGCTAAATTGACCTAGACTTCTGCGAAAAAAAATTGGGAAGAGAGAATCGTATTAGAATTGAATTGAATTAGTGTCTATCCGTAACGGTAGTCGTCTATTTAGAACTTGAACAGTTCTTTTAGTAGCAAATTTAAATAATAGCACACTTTTTTTTCTTTTTTAACCGATACACTAATATCATTGTTTCTCGCTCTATGAAAAAAACAATTTACCGAACTAAATTCAAGCAACAAACGAACTTTGGCTTAAAAATCTCAGACTCTCAAAAGTTGTACTGCTTTATTCTATAATATCAATCTAATAATTATAAGTCTACTCACTCGCATTTCTTCAATTTTTTCATACTTTCCTTTAATCTCTTGATACTTCTCTCCAGCTCCCTTCTCCCCATCAACGTCTCAGCGTCCTCCTCCATCAAACTATAAAAAAAGTCATCCGATTCAGATTCTTCGACGTTTTCATGTAAATTTGCAGAATCTGTCCCTGTTGTAGTAACTGTCGAGCAAGTTGTTGTTGTTGGCATGTCTCCAAAGCTTTCCTGCAGACAGAACATGAGGTCTTTTACAAGGAGTTTTTGTGTCACCAGACAGCACAGGTCTGTGAAACGGGATTGAACGATGTGGGAGTAGGCGAGTAAGGACAACTGCGTCTCACGGGTAATGGAAAGGAGAAGAGACGTGACGGTGTGTGGGGAACTGTTACTGTGACTTGAATCTGTACCATTATTATTAACTATAATACCAGAAGGTCCTGGAACATTAATGTTGTTAACTTGGGGGATAAGTTCTAAAAAATTACAATAATTGTGAAAATATTTTAAGCACGACATGCTTACTCAATCAACCAAAATAAAATCGTCCAATACGAAATTTAGAAATTAGAACCGAAAATCGCAAAATCATAATGGACAAAATTAAAATCGCCCATCGCGAAATTCTGAAATGACCAACGCAAATCACGAAAACTGAAACCGCACAATGCGAAATCCCAAATTGCTCAGCGCAAATCAGCAAAATTAAAGTCGCCCAACGCGAAATACTACATTGAACATCATACATAAACAAAAATAAAATCGTCCAACACAAGATCCAAAATTAGTATACGTCGCTCAATCTTCCAATGCGAATCACAAATAAACCAGCTCACGAACAACGCACCTTACTGCCCTTTTTGACGGCGCCAGGCGCCATAGCCAATCGAAATTAACACACGACTATGATTTTCCGATGACTCGCCAGACTCAGAAGAAGAAGATGTTTTTGTGGATATTAGCCAATTAGGATCCAAAGCGTTCACTTCGTCGGCACCAAGGCGGACTAAATCAGCCGCAGTCACACCGTATCGCCCAACACATTGCATTATTGAAGGCGGCACTCGCCGCTCCAAGGTTTGTAATGCCTCCAAAACAGTGTTGACACGGTTATTGACGTTATTTAATTTCGGGGAGGCGCCTTTCTTCTCTATTGCCTTCGCCTTGCTAGCCACGCTCCCCTAATTTGACAAGGTCACTGCATTATTATTATTAACTGTACTACTACTACCAGGTCCAGGTCCACTACTACTACTACTACTACTACTAGAGTTATTAATGTTGTTAAGGGAGGCAAGTGCTAAAAAAACACCATTAATTGAACATAAATTATGAACACAATGTGTGCAAGCGGCTTAACAAATCGGTTTTTTACATTTTGAATTTTGCCCATTTGCATTTTGCTTTTGCCAATTTTGCATTTGATGTTTTAGCATATCGCATTTACCCTTTTTCCTGTTTGCATTTACCCTTTTTGCACTTTGCATTTGTCTGTTTTACATTTTGCATTTGTCGTTTTTGCTTTTTACATTAGTTTTATTTGTCTGTTTTGCATTTTGTATTTGCCCTTTCTGCTTCTTGCGTTTGTCCTTTTCGCGTTTTGCATTTGCCTTTTTTAGATCCTGAATTTGCTTTTCTTGCATTTTGCATTTATCTTTTTTACATTTTGTATTTGTCCTTTTTGTATTTTGCATTTGCCCCTGTTGCTTTTTACATTTGTGACCTCAAGTGGCATGAGTGCCACACTAAAGGGTGACAGCGAGCGCCAGCAGAAAACCACTTCGCTCGCGAACACACCATACTGCGCTTTCAAGTGGAAAGAAGGCCACACCAAGGGGCGGCAGCGAGCGCCAGCAGAAAACCACTTCGCACTTCACTCGCGAACAACGCACCTTACTGCGCCCTCAACTGTCACGATGGCCACCCCAAAGGGAGGAAGCGAGCGCCAGCAGAAAACCACTTCGCTCGCGAACAACGCACCTTACTGCGTCTTCAAGTGGCACGAAAGCCACACCAGAGGGAGGCAGACAGCGCCAGTAGAAAATCACTTCGCTCGCGAGCAACGCAACTTACTGCGCCCTCAAGTGTCATGATACCCACCCCAAAGGGAGGCAGCGAGCGCCAGCAGAAAACCACTTCGCTGGCGAACAACGCACCTTACTGCGCCCCCAAGTGCCATGAAAGCCACACCAAAGGGAGGCAGCGAGCGCCAGCAGAAAACCACTTCGCTCGCGAACAACGCACCTTACTGCGTCCTCAATTTCTATCCTCCTGAGCCCACAACCACGCCCGGCCGCACACCAGACGCAAAGCAAGCGCGACACCAACACAATCCCTGGCGCACGAAGCAGCTAGATTAGCCGAGGAGCACAGCAGAAGTGACGTGGCAACCACACCAAAGGGAGGAGGCGAGCGCCAGCAGAAAACCACTTCACTCGCGAACAACGCACCTTACTGCGCACTCAAGTGCCATGATAGCCACCCCAAAGGGAAACAACGCACCTTACTGCGCCTTCAAGTGGCACGAAAGCCACACAAAGGGGGGCATCGAGCACCAGCAGAAAACCACTTCGCTCGCGAACAACGCACCTTACTGCGCCCTCAAGTGCCATGATAGCCAACCCAAAGGGAAGCAGCAAACGCCAGCAGAAAACCACTTCGCTCGCGAACAACGCACCTTACTGCGCCCTCAAGTGGCACGAAGGCCACGCCAAAGGGAGGCGGCGAGCACCAGCAGAAAACCACTTCGCT
>Ga0099797_101566_pt1 | contig 11268 bp, 7 predicted proteins | sample Uncmet_Sort48C_1_FD_89871 | JGI IMG/M metagenome (GOLD analysis project Ga0099797, IMG submission 89871) | Marine eukaryotic communities from CALCOFI LINE 67, Pacific Ocean - C012_Sort48C_1 | ecosystem: Environmental > Aquatic > Marine > Oceanic | place: Pacific Ocean: Monterey Bay | collected... | reverse complement strand
CCCCCCCTCCCCTGCAAAAAAGGGAGAAGTTATCACATTCTGGTAGGCATTATACATAGTGCAAGAAGTTTCAGAATCTCTCTGCTGAGCGAATATAGAATAAACAATACAATCAAGTACAACACATATGTTTAAGAACTGAAGAAAAAGGCACAAGATCGGACAGCACCCTTAGCGTTACGGAGCGGTCCCCCAGTCCAGTACCGATTTTTATCAGTTCAGAACTGCGCCCGGCGCCACCAAATCTCTCATTCTACCATTTTGTGAAACTCCTGCGGCAGAGTCGACGCAATTGCGGGCCGAACCTGATTATAAGGGTTCGGGCTCTGGGACCGGAAGATAAGATCTAAAACCTTGCAATAATAATTAGGCCTACGGTATGTCATGTCATAATATATTGCTGCATCACATGAAATATGGAATCAAATACAGTACAGTACAGCAGTTTGAGAATTTTACACAATGGAATCAAATACGGTACACCTGTTTCAGAATCTAGGAAAATTGCAAAGTCGGCCATCACCCTGACGTCTCTGCAGTGGGCCCCCACGCAGTACTGATTTCTATCGCATCATGGCACTTTCTTGTGAGTGGCAGTTCTCATTTTTACCCGATGTGGGTATCATGGCACTTTCAATGAATCATGCTTCGAAAGCTAGTGCTCCCGTGCACCAGTGTCCCCACAGTTGCTGCAAGAAGATTTCTGGATGGAGTTCTCAGGTGCCAGCATAGTCTGGCTCCCCAGCCGCCCCCAGAGTCCCCTCATCAGTCTGAGCTCAGTTTGGCGATCGTCCAACTTCCAGGTCTTATCCACCAGTCAGTTTCAGCCTTCATTGCAATATAGAGCTCCAGCTGCTTCTCATCTTAGTGATGGGAGTTCTTCCGACTAGCCGTAGGGCAGTCCAGGTATTGCAATTGTTTTTGTTTGGAGACATGTTGACTATATCTGACAACGGGCAATTTCGAAAAAGTCCCCGGCGCCATACCATTTCTCATTCGACTATTTTGCGCACCAGGGGTGGCAAATTCGAGATTCGCGGGCCGGGCCTGATTCTAAGAGTTCCGGGGTCTGGGGACCGGAAAATAGGGTTACCTGGCAACATTCATTAGGCCTACGGTCATGCAGGTATCGCAGCCGACTACACCACTGAGAAGGGTGAGACCGCGCTGATGAAGGCCGCAGCGAACGGGCACTTCGAAGTCTGCGACTTGCTGATCGAGGAGGGTGCTAAGGTGCTGCCAAACTAGATACATATTCTTGACCCGCTTAGTTAGGCTAACCTTGGTCAGTTCTGGGGTCCAATTAAGTATCAGGTTCTCCGCTTGAATCGACAGGCGGAAAACTCAAAGACTCAAAATGCACACCGACAAACGCGGCAAATACCATGGGCGAAACAGTGAAAAACTCAACATGCTTTCAACATCACCGAAAACAAAGTAAATACTATACTTTGCTCGGCGGAGCCTTCGAAATAATAGTAAATACCATGCTTCTGCTCGGCCGAGAGTTTCGAAAACACAGTAAATAACACACTTTGTGCGGCTGAGCTTTCCAAAACCATTTAATACCATACTTCGATCGGCTTAGCCTTCGAAAACCCATTGGATACAAAGCTTCTTCGGCTGTGCCTCCGACATCAATGCCTTTCGATTCGACTGTGCCTTCGAAATCACTTCTCGGCTATGCCTTCGATTCGACTATGCCTTTCTTTCCCTCGCAATCACTGTAGTACTTCGCACTGCTCTTTGTGCGAACTCACAGGCGCCATAGGGCGCCCTATGCGAATCTAGTATATATATATATATATATTTATATTTATACAGTGGGCCTACTTCATATTGCAAGGTTTTAGACCCTATTTTCCGTTCCCTAGAGCCCGGGATAATCAGGTCCGGCCCGCAATTGTGTTGCATTTGCTGCATGGTTGCGGCAAATTGTCGAATGAAAGATTTTGAGGCGCGTGCGACAGTTATGCTCCGATAAGAGTCGGTATTGCGGTGGGGCACGCTTCCGGAGAGCTCAGGGCGCTGGCCGATTTTGTGCTGTTTAGATTGTCAAATAGATCCATTTTTTTTGATTGTATTGCTCATTTCCGAGTTGTTCGGCCGCTGCTTGGTGGGGCCCCCGAGGAGCATATCCGACCGTTGTGGTTTTGGTGTTGCTGTCGTTTTTATCAAGTGGTCTTTCTAAGTGGCGAATTGTGGTGCTAAATTTCGTGCGGTGCCCCTAAACCCTACTTCCCGGCCCCGGGACCCTAAAGTTTATTTTCTTGCCCCGGGTCCCTTCAAAACAGGTCGGGGATATGTTCAAATGCAGCGGGGGTGTTTTTACATTGAAGTCGTAGATCAAATTGTTCAACACATTGTAGAATCGATAGGATCCAAACATCTGAGATTTGTATAATTTTGGGGAGTTCTTTTGCCAGCCCTTCACGGAGAACGCATGTTTTCAAAAGGCATTGAAAACGACACACATTGTTTTTTTGTGGAATTCTGTGAACTAGCCCTAGGTTTTGTCGAGGGTTGTAAGTGGCGAATTTGGCGAAGCATATAGTTATAGTCCGCAACGGAAAAGCATGAGAATGAATGCCATCTGTTGGGGACCCCAAAGATATACACCACCACCGGGTTTGGGCTTAGAAAGAATAGGGAAATGGCTGGTGTGGACAATTTGGTGGTGTATATATGCAAACTGCTTGAAAATACAACACTTTCTATATACACCAACCCTGGGGCGCGCAGCGCCCCCGGTGTGGTGTATATACAAACTGCTATATTTTCGATGGTTCGGAACACATTTCTCGAAAAAAGCATCCCCCCATAAAATCTGTCATTTCCAAGAAAATGCATGGAACACATATAAAACAGGCCATTGCTACCGGCAATTTCAATGGTTTCCGACAAGAATACATTGGAACCCTCCCGGACCCCAAGCGAAACATAACCAGTTTCAGCTTTGTTTTGCTTGGCTGAGCAGCCGTGGTTCCCTGTGTATCGGCCTAGTTCCGCTTGCATCTTTAAAACAATATCATTTTTATTTTAATTCTTTGACATTTTTCGGATTTTGCCTTATATTGGCGTTGGGAGGGTTTGATATAGGGCAAACGGATGGGGGGAGGCTAACTAAGATTTTGCCCGCCAGGCAAACCCATTTTCGGGAGTTCTTTTGAGCGCCCTTCGGGGAAAATACGTTTTCGAAAAAACACATCCCCCCCAAATGGTAATTTTTGGAGAAAATATGTATTTTTGTCAATTGTGATGTGCCTTTTCCTTGCAGGTGAACCAGCTTGACAACGAACACCAGACCGCGCTCATGTGGGCTGCAGCAGAGGACATTGAGTGCACTCCTGTTTGCTAAGCCGTCTTTCTAAGGGGCGAATTGTCGAGTGGGGCCGCGGCCCCTTGTCGGTTTCCCGGCCCCTGCGCTCGGCCCCTTGCCGGTTTCCCTGCCCCTCTGCCCGGCCCCTCCGCGCGGCCCCGTTTGTTCTCTGCCCTGGCGGCCCTCGGCCGCCGCTTCCCTTTTTGCGTGTTTCGGCTCCGGTGGGTCAGGAACTAAGTAGATGAGATACCTTGCAACTCCTGGTCTGGTGTGTTTTTTCATCTTCGATGGGCAAAAACAAACCTTTTCGTGGGTGTGCTTTTAACGTGTATGTAGTTTTTTAATTCAGGACCCCTGCACCCCAATCCCCAGGCCCCAAACCCCAGACCCTGTTTCCCGGCCCCCGGGTCCCAAACCCTATTTTCCGGGCCCGGGGGCCTTCAAAAAAGCTCGGGGATGTGTTTAAATGCATCGGGGGTGGTTTTTGCATCGAACTTGCATGTGAAAATTGTTAAAACCATTGTGTAGCCGATCAGACCCAAACAGTTTGGGATTTTCTTGGTTTTTTGGAGGTTCTTTGGCCAGCCCTTCGGGGAGAATACATTTCGAAAAACGCACCCCCAACAAAATCGGTCATGTTTGAAGAATCAATCAGTGATTTTGTCAAATTTTGTACAACTAATGCCCATATCCAGTCAAGTTCTCATTTGGACTGATGATAAAAATGGACAACTTCCAAGAGCAACAATTGTTGCTGTAAATAATATCTGATATTTCCAATGTCGAAATCGGTACTAAACCCATGACGGATTGAATTAATAGTTTTTTGAGTATTCCTCTATAGGATTCCTAAATAGTTCCTATATGGTGTGGCCGAAAAGATACCGGCAACCGTATCATCATATTCATTGACAGCCTGAGGCGGCCAAGTGGCAGGCCCGGCATGTAGCCAAAAAGAAATGTGGAATTACACCCTGGCGGCAAAGGACCCAGTTTTGATACTGATTTGGTATGATTTGGATCATAAAAAAGTGGTCTTTACCTGGTGTGGGCATTAGTTTTCCATCTACCATTCTGCATTCCACTACAGTGGGGATAGGTTGGCGTGGGGGGTGGGGTGGGGGCGGGGCGCCGAATGCAGGCCCACCACTTTTGTGAAAACCAATACCCATACATAATCAAGAGACCTATAAGTTCAAAGCAAGTAATAGATGTTTGGACTATTGACCCCAAAATAAATTATAGTAAGAGTAATCGATTGGAAAATCAGATATTTCGTGGATTACATTCAACAAATCGTGCATTTTACTACTTCAAACATTCGTTTATTTTGGGGATTAAGTAATATAAAAACGGTTATTCAGGTTTGAGTAATTAATGCAACAATCTTCTACTTTTGGATTAATCAATGCAAACACATGTTAATTAATCAAAGAGTTCTTTCAGTTGCTTTGACATTTTAAAGTATCGAAGCTAGAGGCCTTGACTGGGTGTGGGTATTAGTTGTATTCTTCTCATAGGGCTTAGGGCGTAGGATCTGGATTTCTTATTTATAGAGTCGTTATGCCCTCGCCTACTTTCAACTTGGACCCCTTTGCAAACCCTCATTGTTGCGAATTCATATTGGCTGCTTGAGGCCCGGTGGGCGCAGAACATATTTTCAGTGAAGCATTTCACGATGGGGGTCCTAGAGCTTACAGGGGACCTTAAAGTGACAAAACCAATTGGTGGACTAAATTGAACTGAGCACCAAATTATTGATACCGATACCTGGTCAAGGCATCTATTTTGAATGACTTGAAAGGTGGTCTTGATCAGGTATTAGTTTTCCATCCACCATTATGGAGGCGGCCTCCGGCCGCCTCCCCCACTGTAGTGGTACCCATGATGGTGGATGGAAAACTAATACCTGATCAAGACCACCTTTCAAGTCATTCAAAATAGATGCCTTGACCAGGTATGGGTATTAATCGTTCGATTCTTATTCAACAACACTACGGTAATATTTTTGTTTTGGGTGCGTTTTGTCGAAATCCTGTTCTCCCCGAAGGGTTGGCAAAACGACTCCCTTAAACTTGTAAACATCCATGAATATTTGTATCTTATCGATTGTTCAATGGATTTCCACATTTCCAAATGCAACTCCGATGAACAAAAACACGCCAGATGCTTTTAAACATGTCCCCGACCTGTTTTGAAGGGCCCCGGGGCCGGAAAATAAGGTTCAGGGACCCAGGGCCGGAAAATAAGGTTTAGGTGTTGTTTAATTACTTTCATGTGTTTACATGCATGTGAAAATGAGTGAAATCATTGTTTAATCTATCGAATCCAAACATTTTTGATTTCTATAGTTTGGGGAGTTCTTCTGCCAGCCCTTTGGGGAGAACACATTTTCGGAAAATGCACCCAATACAAACATCTGACCATACTGTTGCTTAATTTAGTCCACCACCCTATGTGGTTTCCATTTTGTTGTGGTGTTTTTGTGTTTTTGGTGTTGATTTGTATGCAGTTGTACGTGTTTGTCCAATTGTGTTGCACATGGGAATGCGGACGGTTTCGCCAGTTTTTGGATTGTTAAACAGATGTATTTTGTTTGATTGGATTTTTATTTCACATTGTGTGACAGAGGGCTGTAAAATGCCTTGCAATGTTTATAACGCCTAGCATATATATATATATATACATATATATATATATATCTATACAGTATATATTTGTGATGTGAGCGTCCGAAGCATTTGTGTTTTGTTTTTTTAAGAAATGGGGCCGATTATGTAGGTCACCAAATACAGTTCCAGAGCCGGCCAAAGCCGGCGGCCCAAGCCGGCGGTCGGCCGCTGTTGCTGGCCGCCGACCGCCCGCCGGCCGCTGGCTGCCCGCTGGCCGCCTGCCCGCCGGCGGGTTTGGGTCCGATGGGCCCCGGCCGACCGGCCGGCGGCTTGGGCCCGATGGGCCCCATGGGCCCCCATGGGCCGCCATGGGTCCCATGAAGGTTTATGGTTTTGCTTATGCGCCGGTCCGTTTCGACCATTCCCATGTGTTTGATTCAGATTTTTCTTAGGCTGGCCTTGCAGTTATCTACCACAGAGATCACGAAAATACATAGAAATACATAGAGGGGCTTGGGGTCTGGGATTGGAGCTCGAGGGTCCGGAAAAGTACATTCGAAATGCTGGACTTGCAGTTATGTATGTGGTGCTTGCGCAGGGCCACCTTTCCACAGTGAAGGGCTTGATAGCGAAGGACGCCAAGGTGGACTTGGTTACCAAAATAGGCAAGACTGCGCTTCTGTCCGCCACCCAGAAACAAGAGTTTGGGGAAACGAACTCACTTGAGTTGAATCTGATTGGGTTTCAGAAGACAACACTATGGTAAGATGTTCGTTTTGCGTGCATTTCGTCGAAATCGTGTTCTCCCCGAAGGGCTGGCAAAACAACTCCTCTAAAATTGTAACAATCCACGAATATTTGTATCTGATCGAGGGTTCAATGGATTTACCCATTTCCTCATGCAACTTCGATGCAAACACACATGCCAGATGCATTCAAACATGTCCCCGATCCGGGGCTGGAAAATAGGGCTTAGGGACCCGGGGCCGGAAAATAAGGTTTAGGTGTTGCTTAATTCTGTCCATGTGTTTAAATGCATGCGAAAATAAGAAAAAACATTGTATAATTCATCGAATTCATTTGATTTTTCATAATTTCTGGGAGTTCTTCTGCCAGCCCTTCGGGAAAAACACATTTCCGGAAAATGCACCCAACACGAACATCTGACCATAGTGCTGCTTAGTTTAGGCCACCAACCGTATGTGGTTTTTGTTTGGTTGTGGGTCTATTGTGGTTTTAGTGTTGATTTGTGTATAGTTGTACGTGTTTGTCCAATTGTGTTGCGCATGGGAATTCAGACGATTTCGCGTGTTTTTTAGATTCTCAAACAGATGTATTTTATTTGTTTGAATTATTTATTTCACAGTTGTTTGACAGAGGGTTATAAAACGTCTTGCAATATTTATAACGCTTAACAACATATATGCATATAGATATACAGTATATATGTCATGTGAGCGTCCGAAACACTTGTTTCGTTTTGTTCAAGAAATGGTGCCGATTATGTAGGTCACCAAATACAGTTTCAGAGCCGGCCCAAGCCGGCGGCCCAAGCCGGCGGCCCAAGCCGGCGGCCGGCCGCTGTTGCTGGCCGCCGGCGCCCGCCGGCCGCTGGCTGCTCGCCGGCCGGCTGCCCGCCGGCGGGTTTGGGTCCGATGGGCCCCGGCCGACCGGCCGGCGGCTTGGGCCCGATGGGCCCCATGGGCTCCATGGGCCGCCATGGGCCCCATGAAGGTTTATGGTTTGCTTATGCGCCGCTCCGTTTCGGCCATTCCCATATATATGATCTTGACTTTTCTTAGATTCCCTAATATTTGTCTTTTGCTGGCCCTGCAGTTATCCACCACAGAGATCACGAAAATACATGGAATTACATAGAAGGGGCTTGGGGTCTGGGATTGGAGCTCGAGTGTCCGGAAAAGTACATTCGAAATGCTGGACCTGCAGTTATGTATGTGGTGCTTGCGCAGGGCCACCTTTCCACAGTGAAGGGCTTGATAGCGAAGGACGCCAAGGTGGACTTGGTTACCAAAATAGGAATGTCTGTGCTTCTGTCCGCCACCCAGAAACAAGGGTTTTGGGAAGCGATCTCACTTGAGTTGAAGCTGATTGGGCTTCAGCATTGAGAAGACCCAACCAATAACCGAAATGCATCACACAAATAGCATAGATGTGAAAGTCTGAAGACCTGTAAACACAGAGCTTTCTAGACAAGTCGCCTTTGGCAGACACCTTTGCTGTCCTTGGCCACCGCCTCCAAGACAATGGTTCCACTCGTGCCTGCTGGATTCAAGCCCGCAGCGGAACGTGGTGCGGCTATTGGGGCCACGGACAAACTCTGGCTCCACAGCTGCAGCGCATTTGAGTGTGCCATCGAAGTTAGACCTGATGACCAGTTCAGTTGGTCCTCAGTTTGAGTCCCGTTGCTCACACTGGCCGCCGCAAAAGTAAATAGCAGAGGAGATAGATCCTTTGCAACAAAAGATGATTGCAGGGCTTCTTAACCAACCGAAGCTACCAGGAGAAGATGTGAAGGACTACCTCTGCAGGCGCGGTCGTGTAGCAAAGAAGCATTGCGAAGATAGGGGTTTGTGGTTTTCCTGTTGGTTCCGCAGACCCGTCGCTTAGGATGAGCATCTGGCCAGGCCTCTCAATCAGCCTTGTTGAGCAGCTAGACTGCGTGAGTATCATGGGCGGGAGTGGGCAATGTAAATTGATTGGCCCTTGCAGCTTCCACAGCATCCTGTGACAGTCATGTGTCCATGCTGGAAGGAAGAACTGGCACCCGTACTTTTCCAGAAGGTGGCGCGATGGTGTCGAATACGCCAGAAGCCACACAAGAGGTTAATGCTTCTCAGATGAGTGAGCAGAGAGTGTTTCAAATCCGTGAGCAGAAAGTGGTTTTCTCGAATCTGTGCCTTTAGGGCAGTTACCGCCCCATTCGCAGTCGCATTAGATACGAAAAGCTTGCAGCATCGCACCTTTGTCGCACATCCATTCGCTTGCCTGAATCACCGTGCTTGTGTCGTTATGCATGTTACAACTCTCTCTTCGATGAGGTAGTATGGGCCATGGACCTATATAAGCAAATGTTGCTCCGCAGAGTGATAGAAAGATAATGCATTCTAACCCTAATTGCTAATTGTTCAGCTCTTTCCATATCGACAATTATGTGGGCCTCGACGGCCAAGCAAGGATATGCCAACGGCATGCCCATCTATTCCAATTTTCCTGATGCCACAAGTGGTCCGCGGCCGAAGGCGGCGGCCCCCTTGCTCTGTCCATTGCATCAAAATATATGGGCATGGTGTTGGCATGTCCCTGTTTGGCCCCTTCAAAAATGGCTGATATAGGCGGCCCAAATAAGGTTAGCAGAATTGTTTGCTAGGTCTGGGAATTGTGTTAAACAGAAAATGACAGAGTTATCACAACAAATGACAGATTTTGTTGGGTGCGTTTGTCGAACATGTATTTCCCCCGAAGGGCGCTCCAACAAACTCCCCGAAATGGGGTGTGTGGTGTGGTGTGTGTGGGGTGTGTGGTTTGTGTGTGGCGGGGGTAGGGTTTAGGGATCATGGTTTAAGGTTTATGGGAAAACATATTATATTTACTACTTCAAGTTTGTTAGGAGTTGGCATTGTTACAACCATCGCACACATTTGTTTGATTATAATCAAGAAAGAACATACACACATAGCACACTTTTTTGAGTATAATAAAAAGATAACACTCAAAAAATGGGCTATGTTTGATAATCATAGACAATTGTCGGGGATTTTGCATATCAGTACAGCCTCTCAGCTCCCATATAGAGAGCAAGCTTATGCCAATGGCAGGGCCCCGATTGGTTTCCTGGCTTGGCCTTATAAGAAAGTTCACATGACCAGGCCCATAACCAGGGACTAATAGGAAATATATGATGGGATTTGTTTTTTACCATCAACCCTAATCCCTAATCCCCCCCTAAACCCCACACACCCCACACACCCCATTTTTGGTAGTTTTTCGGAGCGCCCTTTGGGGAAAATACATTTTCGAAAAATGCACCCCAATAAAAATCGGTCCTTGTTTGTACATTTTGGTCATTTCAGTTGCCAATATCAACATTTCGGCCGCTTGGGCGGTTGCTCGGGAGTTTGGTATATATTCCTTGTCCGTTTGGCTTCCTTTGGGTGTCTGCTGGGCCCCCGTGGGCCCGTTTGCGGTCCTGGGCCTGCCTGGGCCTGCCTCGAAGTCCGGAGCCTCCGTGTTTGAAAGTGAGTGTTTCGCGCGCACGAAGCGAGCACATGTGTTGGAAACGATCGTTTTGCTTAACAAACCCGTACCTTTAAGAGTGTCAAATTTGAACGGTGGGCGCGAGGGTTTTGAGAGATAGGGCTCTGAACCACGGCGCCGGCACACAAACTCCATTTTGGAGGCATAACTCACTAGCGTTTCTTCACTGAAACGACTCCGGAAATGCCTGTAGGACCCCCCTTCAACTCGCGCCGTGGGCCAGGATGATGTGAGTTACACAAACTCCGTCAAGTAATAGACAACACACATAGGTAAATATATCGTATTTACCAGGCTTACTCAGGCCAGCATGAGCAACCAGAGTCCATTTCTGAGTCGGAGAATACCTCTGATGAAGACATGACCCCAGCCCGTAATGATCAATCCAGTTGTGATTTTCCAGATTCGGGGTCTGACTAAGTCAATCCTATATCGCAGAAGGTACCCAGCCCCCGCAGTTGTGCTGGGGAGAGAGTTGCACGTCAGGGGGATCCTAACCCATGACACATGTCCAAACAAACTCCCAAATATCAAGTGCTCAGGAACTCGCTAGCAAACTCACTAGCAAAACATCAGGAAGTCGTTGGAAAATGTAATTCATTAACGGTGCACTTCGCAATAATTTGGGGGCGGTCTATAGGGCCAGGCGGCACAATAGTTTAGGGGGTTCAAGGACAACCCTTAAATTACTGCGGCGCACATTAGGTTTTGGCTATATTTGGTTGTGGCTAAGGGGTCCAGTTCCCCAAAAAATAAAGGTAAGCTTGAAATATTTGGGCCTCCAAGGCCAAACAAGAATATGCCAACACCATGCCAATATGTTCTAATTTATTGACACCACAGGGGGCCGCGGCCTTCGGCCCCGGCCCCCTGTTCTGTCCATTCCATTAGAATATCTGGCCATGGTGTTCGCATATTCGTGTTTGGCTTTGAAGTCGCACATATTCCAAGCTTACCCTTATTCTTTGGGGAATTGTCTCCGGCATCATAAAATCTCTTATCCGACCGTTCTCCTGTGGCAAATTCGACGTAACTGCGGGCCGGAACTGATTATAAGTGTCC
>Ga0099797_101648_pt1 | contig 11271 bp, 13 predicted proteins | sample Uncmet_Sort48C_1_FD_89871 | JGI IMG/M metagenome (GOLD analysis project Ga0099797, IMG submission 89871) | Marine eukaryotic communities from CALCOFI LINE 67, Pacific Ocean - C012_Sort48C_1 | ecosystem: Environmental > Aquatic > Marine > Oceanic | place: Pacific Ocean: Monterey Bay | collected... | reverse complement strand
CATCTGGAGTGCTACCGACCCGCTACGCTCATGTATTTGTTGGCTGGGGGCCATACATATTGTCAAAAATGTCACGCTCTGACCCTTATGTCGGGCGATTCTTCAGTTCGTCAGAGCACCGCTTAGGATTAGTTGTGCGCCACTTTGAGTTATAGTGTATGGTCCTTCGTAAACCATCGTGTGACATTGTCACATACCGTTGAGCAGGAACTGGATGCGAACATGTTTCAGATTGTTGTCATCTACATTCATCTGTGGTTTTACAGTCATTGTTTAGAGAAGGTGCGTACGTTATACCTACTACGATCTCTATTTTTGTGTGTGCTACCAGCATCAGGGTGACAAATGTTGACCACACGAAGTTCATCTTGAGTGTAAGGACCAACCGGCTAAGGTTTATCATGCTTACGAGCCCTTCACTTCTAATAGATGTCATTGCAAATGCTCTATAGTAGTACTTCTTCTATCTAGTCCGTAATATTTGATGCAGGAGATGTTCTTGTTCATGTAGCTCTTTATTTTAAAACTGTACGATAGAGAAGTGCCATACGACGAGCAAACACAACCAACTAAGTACAATTTGCAAAAAAAAATAACTTACAGAAACAATTGAGGTGGGGTTAAAACGTCATTGAGGTATAGAAAAAAAAAAAAAAAAAAATGTTGTTGATGATGATTTCGTTTTTGATGAGTTTTAATCGCGTTATTTTTATTTATAAGTGATGGGGAGGTAGTGAGTTAGAGAGTAGGTATCTAGCTCTACATAGGATAAGTACTGCTACTTCGCCCTAGACAGGAAACTGCGAATAAGTTAAACGCTTGCTCGGACAGAACGAACTTGTTACATATATCACCGTCATGATCAACACACTACAACTACATCGTCAGACATTAGACAACTAAATGTGAGAAGAAGTTGAACTCGATCATATTTCAATTATTCACTCGACGAACGCGGTAAAACAAAGGGTCTTCATTGATATCACAGTTTGCATAAGAGGTAAAAAAATATGTATCTCTCGTCGAAGACGACCACTGTATCTGTGTTATTTTCTAGGGACACTCATAGGCATAGACAGAGTACTACTAGAAGGTACTGTACTTAATCTACTTATAATTTAGTATTTATCAAAATAATACAAAGCAAAAGATTCGCCAACCTAGCGTGCAGCTGCAGGAGCAGGCTCGTTGCAACCGGTCCCTCACGTCCTGCCCGCGTCCGACACGTCGCCACCAAGTGCCCCGTTAGTGACCTGTTACCAGAGGAGTTTACGTCAATGTCAATACTCCTCGGTGATACCGTCAGAAAAACGCGTGTTTTTTGTCGCTTTTTGCAACAGAAATTAACGGTGCAACGTATTGTTGAAAATATTTTTTTGAGCCGAGCCAGTCCAACCAGTTGAGCCAGTCGAGCCAGTTCGCCCAGTGCCGGCACCTCAAGCCAAGCCCTAAAGCACTCTCAGATAGTAAAATCTTGCGGAGAAGCGTTAGTTAGGTCAGTACAGGCCATCTGGCCGTATGTGCCGGACTTGACAGACTGGCTAGGATCGAAGTGTCGATCATCCAGATAAAACTGGGACTCAGTCACCCTAATGAAATTAGGCTAATTTCGCAAACTAAAGAGCTCAGTCACTACGTCAAGATTACGTGACCGGCAGCATGCGTTTCTTCGCGAACGTGCCAAAACTGCAAATTAATTATTTTCAAGAGATGCCTGCACCGTCATTTTTCACTGTCAAAAACAACGAAAAACACGTGATTTTATGACGCTATCACCGAGGAGTATTGATCGAGACGTAAACTCCTCCGGTGTCGCGAGGCCCACAACGAGTGCCCCGCCCGGCATGCCCGCGCGCGCAGCGGCACCCTCGAGCGCCGTTTGCACGAAGGCAACGAGTCCCGCCGCGTCAGCTGGGTCGCCTTCGTAGCGGTAGAACCGCGCGCCCCTAACGTCGAGCAGCGCCACAAGTGGGGGCGAACGCGAAGTGGTGGTGGTAGTGGACTCGCCTTCACCCGCATTTTTGACTTTAAGCGTGTCAGCGAGATCGGCCGCGAAGGAGCCGCGAGGCGGCTCGCCCGGTGTCATGAACGCGCCTAGTCAGCATCAATAAGGCATAAAAGTTGATGCTACTCAGAGGTCTCTGGAATCTCCTCAGGGTTATGGCTGGAAAGGTCGTATCTACATGCCGAGTAACGGTACTTTTCTTGCGTGCAAAGTATTTTGAGAATGTAAATGATGGTAAACGGATCACTGTGATAGTCAAGTGCCTAGCGGTAGGGGCCACGCAACAGCTCAAAACTTGTGACCAGATAGCGGATAAGATGGTCTGTGGTTTGGTTTGCTCTTGCGTGCCAAGTCGCGTGCCGGTCCAGTCACTGTACCAGAGGGTACACAAGTCCTGTCCTATTCTGGATTTGCCATAGCCTGCAGCTTAACTGATAATGCCATGTTTCACCTAATATAGCTGCATTTGTCGGGGCACTTCGAGACCCGAGCCGAATGGAAATTTGCGCCTATTTTTTCTGGCCATGTCAGACTATGTTTTGAGCAGGCTTCGCGTAAAATGAAAGTACCGTCATTTGGCACTTCTGTACGGTCGTTTAATCCTTCATCTTCAAGAGGTTCCGGAGACCTCTTAGTAGCATCCACTTTTATGTTTTACTGATGCTAACTAAACGCGCCCAGCGGCTGCAGCCGAGCGTCCAGCGCTGCGAAGGCCGCTCCCCGCGGCTCCAGCGCAGCTGCCGCGTACGCCTCGGCGAAGTCCGGCTGCGAGGCCAGCGCCTGCGCATACGCCGCGTTCATACCTGCAAGCGCCGCCGCGCGGAGCGCTTTGAGCACCCCTTCGGCGCGCTGCACGTCCACGCGCAGCGCCACCAGCGCCAGTTTTTCAGTGAAGAGTTTCGTCGGCTCGTGCGTCACCGTGGTACACGTCTCGTACAGGCTCTTCACCGTAGTCAGACCGCGCAGTTCCCCAACCTCGTGCACCAGCACCCGCGGTCGCATCAAGTAGAGCACATCCGTGCGGATGATGTGCTTCACTCCGCGCCCCCCGCGAAGCATCTCGCCCTCGTGCACCGGGCTGCCCGGGTGCTGCCCATGCCAGAACAGGAGCGCGGCCCCCCGCTTCGCGGTGACGGACACGGCCTTCTTGCCGCCGCGCCGCGGGTCGCCCGTGGCAAAGTAAAACTTCGTCCCACCTCCTTCGAAGTCCTAGAGGTTCATTTTCGTCCCGACGGTCCGTCCTGACGGTCAAAATAGATGCTCGGTTTTACCCGGGTTTTGAGGCTAGCAAGAATGCTCGTTCTAAAGTCAGAAATTCGAGCATTTAGTATAGCAAAAGTGAAGACCAGAAAGTCACCAGTTTTCCTTCCGTTTGAGCTTCACTTAAAGATCCGTACTCAAGGTACCATAAACGTAAAAATTAAGTGCTAAAATGGGTGCCCTGTATGACCCTACGTACTGCCTACATAGAAGTGACTTCGAAAGAGGTATTCAAGATAGCCTATCCCCGTGTTCTTGAATTTCGGTGATGCCGTAATACCGCTGCGATTCAGGCGCTTCTATCTACAGGGTTTTGCTGAATACTGAGTACTAATTTACATGTCCTAACGGGACCATCCTATACTAGATAATTCCGGCCTAAACTTTCTCGAATAAGTCGAAAAATATCGGATGCTAAATCATAACACAAAATGGAATATGAAAAGTGAACAAAAGTGACCCCAATTCTGTTCCCTCAACCCCGACCAAATGAGCACCTTTTTTGACCGCCAGGACGGACCGTCGGGACGAAATCTAGACTGTTAAAGTCGTCGTCCAAATACAGAACGCACGTCTGCCACGAGTACCGCGTGTTTCAGTACATGTCGGCCTGCAGCCAGAGCGAGTCGCGGTCGCCGACCGCAGTCGGCGCCGGCCCGGCAAACGATGATGGAGGTGCCGAAGCTGCTCTAGACGCCGGCCCCGCGTCCGCGCGCACCAGCCCGCTGCCGCTCCACGCGCCGTCGGTGTGGGGCCTGAAGATGTCGTTCGTCTCCCCCTTGTAGCGGTACAGCCGCCACCGCTGGTTGAGCCCGACCACCGGGCCGACGCAGACGCCGTCGCCCCGGTCGAAGAATCAGGGCAGCACCGGCGCCAGCCGCGCGAAGATGCGCTGGTTCAGCGTCGCCTCGTCTCAGATCCAGACTACCTATACCCAGCGCAAGCGCCCAAGAGTCATCTAGGCTCTGCGATAATGAATGGCGTGTCCAAGACCCTCCTCATGATTCTGAGTCAACTGAAGATTTTGTTTGGGAAACTCTGTTATTCTTCAGTGGTAAACGCGTGGCTGAAATTCGTGAAGATATGAGGGTGCACTATAATTATAGCCAGCGTAGCAACAGCCGGTGCCGAGAGTGATTGAAAGATGTGAGGTACACAAAGCGAAAGTAGTACTTTCTAAGTCATATGCATCTCCTGTGAGATTGGCTAAAGCCGGATCAATGTGCTGTCACATGGCATGGTCAGGCTATCACACGTCTGACAAGCGAAGGAATCTACTAATGGAAATTGCACATTTCCCTAAACATGAGCCCAGCTCAGACTCGCTTCAGGTACCGGCATTAACAAGCATTATTTTCTGAGAGGGGGGGGACGATTTTACGCGGACGCGATTTCAGTCGCGTTGTCCGCTAAAACTGGCTTTATGCAACTAAAAAACGGCTCGGAAACACGGACGGACGGACAGACGGACGGACGGACGGACGGACACGCCTTCTTATATACCCTGTGTCGTCATTGACTTTGCCTAGATGACTCTGACGTTGTCGTTCTGGCGGATGTCCCTGCCCAGGCTCACGGGCGCGTCCTCGCCTGGGTATCCCGGTTTGGAGTCAACATTGTCCGAGTTCTCATTTTTGCAATAGGCAGGGTATGCAGATTTTCACTTGCAGATGTGATCAATGCTTTGTCGACAACGGTGATGTATTTTTAAGCTAAATTGCGCTACTATAGACACCCGCGGTTTAAGTACAAAATTATCAGCCTGATTACCAATGTGTAAGCCCACAGTTCCAAGGCTCTGTTTTATCAATAAGTCTTCCAGGCTAAAGCGAACTTTTGTATACGAAAATCGAACACGGAAGAACCCGGCCAAACTCAACAAATGAGAACTAGGACAATGAGTCAAAAACGGGATATCCATCTTCACCGTAGCCCATCGCCTCGCTGCAGCGGACCAGCTCCTGTGTGGGGACGCACCGCGGGCTTAGTGCCATTTCAGTTATGATTTAGAAGTTGCGTAGAAATAATTTCCTTTTTCTGATACCAGAGTCCAGAAAAGATGGCACAATCCTTAGAAAACGCCGCTGGTAGAGCTTGCTATCTAACTCAGGTCTAGAGCCAGGCTGCATTGTGCAGCAGTAGCCGGTATGGCAGGGCTCCTGAAATGCAAACCAAATCATCGATATTCATAAAGGGTCTAAACATTTTTGTCATAGTTTGCAGTGTGTGTTACGTGGCCTAGGTGCCCTGTGAGGTACTGTTGAGTGATCTATCGTTATTCAGTCAATACCGTTCGGGTATAATCATTTGACCCTTGTTTCTATGTTCTGCTGAGAATTAAGCACAGGCTATAGCCGGAGATTTAGAGGCGTCTCTCCAAAGCAATAATCTGAGCCCAGACCCAGTATCCCAGTACCACCAGTATCCCTAGTGTCCCCAGATGAAAGCTTAGTTCGTTTTTTACAGTTACACCCAACTTTATCATAGCTGATATGGCATGAAGCTCGCGTCGCGGCCTCTTACCTAGCACTCAGCGTCAGACAGCACGTCGCTCGCCAGCGCGACACCGGCGCTCTCAGCGCCCGGCACGTCCTCGCGCCGCACCGGCATGCGCCGCCCACTCGCGACCTCGTCTCGGTACACGGACGCGTCCGCGACGAAGGCCAGCCCCGCGTCGGCCGCGAACACCGGGATGTCGCGTGTAGAAATCGAGCCATTGGTCCCGTGCTCGTGCTGCGCAACCCAAAAGTGAGTGTCCCTCTCGTACGAGCTCACCGCGTTCCCGCTACTAGCGCGCCTCCACATCCAGCCACTTCACGGCATCCGCGGTCGAGTTGCAAGGCGCCACCCCCGAGCTCCACCGCACCTCCTGCTCATCATCATTATTAAAATTACTACTACTCATATTATTCTAGTTTACCTTTACTCTCACAAGCACAACTGCCGAACGAGTAGCTCTTTTTGTTCTACTACTGATGAACAAGTGCAAGACTGCTACTGATTCTGATACTGAAGTATGATTCTATTCCTAAGGCTAAGCTAAGGTGTCTGAAAACCTATGGAAGTTGTACTCGATCGTCCCAGTCCCACATCCCGGAGCACTCGCGAAGAGAAAGCCAACGGCGCGCGCGTGTCTCGACATCGACGACGCAACTCGTACTCAACGCAATGACCACGAGTTTTGAAGATCAATTATTTCAAGATTAAGATGATGTCCATCATGTTCTCATTCGAGCCAATGTAATGTTTAAGATTCGTCGTCCCTTCAAGAGACAACCACGTCAACGTCGTTCTCGTTCGTGTACAACAATAGTCATAGAATAGATTAGATTCTGGTGGCGATGAAGTGAACTGCGGAGTGAAGTGAAACGAGGCTCCCAGCTTCGCTTCACCTAAATGACGTAATCCTGATGATCGCTTCGTCTCGTCTAGTCTCGTCCGATTAGAATACGAATAGTGCTAATGCTAAATGATCCACAGTTGACGACTTGCTTGTACACGTTAACGTAACGTACTATAGTGTGCCCCATCTGTGTTCTCGAGTTAGTTTCATAGATTTAATTTGCTTTAGCTTTTATAAAAGCCTCAGCCTTAGCATCAGGGTTAGGCAGCGAACTTGAGCCCCTGTTCGACGCGGCCTACGTCTTTTTTCAGCACCTGCTGCACCCAGAAGACTGGGTCGTTGACCTCGGCGCGGTATTTGACATAAGTTTCAGCAAGTTTTTCCAGGGTGTTCGTGAGCACCGTCGTTTGCGCCGTGTCTGCGCGCTTCACCGACGCGGCCGTCCAGCGCTTCTGCTGCGGAATGTACACGTTCACCGATATCTGCGCGGGGTCAGGGAGGTCCGCCACGTGGAACCCAAATAATTTCGTGCCCTGAAACCGGATGTCCAGCGCCTGGGTGCCCGATTTGTCATAACTGTCCAGCGTGTTCAGCATGCTGATCGAGTATCAGTTGAAAAAGTCGGGCTCCAGCACGTCGAGCGCGTGGATCCGCCCGTCCACCGCAAAGTTTACCTGGCCGGGAATGGGTGGGAAATCAATTTGCAACCCCTCCCGTCTCCTCTTCTCGCTGTCCACTCACGCTTCACTTTGCGTCTGTCCTGCCCCTCAAGCCTTCTCCTTCGCCGGACTCCCGCTCGTGTTGCTGCTTTTTTCTGCGGCACTCGAATCAACGTACGCGGCCGCCGCATCGGCTTGGCCGTTTCACGCCGTAAACAGCCGCGACGTCTTCGTCCGCCGGATACGGTGCGCGGTCCGCCGCTTCACCGCGTTCTCGAGCTCTGGATCTTTGCTCTCAGATAGGAGAAACAGCCTGATCAAGTACGCCTTCATCTCCCTCAAAAAATACACGTCGCATCAAGCGTACTCGAGCATCGTCCTCGAAAGTGGCCGCACGCTCCACGCCGCCTTGTTCTCGTCGAATCACGCCTTGCCCTTCGCTTTTACGCTTGCCAGCGCGAATCACAGCTCATTGTAATCCGAGCAGCTGTAGCGGAAGGTGTAGTGCCGACCCAGCTCGTGAACTTCTGGTTCGTAGTTTACGTTCCGCGTGCGGGCCGCCTAAACATCCCGTTTAAGAGTCATAGTGATAGTCGAAGTTCTCATTTAGACCAGCGTTAGGGTCCCAGGAAGATGTTGAAAATGTGGCTTAGCCCTGGCTCAGAGGACCTTTTTCATTAGCTGGGAGTCCACCTTGCACATGACAGTACGACCGGGAATTCTGTACTCCAAAAACCGTGAGTTACAGCCGGCTGCATACCTCCTTCTCGAGTCGCTATTTTGAAGCAGCAAACTACGATATTTCATCTCCAAAATATCAAGGTGAAACTCCTAGGCACTATGGTTATCGTTACACGACGGTACACCCGACGTTGTTAACTGACTTAGAATTCACACTTGTACCTTATCAATTTTACCCCACATAATCTGACCGATCTTCTATACGATTTGTCTTGGCTACGAGACCCACCGTGGAGGCATGATTTATCAGGCCAGGTACTGGAGAGTGGGTCCTGAATTTTAAGGTTCACTTTTATGAACTAAGTCGCCCAGATAAACTGGTCATGTGGATACAAAAATCAGACCACTAGCAAAAGCCCGCCAAACGCTACAAATGAGAACTTCGACAATGACTCCAAAATTTGATATCGAGGGCCGCCTGCTCCTCCCGTCACGCCTGCGCGCGCGGGGAAAGCTCCGACCGCTGCGCCTCCGAGAACTGCTGCTTGCTCTCGAAGTATGAGTTGATGGCCTTCGTCAGGCCCTGAAGGCCCATTTTCCGTGGGACAAGATTATCCTTCTGATTCGCCGTCATGTACAGAATCTGCAGGTCGATCACGCTGTTTTCATGGACTTGAATGCCATGGTACTTCCAGAGTCAGGTGACGTCGGCTCTGCAGTCGAACAGGATGATGTTGTTGTTGCCGGACTCGAAGAGGTCTTTGAGCATGGGAACAACCTTCGCGTCAAACAGATAAACTGGTGCATTTCCCGGATAACCGCTTCACGTTGACTGCGCACTGTCCACCCTATCTCTTTGAGAAACTCCATTTTTTTGAAACTTGTTGGCGGTGATCTGGATCAGCGAGATACACCCCCCATCGTGCCCCAAATTTTCTCCCTCGATGTCAACCGCTAGCTCCGGCTCGCGCGAGAGCAGCTCCAACGCTTCCCGTGCCTTGTCCTCCGTCTCGATGTAGCAAACTTCGACTCAGATTACGTCCTTCATTCATCCAGGTTCTAAAATTGTGTCGATAACACCTGCGGAAGAGGTCGAAGACGTTGACCCGCCCGCCTGCTCGCCGCCGCGAACCATGCCGGCGCCGCCGCTCCACCGCGCCGCGTTCGGGTTCAGCGTGCTCATCGATGAGGACGCACCTCCGGCTTGACCAGTCAATGCCGCCAGTCACGCGTCCGCTTGTGCTTGCGCGAGGGCCTGTGCGGCTTCGTTCGCCTCCAGCTGGGCCACCCACTGCGGCAGAATATCTTCACCTGAAGCCCTATCCACCACCCGCTTGAAGAACCGGCGCGGAATCGCGTTCTCGCTGTCCTCTTTCGACGACCCCGGCGACAGGATCACCTCGTTCTGGCTCCGATAAAATTTTATCGTCGGGTCCTCCGCCATAGCTCGCTTCGCATCCAACTCGATCACGACGTCGCAGTCCGCCCGCATGCCCGAGATCACCTTCGCGTCCTCGGGCCACCTGCTCGTAAAGTGGATGTGCGTCCTTGACATCTTGTGCAGGCCGTTCACCAGGATGTTCTCCAGGTGGAGATAGAACGTTCCGTGCAGCACCACGTCAAGTGCCCCCGCTCACACGTCCCCAGGTTTTAATTCATCTAAAAGCACGTCCGCGATCACCTTCCCCAGCTGTGCGTTGTGCCCCTGCAGTCACCGTATGAAGAACTCAGGACCATCTCAAACTGGGGATCAACTTGCGTCTTCTTCGACACTTTGAGGTACATCTCACATTTCTAAATTAGATCCTTCTGGTGCGACGGCGAACTCGTTGAACTTGCTCTCCTTGCACAGCCCGAGTTTCTTGAGCTGCTTCGCCTCTAGCTTACTCAACTCAAGCCGCTGCTTTTCATCACATTCTACCGCCAGCTCGATCTCCCTCGCACTGACGTTCAGCTCGACGCACTTCTTGAGGTTCATGATGTCGCGCAGCTTGAAAAACCCTCCCTCGTAAATCGTGATTCCAGGGTCACCGCGACTCGTCGACCCATGCCGCAGGATCGACGTCAGCAGCCGCGACAGCACCTCTCACCGACCTTGGGGCGCGACTTTTTCTGCCGCGTACTGGAAACTCAGCTGCTCAATGCCGTTAAAGCTGTACTTCATCAGCGTCAGCGAGGCCATAACGTCGTTAAGTCTTTCTTCGAGGGTGCCCGGCCTCTGCGTAAGCGGATTATTAGGATCCGGCCGTAGCTGCAGGGGTAAAACCTGCGACGTCTGACTGAAATACCGCTGAGACAGGTCGGACTGGTTGCTGTTTTGAGATAAAATCTCGTTCCGCAGCTCCCAATAACATGTCTGCCCCCCGTCCGTGTCGTTCAGCTTGCACTCCAGCACCCACGGGAAGGACATGAACAGCAGACCCGGAAAATAATTTTCAAATTCCCCTTGCAGCTGCGCCGCCTTGTTCCCAGCGCGAGTTTTATGCTGCTGCAACCATTCAGGTTTTCCAGTAACCTCTTCCCCGCCCCACCCCGTCACTCTAACCGCCGGCACGCTGCTCCACTTCGCCCGCCCGTCCGCGCCCAGCGCCCCGGCTCATCAAGTACCGGTCCCATCACCTGAGTCTCACGGACTCCCGTCAGGGCCTGCTTCACCGAGCAATGCCTTGTACTCGTCACGCGACCTATAAACTCAAACCTGGTGCTCGCCGGAGGTGGTGATCGAGCTGTTATAAAATAGCCCTTTATCTTTTACCATCTGACGGACATACGTCTTCTCCGCATTATTTCGGCACGTAAACACGTCCGTGTCCTTTTGGTTGTGCTTGATCGCGTGCAAACTTTGAAGCACAGTCTTCTTAAACAGCTCGCTATCCCCCATGCCTCATAGCACGGCATTGGACGCGGCGCGCTGGTCCGCCAACGGGTCTACTGCAGCCATCTTCCTGATTCTGATCGTCAAAACTGTATTCGCTAAATATTATGATAAAAGTGATAAAATATGTGTCGCAATCTAATCTGTATTCTCTAGCAAAAGCAAAGGAAGCACTCCCCTAATTATGACCTGTACTCTACTCTACTCCCTACTCCTCCTGCAGATGTGGTTGATAGAATGAATGTAAGTAAGTGGTGCAGCGAAAACGACGAGGTGAACGGAAGCAGACGAGCGAGCAAGACATGTTGAAAATTTGCAGACGACAACGAGTAGTGAGAAATGCGGTAGCAGTGCGAACATTTTCAAGGTGAGACGTTCATTTGTCAACGGAACACAGCAAGAGTTCATTTTGAATTTTCTTCAATGATGAAGTAGAACAAGTTAGCAC
>Ga0099797_101646_pt1 | contig 11276 bp, 8 predicted proteins | sample Uncmet_Sort48C_1_FD_89871 | JGI IMG/M metagenome (GOLD analysis project Ga0099797, IMG submission 89871) | Marine eukaryotic communities from CALCOFI LINE 67, Pacific Ocean - C012_Sort48C_1 | ecosystem: Environmental > Aquatic > Marine > Oceanic | place: Pacific Ocean: Monterey Bay | collected... | reverse complement strand
TATATATGTATATGCTTATGGAAAGCACCAACAATGATCCGGTTCATTTCTGGCATGAATAGGCAATCCCTAACTTCCGGTTTCTCGATCATATCGGTAGCCGCCTCCCATATTTCCAACTGAATGTTTTCTGGAAAACCATCGCAGCACGTGCTCAAGGATCCGACGATATCGAGGCCTGCATTATAGAGGATGTAACAACGATAATAATTGTCCTTTTTGCGGTCCGCCATTGCGACATTCTCGCTGGTGAGCTGGGTGTTCGTCTCGAATTGATTGAGGTAATCGAAACCCACCCATTTTATATCTTCGTTGGCTGGCACGACGATGTGAAACAGTGTTGCAAACAAGTAGTCGGCCTTTTCAGTGGTCATGGTGACGGTGTAGGGCTTGGTGAGCGTGAACCAATCGTTCATCACGTCAGCGAACTTTAGCCCAAGCATGTTTTCGCCATCGGAGTCTGAAATGCGACTCGCCTTGAACCAGATTCGCGCCTTCGCTAACTCACTTTCATAGAGACGGAGGCCCTCCTCGACGTCTTTGTCGGCTGACTTGAAGTTCCGCAGGAGTTGTCATCTCCTCTGGGTACCCGTTTTCCCCCACATCTTGTGCATGTAGCTCTTGTCGTGACGATTCTTTTTCTGTTTCATCAGATTCAGGACGGTGGGTTCTTCTACCTTGATGCCAGAATCCCCGTCAAACTGTTTGAGCTTAGCCGGATCTCCTTTCACCTCCTTCCATAACACCATGATAGTTGAGCGGATGGTAGCTTGAGGATTTGTAGAAATCGTCCCCTTGGGAACAAATTCTCCAGACTTCGAGCCTTGGCTAGGAGCGTGAGGAACAGGCGGGTGATGCCCCGCTAGGGCCATGTTCTTTCATTTCCCCGACTTTGGAAGTCTATACGTCTGAAGTTTCCCAGCAGACTTAGGGAGAAGGCCACGTCACAACTAGGGAGCCTATGCAGGAACATCGGTCTAAGAATCTAAGAATCTTCAATATTAAGATCTGGTATTAAAATGTGCGGCGCGTTTCAGAGCGGGGCTTGCGAGAATTCTGTCGGCAATCAACGCTGCCCTTCTGTTCGGAATCAGTGCTCTAAATGCTTGCACTCTCGACAGATAGCGCAAAATGTGGTAGTGAGGGCTACAAGCTTTCTAGGAGAAAGGCAAGCATAACAGCTGCAAAGGTAAGGGTAAGGGCGACGCCCACTTTATTAACAAAGCTTCTGCATGCAGAGGTGAGGAGGTAGTCGCTGGTTGACCAGTGGGGATGCCAGATCTCATAATGTGATTTGCACTGCCTTCCTGGCCAGGGAATTGCAACTGGCTTGTGCCAAATGTGATCACTTTCACCTTGACCGCTTGGTGGCAGAAGTCACGTGGGACATGCAAGTTTCAAAGAATGACATCCTGGTGCTGCGCACCGCAGGACATGGGGCTACATTTGCAATATAAGTAGCAACAAAATTTGCTTCCCCAACCAGAAAAGCACGTAAATACGCATACATTCTGGAGGCGTGCCTTTCAATATTGACACGCCTTCCCGGCACAAAATCTGCTTCCCCAGCTTATCCTGAGATCACCACAATGAGTGCGAACACTATAAATAGCGAATAAATCTGCTTCCCAAGCTTATCCTGAGATCACCACAATGAGCACGAACACTATGAATAGCGACATTCCCAGGCTTCTCATGAGATCATCAAAATGAGCGCGAGCTATAAATAGCGACAAGATCTGCTTCCCAAGCTTATCCTGAGAGCGCCACAATGAGCGCGAACACCATAAATAGCAACACAATCTGCTTCCCGAGCTTATCATGAGATCACTACAATAAGCGAACACCATAAATAGCAACAACACCTGCTTCCCAAGCTTATCCTGAGACCACCACAATGAGCGCGAACACCATAAATAGCAGCAAAATCTGCTTCCCGAGCTTATCATGACATCACCCAAATGAGCGTGTACACCATAAATAGCCACAGAATCTGCTTCCCAAGCTTATCCTGAGATCACTAAAATGAGCACGAACACTATGAATAGCGACAAAATCGACACAGCGACCAAATCTGCTTCCCAAGCTTATCCTGAGATCACTAAAATGAGCGCGAACATCATAAATAACAACAAAATCTGCTTCCCAAGCTTATTCTGAGATCACCAAAATAAGCGCGAACACTATAAATAGCTACAAAATAAAAATCTGCTTCCCAAGCTTATCCTGAGATCACCACAATGCGCGCGAACACTATAAATAGCCACAAAATCTGCTTCCCCAACCAGAAAAGCACGTAAATATGCAAACATTCTGGAGGCATGCCTTTCAATATTGACACACCTTCTCAACCTAATGCCCAAAAAGGCTTCTAGACTTATTTTGGATGCATATTTGTTTGCGCACAGCAAACACAACGATAAAACAGTATGTTTTTGGAACACCCCGGCCGCACGTGGGCTACCCCCGGTTTTTGGCACACTTGCACGGCAAGAAACACTCCCCCTCACCTGGTGGCGGCTGGTTGGCTGGGTGGGTTTGTGGCTGGTTGGTGGGTTGGCTGGCTGGGTTGGCTGGGTTGGCTGGCTGGTTGGCTGGGTTGGCTGGCTGGCTGGTTGGCTGCTGGTTAGTTGCTGGTTGGTTGCTGGTATGGTAAATTGGTTTCGATAGAAACACGGCCCTTATTTTTGTTGAGGCTTGCCTCATAATAACCAGTAAACATGCTTTGCAATTGTAGGAACCTTAGCTTGACAGATGGTCGAGGTACGATCCCCATGCGAAGAGTGTCTGAATCCCTGGGGCCAAAGTCTTAAACCAACTGGGAAAACCTGCATATCAAGGAACGTCAACTAGCCCTACCTCCTTTTAGGAAACAATCAGATATCATGGAATCGCCTTTGCAGCCATAGGAGTGAAGGTTCACATGCACAAAAATTAGATAAAACATCTTGACGTAAAAAAACATATGCGAGCAGATCAGCAAAGGGGAGAGGCGGAACACCACACAAAAATTGGAGAAGATGCAGGCACAACGATTCTTGTAGGTGTAGGGTACAGGCCATATATATATACACTTGCATCCTATTTTATGAGATTCGGAAGTCCAGGTGCAATGCACATGAGTGGACTGGCTGAGGCATCTGAACATCGTCATAGAAACTAGCCCAGCTGTCGTTAAGATAACAGATGCACTTGAAAGGATTATAAGCATTGCTGCTCATAGAAATATAGTTGAAATGATGGTGATTGTGGTCATGGTCGTCACGTCTCTGGAACTCCATGGCAGCCAAGAGAATATACAGACATTTGTAAACAGCACGTGCAAATGGATGTTCTAATGAGCTATGGTCTCTGACACCCCTTCATGATCACAAGGTTGTTCATACAACGACACATCTCACATGAATGAAAACGTCAGCTGTCTTCCACATCCCTCTGAGCTCCAAGCATACCCAAAAGTTTTGCAGAAACTCACAAGAGGGGTCGGAAATTATTTGCCAACTAATTCCTGGGAACCATCGATTTTTGAAACAACTGTGTTAAGTTTCATGCTATCTTGTTGCCTGTCGAAATGAAAACTAAGCGCCAATCCATTTTCCGCATATGGGTTCCAATATGCTACATCTCTGCCCTTGGATCTGAGTATCAACTTTCAGTAACACCTTTGTCAAATCCAGGCGGTCTCTGGAACTCAGTTTCAACATACACAGTACAACACTGTGGCTCGTCGCGGTTGTGGGTTTCTGTGTTTTCCTTTGTCCCGAAGCTGTTCTGGAAGCTGCATGTTCAGTTTGTTGCAACACTTTGCTGAGATGCGGCTCGCATCAAGAATGGGGTCTAATCTGCGCTGGCCCTTTGGGGGACGTGGGTTGTGAGTTGGCTGCAACATTTTGGATGGGATGTGGCTGGTCACCTTGCTGTGACACCTGCTCGGCAATATGGTTTTTCAATGTGTTGTAACATTCGGCTCGTCTTTCCGCTTGCTTAATCAATGCTTTTCCGGGAAATTGTTTCTCGGAGCACCGATTTTCCTGCACCGGTGCACAATCAGCTGCAGAGCTGCCACAAGGTACATAGGCAGACCTATGGCAGCATGTTGCAACTGATGTGTTTGCCTCCGTACTCACAACACACCATCTCAATCTTGATAGTATACACACATACAAACATACATATATATGTATATGTAATCACTCACGTTGCGCAGCTAATTTTCCATAATGCATGATGGGGAGTAAGGGATGGAGGTCGCACCTGGCATGGTCCTCGCAAACCGGACACACTTCACGCAAGCATGGCTATTTTGAGCTGCAATGGGCTGCAGCAAAGTCTATGTGGGCATCTTGACCTTTATGGAAGGGTCACCGCACATCCAGCATCTGCTGAAGCAGAGTGCATCATGGGAAGTAAATTATAGGAAGGGAATATCAGAGTCCTGCGGAGACACAGCAAAGGTGTCACTGCCTGGATCAAGCATAAAGTAATTAAAAACACTTGGACCATACATCTGATTCAGCACACCAACCAAAGACCCATCAAAGATAATCAACACATTCATGCAGTGCCAAATACCAGCTCTGGGCAAGAAATGGGTGAGCACACATGACCCTGGGCTTCACGGACCTCTTCCAAACCGATGGCAGACCAAAAGCCCAGTCTAGATGTGCCGGATTAAACCCAAAGGTGGAAAGTGGGGTGTGGGTGGTTACACATCGAACTCCACTGCCCTAGCAACAGCCAGAGCGTGTGGGAGCTTAAGAACCAAGGAAAACGAATGCGCCTCCTCATGAACGTATGGCCCGTACCATGGCCACAGAGAATGTAAACTCATGAATTATGTCAAACATCTTTCGAGATACGAAATACTCGGAGCACAAACTAGCTATTGCTCGAGCATCGCTTTCGCACGCCACGTGGCTTAACGGTGCTACCAGAGCGGCATGTTCGAGTCCCAAGCATCTCAGAAGCAGCAGGCGACCAAGAATCTCCGAGCGGCAGGCAGGATTGCCCCAGGGGAACTTTCGAGCACGGAGCGGCTCCAATACAACGTTTTACAAGGAAGTACCAAGTCCACAAAATTCTCTATGGTGACTTTTGCAATCGTTTGGGTTGAAGCTGCTACTTGTTTTGCCAAGCATTGCAAATGTGTGCGTCCATCATAAGATGTTGTCAACTAGTTGCCAAATCATAACTATCAAAATTAACCACAGTACGTTGGCTTAAGTTGAAATAGTTGGCAGCTGGCTTGCAAAAGTTTGAGACGAATGAGAAATGAGCAGAGAGATGAAGTGACTGAAATAACTTGCAGTAATCCTGATCAATTTTTAAACATATATATACTTACAATTGTGGAAATTGACTGCAAGAAAGCGCAGGCTAATCCTGAGAAAATTGGAACACTTGTAATCGATAGATTGTGAGCATTGGGTATAAGATGTGAAAAGGTAAAGCACGGCTGAGTGAAACCTGCATTCGCGTCGACGGCTGAACAAATGACTGCCAGAAAACTGGGACGAACTGCAACGAAATGTGTGTGGACTCTCGATTGCATTATCTGACTCTAGATGCATTGAACATAATTGCACAGATGCGAAACACTTGTAAACGGTTGATATATAATCGCAAGGGGCTTTCGAAGAGCTTTCAGAGACGAAGCATGGCCGGCAGCATTTTCAAAATCATGCCGATAAAGCCAACTGAAGTTGGATAGGAGGATTGGGTGGGTGAGGGGGAAATGCCTCAGGCTTTATGTGTGTTTTGTGATGACCGTTCCGAAAGGAAGACGACGTCCCAGAACACTTCGGTTCCACTTCGCTTTCACTGCGGGTTTGTTGCCATTCAGCTTTGACTTCACTTCGATGTCACTTCGGTTCCGTGTGCTGTTATTTTGTGTGTTGGCTCTACTGGCTTCTTTGCGCTACCATTTCGGTGTCACTTTTTGTTTGCTTCGATGTCACCTGGATGTCTTTTAGATGCCACTCCGAGTTACCTTCGAAATAACTTTGATTTTACTTCGATGTCACTTCGATGGTACTCAGATTTAACTTTTATTTCATGTCGGTCTCAATTTGAAGTGCTTCCGAGGTCACTTCTGTTTTCACTTCGACTTCGCTGCAACTTCTCTTTGGTTTCACTTCGATTTCAGGTTGATATCACCTCGATGTCACTTCAATATCACCTCGATTGGAATTTGAGTTCATTGTGATTCCACTTCAATTTCAAGTTGGTTTCACTTCGACTTCACTTTGATTTCACTCCGTTTAAGCTACGACTGCACTTTGAGTGCACTTCGCTTTCACTTTGTTTTCGCATGGAGATATCTTTGATTGCACTTCGGTTTAACTTTGATGTCACTTCAATTTGATTTTGACTTCTCTTCGATTTCACTTCAATGTCACTTTGATTTCGAATTGGACTCACTTCGATTCACTTAGATGCCACTTCGATGTCACTTCGATTTCACTTTGGGTTCACTTCGATTTCACTTTGCATCCACTTCAATTTCGCTTCGCTTCCACTTCGGTTTCACTTCGATTTCACTTCGATTCCACTTTGATTTCACTTCGAGCTCACTTCGATTCCACTTCGTGTTGCCTTCGTTTTTACTTCGATTTCACTTCGACGACACTTCGATGTCCCTTCCATGTCACTTCGATGTTACTTCGATTTCACATCGATGTCACATCGATTTCACTTTGACTTTATTTCGATTATAAACTTCGCTGTCAACTTCTATTCTACTTCGATTCAACTTCGACTTCACTTCGGTGCCACTTCGGTATCACTTCGAGTTCACTCCGATGTCAACTCGATTTCACTTCGAGCACACTTCGATGTCACTTCGATGGCATTTCGATTTCACTTCGGTTCCGCTTCGATTTCACCTCGGCTTCACTTCGGGTTTCCCTTCGATCGCGCTCCTATTTCACATTGACTTCACTTTGACTTCACGTCGATCTCACTGCGATTTCACAAAGGGAAAAGGAAAACGCCTTTAGTCGAAAGGGAAAGCTTCCCTGTAGTCCCTCAGTAACAGGGAAATGGCGCAGGATAAGTTTTTGGATGCGTTCCGACCTCCCTACCAGCGCGCGCGCACACACGCGCACGCACGACAAAAAACCAAACGATTTCCCGGCTGGCCTCCCCCAAACCTCCGACTGATATGCATAGCAGTACATATGTATGTTTGCAAGTGCATACACAAACTAACATGCACTTGCAAACACCTTTCCAATGCCATATTGTGCCCGCGGTGCACCCGCTTTGCCCAGCGCAACGGCCATCTCAAGTCATCACTTCAAACTGAATTGCCTCATCGATCTGCGCTCTCGAGCAAAGAGGCACTACAAACCCGCAGAGGTCACATCTGCGTGCTTGCATGACCTCCACATCTACGACTTTATGTATGTGAGCCATAATTCAAACACATCTGAATCGTTGCACAAGATGTATCACATCCCATGATGGACCCCCGATGCCCAATCACCAGCAAGCGTGCTCTGAAAAGCCACCCTAGTCATCAGCGACTGCCCACCAAACCCTTCACAAGCCTTTGAAACTGTCTCGCCACATTTCATTCAAAAAACTGTTAACTTGGAATGTTAGCAAGCGCACAATGAAGGCAAAGACAACGGCAACGACGATGACGATGACGATCGAAGGGATGGTAGCTATAATGATGAAAGTGATGACCATGATCACGGTGATGATGCCGATGATGATCGCGGCGGTCACAGTGGCGATGAAAAAGGTGATGAACACTGAAGCGCAAAGCATATACCCTTTAAGCAGCCTTTTCGAACAGAACCTTTGAATGCAAAGTGCCCTAGAAGCATTGGTGGTACCGATTTTCTGAGTCCTGGACAGACAAGAAGATCATGGGTGCCAAGAAGTCGAAATGCATGATGGGGATCCACTACAAGAAACAGCAACAGAAACTATGAAGGCAGGTACATGTACAGAGCAAGACTCCACGACAAAAGACATACGACTTGTCGAAACAATTGCCTCCGAGACATAACTTGACCTGAGCGGCAAGTTGCAGAAAGAACGTATATGTGTTCTGGCATTTGTAAACAAAGTGGCCTCCGGAAGGGGGACAAGCCCGACCGGGCCAGGCCGAGCCGATCCCCATTTAATCGCTTTTTGCATGTGTGTTCTTCGGCAAGCTATTCTTGCCCAAACCAAATTGGTCTCTTATACTGCTCATCGTAGCGGCAAACACCAAATCGATGTCTTGAATCTTCTATATATATATATATATATATTATATAATATTATATAATATTATATATATTGTTTTTTTTCATTGTGAAGCTCTTCAAACCGGAGCGGATCAAAAGACATGCAGGTCGCGAAACAAATGCATATCCTACCTCCCGGTAAGGGACGTATCTAGAAACTACATATAGAGGGCATTAACATTATAGCCGCCCTTCCCAGCGGCCGGGTCGCAAAGGTGGCAACGCTATTAGGTTAACACCATACTACATATCTTTGCCTTAGGAAGTGCAATTTATGAGGCAGGATGTTGAGATAAAAGGACCTGGACACGGGCCCGGGCCTACAAACTAAAGTAGGAGCTATATCATCCTGCTCCCATACTGGCTGCACTTCGATGCTCCGGCCTGTCTGCGTCAAGCTGCAGCTTTGCTTGCCGTCGAGCTGCTCGAGCTTCTCGGCGGCGAAAAGTCTCCTGCTCCTCTGCCGCAGCTCTTAGACGGAACTCGTAGCCAAGGCGCTGCTTGGGGTCCAGGTTCATTGCGTCCCATGCGGACCGATACCCCTCGATCGCCTCTATATATCTAGAGACTTCTTCTGCTGTAGACCAGTCTCCAAATCGATAGATGGTCGTCGGCTTTGTGGCAACGTCCTTGGCTAGAGAGGAGGGCGGTGTAGAGGGGCTCACCTGCTGCACTACAACCGAGGCGGTCAGTGCTGTGGTGGTGGCTTCTGCCCCTGCTCTGTCCTCTACTGCCTTGCCGGGTGCCGGCGACTTCGTGGCAACTTTGGCTAGAGAGGGAGACGGTGTAGAGAGGCTCACCGGCTGCACTGCGACCGAGGAGGTGAGTGCGGTGGTGGTAGTTTCTGCCTCTTCTCTGTCTCTGACCTCTGCTGTTTTGCCAAGTGGAGCAGGCGGGCTCTGAGTTGCTGGCGTTGGGGCTGCAGAATTCTCGTGACTAGAAGCGCTGCTGCGGTGGCTGAACCGCCCGTCTGGAGCAACAGAAGTGCACGAGAACGACCAGTTGCTCTCCAGGTCTTCTGCTGCCGGCCCCAAAGCTCCTCGAGTGTGTGCGGCTGCTAGAGGAGTGCTGCTGTTGGCTTGCGCTGGCACTTCTAGAGGGACCTGCCCTGGGTGCCAGATTGGCTCTTCTGGCCAGGGCACGTCTGCTTGCGGCCAATGCCATTGCCATGGCCATGGCTGGCTCGCAGCATAGAGTGAAGAGTCCTCTGCACCGTGGTCTGCTTGTGCTGCCTGGGTAGAGAGAAGGAGCAGCAAGACATCGCCAAGTTTGGTCCTTCTGCAGCCACGGTGATCGAGTGCCATTAGACCCTTGATGAGGGTCTGAGCGACCTTGGCATGAGCTCGGTCGTATTGCTCTCGCCGTTAGGCGGCAGAGCGATTTGGCCGCTTCCTCTTCTTCGCCATGGTAGGGCGATTAGAGAAGGCAGGGACCCTAAGGCTAGAGCGTTTATTGCTCATGGCACCTGCTCGCAACCCCTGGGGAGAGGCACTGAGCCAGCACTATATATATATATATATATATATATATATAACACATAAATATACATACATATGTGGGATAACATACCGGTAAACCCCCTCCCGGGAGTAGAAACCAATGGTTCATTGATCGACTGGTCAATGGTTCCATCTTGGGTTGCTGGTTGCAGGTTGCTGGCGATCTGGATACATACTGGTTACCGGGTTACTGATCGCCTGGTTAATGGTTCTCGTTTGATATCCCTACCACTTTCGCAGAATCCGATGAGGTGTCTCGTTTCTGTGAGTATGCCTCACACATGGGAGCCGGAGCTCTCTGAACTCCAAATGTGCGTGTTTTTGATGTGGGTCTCGTGGCATGTAATGGGTGGCCTGGTGGCCTGGGTACGAATGGTTGCTGGGTATGGATCATTGGTTTCGACTGGTTGCTGGGTATGGATCATTGGTTTCGATGAGCATTGACACCGGTGCCGTTGGGACAAACCCTCGGGATCACACACGTAGACGCATGGCTCTCCTTAATAAGTGGAGCCTGAACACAGGCAATACTGGGATGTGTGGTAAAGAGTTACTGGTAAACCCCGTCCCGTGAGCAATAGTTATCAAACCCATGAGCAGTACTAGCGAAAACCCTATGCCTGGAACTGGCCATTCATATATTTCAGCATCTGTTGGCAACCGCACTGCCGCACGCATCCCCGGCAGTATATACATAGATGCAAGGCTCTCCTTAAAGAATCTGCTACCCAATCTTATCCGGATATCATCAAAATGAGCGCTAACACTGTAAATAGCGACAAAATCTGTTTCCCGAGCTTATCCGGAGATCATCAAATTGAAAGCGAATACGGTAAATAGCGACAAAATCTGCTTACCAAGCTGATCCGGATATCACCAAAATGAGCGCGAACAAAGTAAATAGCGACAAAATCTGCTTACCAAGCTTATCCGGATATCACAAAATGAGTGCTAACACTGTAAATAGCGAAAAAATCTGCTTCCCGAGCTTATCCGGATATCATCAAATTGAAAGTGAATACGGTAAATAGCGACAAAATCTGCTTATCGAGCTTACCCGGAGATCACCAAAATGAGCGCCAACAAAGTAAATAGCGACAAAATCTGCTTACCAAGCTTGTCCGGATATCACCAAAATGAGCATGAACAAAGTAAATAGCGACAAAATCTGCTTACCAAGCTTATCCGGATATCACCAAAATGAACGCGAACAAAGTAAATAGCGACAAAATCTGCTTACCAAGCTTATCCGGATATCACCAAAATGAGCGCCAACAAAGTAAATAGCGACAACATCTGCTTACCAAGCTTATCCGGATATCAACAAAATGAGCGCGAACAAGGTAAATAGCAAAAAATCTGCTTACCAAGCTTATCCGGACATCACCAAAATGAGCGCGAACAAAGTAAATAGCTACAAAATCTGCCTTACCGTACCAAAAACAACGCATTTTACTATACAAAAACCAGGGCGGCTGTTTGGACAGGGACACCACTCTGCAGCCAAATCGTCATTTTCACCTATTTTTACGAT
>Ga0099797_101645_pt1 | contig 11282 bp, 4 predicted proteins | sample Uncmet_Sort48C_1_FD_89871 | JGI IMG/M metagenome (GOLD analysis project Ga0099797, IMG submission 89871) | Marine eukaryotic communities from CALCOFI LINE 67, Pacific Ocean - C012_Sort48C_1 | ecosystem: Environmental > Aquatic > Marine > Oceanic | place: Pacific Ocean: Monterey Bay | collected... | reverse complement strand
TTAAAATGGCAAATTAGTTTTCAAGACAATTTCATTAACATTCACCTTTACGCACAGTCTTATTAATAAATAAAAAAAGAAATCACATATTCTATGAATAAATGTATGTCACGTCTCAATGTTGTCTCTATTGAAGGATGAAATAAGCCCTCATGTGCCCTCATAACTTGAGTTTTAATGTGCTGACACTTGACAAAAATATACAAATGGACGTAATCGTCAGCGCGCAATGTTGTGATATTTAGACATGAAGATCATAAGACAATGTGCGAATCGAGACTTGAAACATTAAAGCACGTAGACCCACATCCCATATTGTATGTACTTAATTCCACCGCATATAACAAAGTGCAAAGTATCAGAACTTTCTCAAATACCATCGGCTTGGTGTAGTGGCGGGCACTAACTGTCGAGCTACTTCGAAGCTAAACTTCCGACCGGTAAGAATTCGGACTCACCCAGGTCCAGTTGGGAAATGTGATCGTGATTGTTCACCAACGTCGGGAAGGATCTTTAACCCTACCCCGGGGGCCGGGGGTAAATTTACCATAAGGGCCGAACTTTTTTTTTTTACCTCGAATAACTTATTCTTTCATTCCGTTTCAGTTTTTATCTATTAGGCACATTCTCCGTGAATTTCAAGAAAATTGACCAAAAATGACGAAATGATGGAACTTTATTGCCAAAATCCTGAAAATTTCTTTTATGGTAGGTCATCTTTGAATAGTGCTCAACTAAAACACTTAGCCTTAGGGGTTTAAATTGCACCATAAAGTACTATCCAATAGCTTTCTAATGAGTGGTAAATGAGCCCTGGGTTTCCTTCAGATTTTATCATTGTGTCAAAAAGTAACGTAAAAAAGTCAAATTAAAAGCAAAATGACATCAAAATAACGTCAAAATAACGCGAAAATGACGTTTTTGGGAAAAAACTTGTTTCTTATAGATTTGTCGTGGTAGTAAAGTGTTTTGGAGAAAGTAAATGCATAATTTCTCTTTGTTTTAGGGAGCGTTCATAAATAAAGTTTCATATGGGGCCGGGTTAGATTATATGGTGTCATAACTTTTTTAAAACCAATTTTGTGGGTCATTTTTCGCGTGATTTTATGGGTCGTGAAACTTTTCGACAAAATTGAAACTGTGAAAAAATAAAAACAATAAAGAAAATTATAAGAGATAGGAAACGAATAAAGTAAAATGATGAAATAGTTTTGGAAATTATCAAAAATAAGAAAAATCATGTTTAGTGCGTTTTTGGCAAAAGTGTTGAAGATAAGCCCATATATCATAAGAAGCACCATATAAAAATCGTATCTTTCGATTAGATATAGCGTATCATTTTGATCATATAGATGTTCTATCAAGATTCATATGACATATTTGGGAAAAAGAGCACGATAAGAATTTTTGTTTTTTGCCAATTTTTAGGCAAACGATTTTTTTAAACCTGTATAATATAAGAAATGCCGAATAGAAATAGCATATTCCGCTTAAAGTGATAGGTCAAACATTCTTGTACGATTAGTGGTTCCCGAGATGTAGAATCTGAAATCACGGCACAAGGGTCACATTTCTGTGAAAGTCCAAATATGCCCGACTTTTACGTAAATAATAAATAATGTTTTGAGGAACAAAACCTTTGTTTTCATTGTGAAGACTCCTGATTATGATAACGTCGAACCATCTTCATCGGCCATGCTAGCGGAACAGATGGGTCACAACATTATATAAGGTAGATTTTATGGGTCACGAAATTTTTTGGATTGGTTTTTATGGGTCATCACAAATTTTGGCCTGAAAAAAATTCTCTAACCCGGCCCCATATGAAACTTTATTTATGAACGCTCCCATGACCTACTTAATAGACGGCCTAATATATTGCATTCGAAAAATTCAAACGTCAAATCTATTTTTTTTTTTATAGAAGAATATATTTTATTAACATTCATAATTTTACAATTGGAGAATGCTCCCTTTATGAGAGACTTTAAAAGTTACAAGGCATAAAACAAAGAATAGACAATATAAAAATACAACCGTATAAAAAGAATAAAATTTTATAAAAAAAGGAAATAGAAATGGAAAAAAACATGAGATTTTGTCCAATTTTAATCTTTTAAAGTTCAACAGTTTAATTCATTCAATTTTAGACCAAAGTCTATGCCTTCATCAACCACACTGTTAATGTTTCTAACACGTGTGCCTCGTAAACATAACAGTACCGCTCTCTGTACAAGGAATGATAGCTTAACACGGATATACCTCATCACTTCTTCGTATCGTTCACCTTTTTTTGATGCTATCTTCTCGGCGAAGGGACTTGTGAAACTTTTCGCATTCGTGGCCCATGACCCCTTTTATTGAAAAACCTAATGGGGTGAATGAGCCTTGGTCAACTTCCATGATTCGAGGATTATAAGACCTTTTCTTTGATTGTTCCTTACTTCTCAGAACAGATGAAACTGTTTGATGAAACGTCAAATCTAATTGACGTAATTGCTTCAAAATCGGTATACATATTCATTGAGATATTGTGAGCACCCCAACAAATAATCAGACTTCCAAAAATAAAGTTGGGGAAATTATGGGCAAAATTACGATTTCGAGTTAACAGGCTATAAAGCGCTTAGTATTGAAAGAAATAATGCGGGATATTGCAATAGAGTAGTTTCCATAGTACACCGTACTGTTGCAAAATTTCATTTCTGGGACGTGGATATTTATTCCGTTATGTGCCTTGAAAACACATTTCATAAACGGGCTGTTAAACTCTGTCTAACCTAGCGTTATGAAATCATAGCAACATCATTGCATAATGTATCTTAAGTGAGTCGGAATAATGACATCTAATGAGTAATGATTTAATGCGGCTAGCATATCATACCGTATAAGCTCGCATAGTGGCGCCGGCGCCTATATCCGAAATTATTAAAATTCGATGATTTTGAAATTGAAAAATCCGACCGGATATAGGTGCCGGCGCCTATAAACTTTTGGCGTCGGAACGCTACCCCACTCGCTCTACAAGAAGATGGAATAAAAACATGATATACTTATTACGTGTTTACGTCTATGATCATATGGGGCGCTTATAAGTGGGTTTCTTTGGGATGTAAACCACTTTGAACTCTGTAACAGCTTCATTTGCATCAGATGGTTCGTATTTTGAATGTCTCGGACGGCGCTTATAAGTGGGTTTCTATAGGACGCAAAGTATTTTGAAAACTCATATTTTGGACCGGTTATAGGCGCCCCTGGCGCCTATATCCGATTATAGGCGCCGGCGCCTATACACGGGGGGGGGGCGCCACTATGCGAGCTTATACGGTATAATCAAACGTGAATAACAGATGATAGACCGCCAACTTGCAATAATTACGTCTTTATAAAGTAGTTAATAAATTACAGTTTAGTAAAACAAACTTGTTACAATACAAGCAGTAAAAACAATCATCTACTCTTGTTATCTGATAGATTGGGATGAAACTATTGCATTCCACTTAATTATTTTGATTATTCTGGAGTGAATTCTATTCATCAATATATCTTACTAATGTATAAAAAGAGACACATTATCTTTAATCATTTTAATTTCTTATGAATAAACATAATTCTGTAATGAAATACATTATTTTTTGACGTGTGTTTATAGGAGTAAAGCGTATTCCACTTATTTCTCAATCCCCTTATATTTGTCGGATTTTTAACGCACATAGTCAGTTTTTCTGGAATAAAAATCGTTTGAATGAACAAAATTACTTCCAATTTGGACAGCTCACTCCTATCATAGCAATGTATAGCTAGGCAAGCAGTTAAAATATTTTGGTTTTTTCTTCATTCCCTGTGAGCCTCTAACAGATTTTTTAAAAAAGGCCCATAAATCCACCAATCTCTTTTCCAGGAAGCTGAAATTTCCACAGTATCTTTACATTGTGTTTACTAATATGAGTTTCAAATCTTACACCCGTACATGTAAAAGGTATCAAGTTTGAAATTTTCGAATGCAACATATTAGGCCGTCTATTAAGTAGGTCATGACGCTCCCTTATGGCATTAGGTAAATTTACCCTCGGGATACGTCATCAAAATATCCCCCGAGATAGGTTTAAACTCTACTGACGATGATGCTTTGGCTGGAGATCGAAGGCGCGCTAGACAGCTTTGTGATTGCGATAGTTAAGTGGGTCATACTAATACTTGACAAAATTATATAAGTCTCTATTGAGTTAGCTTTAACTTATGACGGTCAGTTTCAATAAGTTCCCAAAAAAATCAGCAACGTCAATAAGACCCCTAAACAGTAATATCAATGTACGTAAAGGTGAATGTTAATGAAATTAGTCTGAAAAATAAAATTCGCCATTACAATTCACCAAGTTTCTAAAACATTTTAGAGTAAAGGTCTTTCAGCGTCAGTGGAAACATTGGCTTTTATTCCTTATAAAGAGGATTCTTTGCTCGTTTAGGTAGTTAGCACATCCATTCGCTGTTTTGTTTGCTTTAATAGAGGCACATAAGGGGTCATACTAAAAGCCCCATAGGAACCCATAGGACCACATAGGACCACATAGGACCACATATAACTCAAACGAGCAACGCAAGTAGCACATGGGACCTCCAGGGTTAAAAAGGAACATCAAGGGAGTAAAATATTCCAAAAAATTCCAAAGTATTTTTCCATGAAATTCCAAAGAAAAAGTGATTTTTTTTTCAAAACTTATTTTTTCATAATTCGTACAATTGAGCAATAATTTTTTTTTGCCAAACAAAAATTGTTCTTCCCTTGATCATTTTTGAAGGAAAAGACCCCCATAGGACCCCATAGGACCCCGTAGGATCACATAGGACCAAATAAAACTCAAACGAGCAACGGAAGTAGTATTAATAGTATTTTTCAATAGCGCTTCGATATTCTTACTTATTGAAATACGTGACCTGGTTTCCACCACGGACAAACTTTACTTTAACATATAGAGATTTCATAGGAGTAAACATTAAAAGTATTCCTTCCTTTCATATATATCCATATATTTGATAAACCTGCGAAAAAAATGGTGGTGTAGGGAAGAAGGTATACCTGGGCTTATATAGACACCAAAACCATATACTTGGCATCCATCGAAATGACGAAACGAACGCACTTTTGACATTCTCTTCTTGGCCACGATTTTTAATGTGAATGAAGTATTTATTTCACGTACAACTGGCTCGTTTGTTAATTTCTATTTTATCACTATAGGGTTATTTCCTTGTTGATAAAACAACAACACTACATAGAAGTTTGTTTATGTCTCGGTTTATGTTTTTTTGTTAATAACATTATTAAAGGATATGAATGTTCTAACCGAAAATGACGTTCCAGGTGCAAAATTACCGGGTCCGCCTGAACAGTGTACAATTCACCAACTTAACGATGGGTACAGTCACGGAATAAAACAAATTGGGCCAAAATCCGAGTTAGTCGATCGCGTTTAACTGTGCCATGGGAGAGTAAATGTTGATCTGAAAGTTGATGGGGGGGGGAGTGATACCAAATGAAAAAAGACGAATTAGATTCTTCTAGTTTATCTGTTGTTGAGCCAGAGGTATTAACGCCGGGTGTGGATGGAAAGTTTTCCCATCTAGTGACATTCCAGCTATGTTCAACTTCGGACATATCTATTTCTATTTGGTTGAGTCAGTCGATGAAACCTCCCCGAAGCAATCCGAGGAAAGCGATGATGAAGTGGATACAAGCGCTGTAGGAAATCAATTATGTATGAGACTCGACATTCGAGTAAATATACTTCGTATGAAAATACTACAATTGAATACTTTAGAGATTTATTTCGCTTATTTATATGATTAGCATTATAAGAGTCATATCTCAAACATTTATGGTGTCCGTGGTAGAAACCAGATGCCAAACACGAAGCTATTTATAGTAACATCACGAAACCCTATTCAGCAGTAGGTGTTTTTCATCTTCGATGACCTCGGGACAGAAAGGACAAAATCTACACTTTTTGTCTAGGTCCTTGTGTCTGCCTGTTTCAATTTTGAGGCAATGATTGGATAGTCTAAGTCTTGTTCATGCTGTTCGATTATTGATATTTTGTGTATCACTAAGGTAGTTCTCATATCCGATTTTAGTTTTTAGAAGACCATATGTTCTGAGTTTGCTTGGCTGTCTTTTAATTTCACGTAGAGCAGTTTGAGGAAACATGTCATCTAGAAGTTTATAAAACTATAAATGAGCACTTCGATCTTTAAATAGAAAATTATCCAAGATTTTATTTTTTTCTAGCATGGTTTTTATTCCAGTGACCCAAGTAAGGTGTTTATCGATATTAAATTTGTAACAAGCTGCACTTTTTATCACAGCTGATTTCGACCCTATTTTTTATTGTGCTTTTGTTGCCTTACGTGAAGTAGGTGTTTAGGACCAATTCAAAAAATGTCCGATATTTTTGTCTATATTAAAGTCTTGGGGACACGTTGCAATTTGTTGCAAGCGATCGTGATACACTTTTAACTTAATCACCAAACATTCCACATTTCGAAAGAGATAATGACATTTCAATTAGAACGAATGCAACTGATGACGTGTCATTCTAATCGCCTGCAAAAATTGATACGTGTTCCCAAGCCTTAAGTTATAGAATAAAATAGATCAAACGAATGAACATGGAATGATTCAAATAAAGAGAACTTTATTTTCGAGATTAACTTAATTGTCTTTAAAAAATATTTCCTAATTCTATCTTATGTTGCCGAACGGAACCGTGCATTTGAAAGTCAATGAATGCCGATTGTTATGATAATCTAACAAAGTGTTGATGATTTTGGAGAATAAGTTAAGCTTTCTTTTTCTATATTAAGTTAAAGGATGTGTCAAGGTTTTCCTAACTATGATTGCTTGTGATTAGCACCTCTTGTCAGAAAACTTTCATTTTTTGTTGAAACTTGTTAATATCTTAATGATAAAACAAGTACAACTTCTATGTTCGGAATAAAGATTGATGTTAGGCATGTAAGAACACATTGAATCTTTCTCAAAACATTTGAGATCAAAGTTCTAGTTGTACTTTTTCTCTAGATATCTGCCAGCTTCTATATTACACGCTATATCATAAATCGAGGCCCTTGATGCCTCTGGGAGTACCAGCGTACCACGGTACGTCAAAAAATCTCGGAAGTACGGAATAATGAATTGACAAGTACCACTCATGTACACTTGTGGTGTATCGCATGCGTACCTTGGTTTACTCTCTTGACACATGTCAACGTATTAGCGAGTTCTTCCGAAGTGCAGACACTTTTATGCCTAATATTTCTAATATTTTTGATGGTATTTTGCATTGCCAGGCATGTGCCAGACAAAATTCTCTCTCTATGCTCACTCGCTCGCTTCTTCCGAACAGTAATATAAGCTCGACAAATCGATTGGTTTGACATGATTATTTGGTCAGAATATTGATCGATATTTGGGAATGCATCAATTATGGCTGCTATCTGCTGCTAACTTCCTCAAAATGATCTAAAATGAGTCAACGTGGTATTGTGCATGATCTTGGACTAGAGACACGGAAAAAGGTATTTCCGTAGACTATGGAGAGGCCTTTACAAAATATTTAATATCTTATCAGCCCTCCACCTTCCACTTCTTATAGAAACACTAGCGTACACTTACTTACACGCCTACAAGTGCCTTGGTTATTTAGATGTACTGTTATCTCATGTTTATTTCGAGTAAACCAGTCATTTCTTAGGCGTACTAACCGTGTTCAGACATTATTTTTCTGGTCGCATCATGTAATTATTTATCTTACTTCAAATTTGTAAATTTTTCAATGTTGCCTGTTTCATATCAAGAAATTACGACAAAGCTTGTAACGCTGAGGTGCTTTGAGCATGGTAGCCACGTGCTAACCTGCTAGCCACCTGCTCAGATTTAGCACTTTTGGAGTTAGTAGCTTATGGGCTCCTATGGGGTCTTTTCCTTCATAAATGATCAAGGGAAGAACAATTTTTGTTTGGCAAAAAAAAATTATTGCATAATTGTACGAATTATGAAAAAATAAGATTTTGAAAAAAAGAATTCACTTTTTTTGGAATTTCCTGGGAAAATATTTTGGATTTTTTGGGATATTTTACTCCCTTGATGTTCTTCTTTAACCCTGGAGGTCCTATGTGCTACTTGCGTTGCTCGTTTGAGTTTTATTTGGTCCTATGTGGTCCTATGTGGTCCCATGGGGTCCTATGGGGTCCTATGGGGTCCTATGGGGCTTTTAGTAAGTATGACCGCACATAAGTGAATCACTTTTTACTATTTTCTTTGCGCGCCAAATGATTAAAAAGGTCCCTCATTGAACAAAAAGCCGCATACCGCATTGGGACTTGTGTGTCAAACCTCGCTATTGTAAAGATTAACTTACCATAGCCTTATTAAATTCAAATTTCTCGAGGAAAAAGATTTACGATAAATATTCAAATAAGTAACCAATTCTACCTGTTTCTTTTTGTAAACAAATGTTGGGTAGGTGAAATAAGGCCACGGACTACAACAGATACCACAACGGACCACAACGAACCACAACTGATCTCATCGAAGAATTTTATGTCAGTATTAACTATTGTGAGCCGCTGTCGTGCTACTTTGCAGTGGTGATTAAACTTTTTTTTCATTCATAAACAATTGTAATTTCGAGTCACTCCGACAATTGTTTATCAAATGCTATTGAATTTTCATAACATAAAGTAGACAAGGATTGATCCACTGAACGGAAATAGACAGTGTTTGTTAGTTTTTTTAAATGAATATCTTCCTTTTTATGTTGGATAGTCTTTCGCGAACATGCTGGTATTCTAAAGAAGCTTGCATATTACGTAGAGGCAAGGAAAGCCATTTCCTGTATTAAGCTACCATGTCGTTCTTTATTTTACTCCTGCTGACTTTGTGTACGCGTGTGTGTTTATATCAGTGTGCGTGCACGTGTGCGTGTGCGTGCGTATGCTATGCGTGTGTACATGCGTGTTCGTGCGCGTGCGTGTGAGCGTGTGCGTCCGTATGTGCGTGTGTGCATCTTTGTGTGCGTGTTAGTATCAGTTTGTTGTATGTGTAGTTTTGCTTTTGCGCATGTGTGCAAGGTTGCTTGCAAGGTAGAGATGAGATAAAATTTATGGAAAAAGGACCGTCAAAACGGTGTCAAAAATTATGGTATATTCATGGGTGATGAATTGGATTACAATAGACACAACATATAAAGCACAATGGCTCCATAAATTGCCAATAGCCCGCTGCAGTTTGTTGCAATCAAATGCGGACCATCTCCGCCGTGGTACATGGTGATCATCCACTTTACAATAGATATAACTAAATTTCAATATAAAATGAGAAATCATTTAATTGCTTAGCCATTATTTAAGTTTAAAATTTGTAGCATGTTGAGATGACATGTGATAATGAATGATAAACATCAAAAGTATACAAAATGAAACTTGCCTACTTATTGTGTTATTCCACTCTGGTAAAACAAACACGACTAACTAATCGTTTTTTCTTATCAGGCTTAATTTGTCATTTTGTCAACTCATGAAATCAATAATTAATAAAACTAATATTAATACTAGAATTTGAGGAAATGCTTTCCTCGTACAAAAAAACCTGCATATTCGCCGCGTTTCCACTACGAATGAAAGTCCGAAATCGAATTAACTTGAGAGACGCCGCTCATATGTGGAATCTTTAAACTGTTTTTACGGGAAAATAAGACAGCTGACTTTTACAATAACATTCTTCGGTACGTTGTTAGAATAAAAAAGCATCCTAGATGAAGTAAAGTTAAATCCACCTGTCCTTTATTTTTCTGAAAGTGATGCGCGCGTGAGGACTTTATTTTTTTTATTTTTTTTTGTTTAAATACTCTCCTATCTTGACACATACACGTGCGCGTACCCATACACACAGCACACACACGAACAACATACACACATACACATAACTAAGATGTACAAGCCTGTTACGCATCTAAGTCCACGACAGAGCCAGGAGAGCGCATCAGGCGGGTACCTTGCTCCTGCAAGCGCTAGCGAAAAGCACCTTAAAAAACACAGAAAACACACATACACGCACACACTCACACACAACCAGTTATGCTTCATGCATGTTGGAAGAACCAACACATAATCCGATTATCATGGTACGAGACTCATCTAAAGTAGTGGACACTAACAATGCTGATAGTGGGTCAAGTAAACTTTGTTATCACCACTTGCTGCGCAGAAACCCACTGCTCCTAGCCATCCTGAAACTACGTAGATATCAATCTAACGTGACAAGTTGTCACAGTAGACCATTATCTTCATAATAAATGGTAAACCTGAGCAGCTGTCAGTAACACACCAGTTGCCAACCCCTCGCATACACATACATGTTCAAATATACATCAAAATGCACAAACCAGACAATGCGCGTATAGATGGAAATGTGTATAACCATGTATACGTAGGAATAGAGATAAGCAATAAAACACACACATAAACACATACATACACACACACACACACACACACACACACACACACACACACACACACACACACACTCACACTCAATAGAAAAATAAGAGAAGACCACACACTCACACCTTTTGAGTCAGCTTTCTGTTTTCGCTCTTTGCAGAAGAGAATGAAAGGCGAATGATGATAACGAATTTATATTGTTTCGAGAGAGTACAGTAAGAATTCGACGGCGTTTAGCCCGGGGCGTTTATCTAATTTTGGCCCCAAACCTGAGGAGACGTTTACCAGAAGTAGGCGTTTAAATGAAGGGGGAGGAGGCGTTTATTAAAATTATCAGATGTTCAAATTTTAAATATCTCTTCATGAAATTAAATGCACTCAACCATTGATTTCCATTCCATGTCATCAGTTTGATCTATCTGATTCGAAAACTAAACGAACTAGAGATCAATATCCTCATCCTCATCCTCATTCTTCTCTACCTGCTCTGAGTCCGAATCAGTTAGATCAAATGGATTGGTATGTTTCGAAGGATCATCAAACAACTGCTTCTGAGCCTCTTTATTGGGGGGGGGGAGAGGGGGCGTTTATTAGAGGGGCGTTTTAATAGAGGGAGCGTTTATTTAATTTTCGGTCCTTAAAGGGGGCATTTATTAGAGGAGGCATCTAATTGAGCGGGGGAGTTTAATCGAATTCTTACCGTACATACACTCAGTTTTTTTTAATAAGCAACTGTCAATAAGCAACCCAGGGCTGGGAAGGTAAATTCATAAGCAACT
>Ga0099797_101644_pt1 | contig 11294 bp, 3 predicted proteins | sample Uncmet_Sort48C_1_FD_89871 | JGI IMG/M metagenome (GOLD analysis project Ga0099797, IMG submission 89871) | Marine eukaryotic communities from CALCOFI LINE 67, Pacific Ocean - C012_Sort48C_1 | ecosystem: Environmental > Aquatic > Marine > Oceanic | place: Pacific Ocean: Monterey Bay | collected... | reverse complement strand
GCCTGTCTCCGTCGACTGTGGCAGAAGAGGACAGTTAAGCACACAGGTGGTGCTGGCGAGGGCTGCCACAGCCAACGGGCAACTGTTTGTAGTCCATAAACACCGGCAAACCAAGAGGAAGGGCTGGAATACCTGCAAGTAACAAACACGTCAAAGATGGACTCGGCGACGAGGACGTCGCGCGTGTTTAAGGTGGGGAAGGTGAAATGAGGATATAAGATATGACATGTATGGAGGAAGGTGTCAGTCAGAAGGGATGCAGTGCATGCGATGGTGGGCACGTCTGCAAGTGGAGGCTACGAATTTTTTTTCGCTTTTGCTCGCGCGCGTGCCTGGATCATGGTGGGCATGACTGTGGGGAACGTGCACAACCGCTACGCGAGTGTGGGACCAAGACACGTACGCAGAGGGGACAATGCAGGATGCGTGTGCTGACTGGCAAGGGGCAGTTTGGCCCAAGAAGAGCATGCGTCATGGGAGGATGCGTGGACTCATGGAGACTCGATTGGGCAACATTGGGCGCAGAGATGGGCTTTCGTGGACGCGAGGACAACGTGGGGATGTGCGGCGTTCACGCGTGAAGGAACGTGGATGTCGGGTTCAGGGCTGCGAGGCCTCGCCTAGTCGTCTACGCGAGGGGCCAACGCGTCACGGGAAAAAGGATTTTCAGGCTCGTCAAATTGGTTGCACTCGTGAAACTGCAACAATCAATTATTCGTTGTGGTCAACAAGTCAAGACGCGTGCAGGTTTTGGACAAGTAATCACATCGTGGCAGGACAAGTTACGTGGGGAGACATACGCGATTACATGGAACTCGCAACATGTAAATGTTACCAACTTTGGTGCGTCAAACCGTCACATCGTCGCGTAACACGTGCTGTGGCTAGTCAAAACTGGGCCGTGCAACCAACTAAGCCTTTTTCTATCCAATCTGCTTCGGTCAAACACCGTCCCGAGTTGATCGCCGGAGACGCGTGCGTGTGAAGAGAAGAGACGCCCTTGGGGCAGGTCTCAGGTGCATCTCGTGGTCTATCATTCGTGGGCATGGATGTGGACGCGTGAGCCATGAGTGGGCTTGCAGGGGGCAGGCTTGGTCAAAGGCCATTCCAAGCTTGACTTCCGGCTATTGTGTGGGTGGTGGAGGTATGAGCTCCTAACCAATGCTGCCGCGTGAGACACTCAACGTGGTGGACAGGTGGTGGAGGTGGACGTACGTGCGTACTGCGTGAAGCGCCGAGGGGCTATTCTAAGTGTGCACACTTTTGCTTGTGGAATACGTCGTGGGCAGGATCAGCTACCCAGCCGACGGTTGCCTAGTTTTCTTTCGCAGTGACGGCGCGGGACACCCCGCCGTAACCACTTGCGGGCTGTCCTCGTTTACTGTGCTGCAGCGAGCTACAGGCGTCAACGGGCGGTCAACGGGTCAAGGCTCAACTGTGCAACGGTCAATCTTCGTGAGACCGCTGACCATATCTACCATGACCAACACATGAGAATATCCGTCTTCTGTTCTCGGCATTTTGGCGTGGTCAAAGCACACGGCTTGGTTCGGCCCATCTTCTTCCCTCAGCACATGCCGACCATAGGCTACCTTCAGAACATCTGTGTACTTGTGTGCCCCCAGCTTTGCACAGACGCCATAACAAGTCCTGACATGTTCCTTCACATCACGTGTCATTCCTGGCCACCAGACCTTCGCCTTCATCTTCCCCAAGGTGCGTTGCCAACCAGAATGTCCATGAACTCGATGTCCATGATAGAAATGCAACACATCTGCCCTTAAGTTGTGTACCCTCGGTATCACCCGCTGATAGATGACCTTTTTCCCTCCTAGATATGCTTTCTCCTTTTCCTTGACCTTCTCGTGCTCCTGCTCCTTTAGATCACGAGTCTCTGGTCCCATATCTTTAATCCACTTGCGCGCTCCGATGCCATGTTGCATCGCCAGCTTTAGCAACACCCCCTTCGGTGATAACTCAAAATCCCGAATCCTCACTGCCCCCTTTCGTGTCGTTCCCAATAACAGCTCCTCCTCCTTCCCTTTTCTTTGACTGGAATCTTCCAGCCAGCCGATGACCTTTGCCAGTTCTGAGTCTTCACGCTGCGCAGCTGCCAACTGTGAGTCGTCTGGCAGGCTGAACGCTCCCTCATCTGACTCTTGCTTCTCCACCGTCTCCTCAACATTCACCTCCTCATCCGCCTCTGACAACATCTCCTTCATCGCCTGCTCGATCACCTGCTCCCTCCCCGTCTGCTCATCTTGGATCTTCAGGTTCCGTGCCCACTGATTCACCCATCGCATACCCTTCTCATAGCCTTGCTCCACTAGCTGCAAGCATGCAAGACCCAGCGCAGGGTTCGGCTTCGAGTAGAAGCTGGCAACAGGCTTTATCGGCCCCATCCGCTTGCCTGGCGGCACCTCTGGAATGTCCTGCTCGTAGTCATCATCTGCCAACTCCTCCTCTTCACCCTCCTTCTTCGGCAAACGTGACAGCGCATCCGGCACCACATGTACCTTTCCCGGCTTGTAAATCACATTGTATCGAAACGGCTGCAGCAACAATTGATGACGCACAAGCTTATTGTTGTCGCACCTCCGATCCTTCAAAGACTTGAGTGCTTCATGGTCTGTGACCAGATCAAACTCAGCATTCATCAGATACGGCCTCCACCGCTTCACACACTCCTGCAACGCAATCGCCTCTAAATGGGTTGGTGCATTCTCGTCGTCCTTGATCTTCCTGGACAACTTCTTAGACAGGTATTCTACCGGCTTCCACACTCCCTCATCATTCTGCTGGCAGAGCACTCCTCCCACCTGCTCCATCGAGGCATCCAACTCCACTCTGAACTTCTTGTTATAATCCGGATGTCTCAGCATCACTTCCGGTCCGATGAGCGCCGCCTTGATCCTCTCAAATGCCTCCACTGCAGCTGCCTCCTTCATGGCCCTCGCAATCCCCTTGTGATTCTCCTGTCGCGTGAGCCTCGATATGGGCTCTGCTATCTTGGCATAGTCCTGGATGAATTTGCGATACCATCCCGACATGCCCAGAAACCCTCGCACCTCCTTCAGCGTCTGTGGCAATGCGAGTGCCTGGATGGCTTGCACCTTCTTGGGCGACGGCCTGATACCTTCTCCATCGACGATATGCCCAAGGAAGTCCATTCTGGAAATAAGAAATCGCGACTTCGACAACTTGAGCGTCATGTTGGCGTCCTTAAACCTCTGCAAGACTTCCACCAATCGCTCGATGTGCTCATCCACGGTGTGCGAATATGTGCAACAGTCATCAATATAGACTATTACACTTTGCCAGGTCAATCCCCCCAGCACCGTGTTCATCAGCCGTTGGAAGTTGCTACTGGCATTGACGAGCCCGAACGGCTGCGTGCAGAATTCGAATTGCCCGTCAGGCGTTATAAAAGCAGTCTTCTCCTTGTCTGCCTCCTCAAGTTCTTGTTGCCAAAATCCTGAGTTGGCGTCCATCTGAGAAAAATACTTGGCTCCTGCCAACGCCGCCAATGTATCATCGATTCTTGGAATTGGCATCGCATCAAACTTCGTCAGTTTGTTTAGCTCCCTAAAATCAATACAGAAACGTTGTGATCCATCTGGTTTGGCCACGAGAACGGGCCTAGCTCCCCACGGACTCCTGCTCGGCCTGATTACTCCTAGCCTCAACATCTTCGCAACCTCAGCACGAATCACCTCTCGCTCCTTGGGTGCCAGTCGATATGGCTGTGCCCGCACCGGTTGTGCGTCACCTGTGTCAATTTTGGCCTTCAGCCAGTCGACCCTTCCGATGTTCTCCGGATCAAGGTATTCCAGGTATGGTTCAAAAGCCGCCACCAACTTGTCTTTGTCCTTATCCTCCAGCTTATTGAACTCATCCCCGGTGTGATCCCGAATCATTTGTCGCAGAACTGCTCGCCGGTTCTCGACCTTGTTCGCCTCTTCTGTCTGCAGAAGACCAATCTCAATGCCATTGATCACCTCCGGCCATTGCCCCTCTTTCCGAATCAGCCAGACTTGTTCTGGATCGTCCTCCACGCCCCTCACAATCTTCTTGCCCTGTTCCGTCTGAATCTCCCTGCAGAAGTACTTCTCTCCCTCCTTCTTTTCCAGCTCTTGCACCATGTATCCCTGCTCCAACCATCCGCCATCCAGCTCCTTGGCCGCCAGCACCATCACTACCTCCTCTGGCGCCTTGACCGCCAACTTATGCCGGATCTCATGTTGTTCCTCCTCATTGGTCACTTCACCCACATCATTGTAAATGACACGTTTGCCAGCCCAGCTTCCCAACACTGGCAACTCTGAGCTGTGCTTGAATTCTTTCATGCCTGTACCTGAGCCACCCTTCCTCTTGATCTCCTTCATATAGTGTGGCCTCAGCATCCTATGCTCAGTGGCGCCTTCAGACTTGATCGGAGCCACCACCTCGCACAGCGTCGTGCCCGCCCGTATCTTCACCGGCACCTTCCCCATATTTCGAACATGAGCCGCTATGTGTCTCGTTCCCGGCTTAGCTCGCCCTGCATGCACCATCAATTGGCCGCGTGCCTGTTGCTCCGCCGTCGGCTCTATCAAATAATGTGTACAACCTTGATACTTTTCTTCTCTTGGCATAGCTCGCAGCGCACATGGCGATCCTTGCTCATCAACAAATCTCACCTTCACTGGAACCAAGGCGCCGGCTGGTACAATCACACCCTCCGTAGCCTCTGCCTCCAATGCCCACTCTGGCCTCTTTACTCCTCCTCTGATCTCACCCTCTCTGGCCTTGGCCCACCTGCCCAGCTTATCCATGATCTGCTCACTGAACGGCAGCCTCCTCACCTTCTTACCCCATCGAATGGCCTCCCAAGCTGTTCTCTGCATCCTCGCGGCTTGTTTGCGGCAGGTCCACAACGCTTCACTGCCCAATGCCTCCTCAGCATCCACCCACACTCGATTAGAGTCTGCATCCTCGTCCTCAATCTCCACATCGCCCTTGACCACAGCACCCCACAGCCGAATCTGATCCTTCGCACCTTCTGAGTGGTCTGTCCACTGCATCTCCACTGCCAATCTCTTGGCGTCCCTCAAAGCCTCTGCTGCATCCACCTCTTTCTTGCACAGCTTCACCTTTACCAGCGGTGGCATTATCTGATACCTCTGTTGCAGCGCACAGCCAAACTTTCCCTCCCCATCTTTACTGAGATATACCTGCGGCACAAATTCTCTGCCCCTTCTTGTCAATCTCACCAACACTCCTTCATTCAGCTCCATCAATTCCTCAGCGATCATCTCTGCCTCCTTGTCAGATCGCCCCAGCTGCGTCCCGTCATCAGCTGAATCGTCATCTTTCACCACATTGCCGTGCTCGTGTGCAGATTGATCCCACTCATCATTCCCTGCGCATAAACCCGATTTACCTGGTAGCGAAGACGGCTCCTTCTCACTCACCGAGCCCTCGTCGGTCTCACCGCATTGCGTGTACCCTACTTGCAGCCCTGTGCCTTCCCTCCCAGCTTGCTCACCATGATACATCTCATCACACCCATCAGCTACAAGGAAGCTGGGCTGATAGTGCTCTGCCATCCAGCTGAGTCTCCCCTTGCACCATCTGTACACTCGCTGCGCCTGTGCTCCCATGAAACCCGACTCTACCGACGGCCTCTCTTCTCGCAATGTCCATTTGGCGCGTGCCAGCCTTGCCCGCACCCTGGCTTGCATCATTACTACCACTGCCTTGCTCACAGAGTACCTTCGCTGTTGAGCAGCTCGAGCCCAATGTGCCTGCAGCACCTTGATCGCCGCCCTCTGTTGCGCGTACCTTGACTGTTGAATACATGAGCGCATGGTTGCTTGCCACATCGTGACCGCGCACTGCCGCTCTGCCACTTGCTGCGCATACCTCGCTCGCTGGATATACGCTCGTATTCTTGCCTGCCATTTCTCGGCCACCATGCCTTGTCGCTGTCTTGTCCGACCGCCCTTGGCAAGCCTCTTCTGTCTTCGCTCAAGAAAACGCCACTCTGCTGATCCGCCGGGCCCCTGTGCGGTGTATGCCTCGAGTACCTTGCACACCACCCAATCTGCCGTGTTTTGCGGAACGGCCATCGCCAGCGCACGGCGAGCGGCAGCACTCTTCACATCAAGCAACTTTGGACCTAAGTCTCTGCATCTCAGAGCAGCCGCCACCTCTCTGGGCGTGAACGCTCTCACCAGCTCCTTCTCTGCAATCTTGTCCCTTGTCCATCCACAGAACTGTCCCGTCAGCGCACTTGGTAACAATCCTTCATACGGATTGACTACTCGACTGGGAAATCCTCCTGTACCTGCCGACAGCCGATCCTTTCCTTTGTCTTGTCGTCTTGGCGCCTCACATATTAGTGCCTCCGTCACCACCCCTTCATGCTCACACCGACTCCAGTCCAGATTGTCAAAATCAATCTTGGGCATTCTGTAGTATGCTGGCTCTCTGTCTTGATCACTGTCCATGACATCGGCTGCATTCTCTTCAGCCTCTTCATCTTCTTCTACACTGATGTCGATGGGAGCGATGAAATCCAATTTGTTAGCTAGCACTATCCACAAGTGATGCTTATGAATCTTCGCCTTGAGTCCATTCAGCGGGCTTGGCGTCTTCTCGGCGTGCATGTCTGTCACACTAATATGATATCCTGGCATCAGTTTGCCCAGGCCCTCTTCCAACGACAACCCACCCATGGCTGCTCCAAACCCATGCACATTTTCAATCACGATGATCGGCATCCCTTCCCCAGCATAAACAGACTTCAACTCCTCTAGCACTGGCTCCATCAACCTTCCCTGTGGATCTCCACGTCCTTCACCGCTTCCAGCCCCAGACCACGGCGAGCAGGGAAACGAGGCATGCACCATCTGCACGCTCGCCCTCTCGTAGTGGCTGGCTTTTAGATGTAAGGAGTCATCATACAGCTTCACATCTGGAAGTGCCCTCATCAACTCCTTACGCGCTTCGCAATCCACCTCAGCCCCTATGACCGTGTGAGCATGTCCAGAGTCTCGAGCCGCCTTGGAAACGGCCGCTGTGAAACCCATGCACAGCTCAGCTATCTTGATGCTGTCCTGCGATTTTCTTAACTGCAGAGGCGTGGTCGCGGGCATGTCCCGAAATTTTTCTTTCCTGAGTTTTAACTGTTGATCTCCACTGACTTCCACAGACTCATACAGAGCATCTGTGTATTGATCTTGACAGTCTTGCATCATCTGATTTGCTTGTCTCATGACTTCATCCCTGCTCTGCTTATGACCCATCGCCTTGCTCCCACCCAAGCGTTTGGTGGCCAAGTTGACCGCCTGACGATGTGAAATCTGCCTTAATGACATCAAGTGCCTTCGTTCCTTGGACATCTTCTCCTTTCTCACAACTGCCGGCTCCTCCTCTATGCAAGCATACTGGCCCACAGAGATACAAACTGCCCCCGCTTGCAGGCCAACTCGCACCGACGTTGTTTCAACTCCAAATACCCCACAGCCTATCCCGTGCGGCGTCCTCGTCGCATTCTGATCCATCCCTAGCTTTGCCAGCGCTGCTTCCACGCGCATTTCTAGCCGATCACCCTTGGGCTCCATCTGCTTCACCTCCTCGAGTGTACACCATTTCTTCATTAAGTGTTCTTGATCGGCCTCAAGCCTCAATGTGTTCGCCTCGCTAGACTCCAGCAACACTACGAAGTCCCACAGTTTCCAATTTCCACCTTGGTCACCATCATACCTCGCCACTTCTTTGAATCTTTCCTCTCCTAGATTAAGGCCCACTTCCTCCTCAACCTCCCGGCGCACGCATTGTGGCATCGTCTCATCCTGCTCCTTCTTCCCGCCAAAGACAAACCACTCTCCCATCATTGGCTGCTTTGCCCTTAGCCCCAGCAAGATCTCCGGCTCAGCACCGTCTCTTCTGCGCACAATCACTGCTTGTGCTGCCCGCTTGTTAGATTGCTCTTTCTCCTCACCTTCCTCCGCCACAGTTGTCTTCTCCTCCCGTTTAAGCACCCTGGTGGCCGTCAGCTCTCCCTTCTCTGACATTATCGCATGTTTGTAAACACCCTTTACTCCAGGCAGCACTCCAGCCCGGTCTCCAGCCTCTTCTCCGGCTTGTTCCCCCTCCTGCTCAGACTGCTCCTCTCTTGGTGACACCGAGGCCGCCTGTTGACATTGCTCCTCGCAAGCCACGCCCCCTGCCTCTTCCTCACCTGATCGCTCCTCCGACACCCCTGATTGCTCTTGATCTGCTTCCTGCATGCCCGATTCTGACGCTTGTCCGAAGACTGACAGCTGTTTTGTGCAGTCTTCTTCATTCAGTGCCTTATCCTCCTTCAATACAGTTTGCCGATCCTGGCCAGCTTGCTCCATAGTTCACCGTGCCTTCACACGCATCTCAAGCCGATCCAGCGGGGAAATCAGCTCAACCTCCATCGGGTGTGTGATGAGATATGCTCTCGGTGCCTTCTTGTCTTGCCCCTCCACTCCTTTAGTCACCTCATCCTGCCATCGCACTCGCGCGATTCTCTCCACCGAGTCACGCACCTCCTGCTCACTCTTCGGCACCAAACTGTACGCATCTGGCTCTGCAAAGTTTAGTCCTCGAGTCAACGCCATAACCGTTGTAAGTCCCAGTGCGCAGCGCACGCCTTGCATGTTTATCTTGTCTACGACTACCATCCATGTCCAGACACCCACATCTCGCTTGCCCAAAGCTACATGAACCATTGCTAGCTCTTCTCTGTTGACTTGTCCTTCAAAGCCTGTGCAGACAATCTTGCGTTTGATGGCATTAGCCAGCGAGCTCTTGGACAACACCGCCTTCTCCACCACTGAGAATTGGCAGCCAGTATCAAGGAGGAGACACCCTCCGAAGAATTCCGAGACTGAACAACCAAACAGTGCTCCATCCATTTTAAATGCACATCCTCCGATGATGGGCGGCACTTTGTGTAACGAAAGCGGCGGCACTCGTAGTCCAGTTTCATTATCCACTGCACCTCTCCACACGTCCTCCTCAGCCAACTCCGCAAGAGCCACTTCCATCATCTCCATCGGTCCCAGCGATATGGATTCCCCTTGCAGACTGCTGGTACAGGGAACGGCCACCGGTGCTTCAGCATCTGACAGCCACTCCGCCATCTCCAACAGCATCTGTACTCTGGCATCTCGAAACGATCGCTCTAAGTCAGTTGCCTCCTGCATGCCTACTCTGAGCACCTCCTCCTGATGCCAGCCATGTCGACTAGCATCCTCCTCCTCTTGAATAGTCTCCAATCTCAACACACCGTGATCAACAGCCCTCCTTACCAACCATGCCTCGTCCGGCATTCGACCCGTCTTGTGTGTGAGGATTTGCGCACCAAGCCGCTCCTGTTGCTCCTCCGCCCATTCGCTCCGCCTGTCGTTCACCCATCGCACCATGACTGGCCCTACTTCTCCTATCATGGCCTGAAATTGCTGCTCGGACAACTCCCATTGGACGTCGTGTGGTGCCACGGCTGTGCACATAGTGCACCACAATTTCATCTTCTGATGCAGGTGCCGGGCTACGATGCCTACAATGTCCTCCGACGTTAGTCTGCCTCCCACAGCCTCATCCCTCGCTGCCGCTGCTCGTGCCGCCACTTCCCTGACACGGCACTGACACTGTTGTCCCCTGAGTTCACATGCCACACACACTCCCAACTCCAGCAACACGTTGACATGGCAACCACTTGCGCCCCCGACCGGCACCGCCACTGCCCCGGATACTGCCGCCGTTGACGCACTCGTCATCCCTGCCATCTCCTCGCCCAGCTGCAGGCTCGATCCGTCACAGCAGCAGTGCAGTCTGTGCAACTGACATACTGTGCAGACACCTGCCTCCTGCATTCGTTGCAAGGACACCTTGCCCTTCTGCTTAACAGCCCTTGCCTTCCCCTTCTCTCCTCGCGACACATCCTCTGCACTCTGCGGATGTTCCCCTCGGTGTGGCTGCTCAGGTGACGCTTGTTGAGCTGCTGCTAGCCGGCCCTGCAACGCTGCCATCGCTGCCTCGTGTTCAAGTTGCTGTTGCTCCCGCTCCCTGCATCCTTGCAGACGCTCTCTTTCTGCAGCCTCCAGCCTGCTCTGGAGTGTCCGCTGTGCCTCGGCTGCCTCCAACATATCGCGCACATGTGCTCGCGCTACTTCAGCCAGTTGTGATCTCTGCTCTACAATTTCCTTCTCGCAGATTCCGATAGTTTGCTCCATCCTCCTCATGGACTCCTCCCTCATTCTCCTTAGCATCGGCGGCTCTTGTTGGATCACGTTGACCGCCACTCCCTGATCGAGTAGTGGCCAAGATCCGTCACGCGTGTACGAGATCTCAGTCTGTACCGAAGCATCAGCACTCTCCACCCGTGCCTCTGCAAGCCTGGATGATGTCGCTCCCGACATCCCTCCACTGAGCGCCTCTGGCCAGACTGTTGATACCTGCGCTCTGAAAGCCTCCAGCTGATCCATTGCCTCAGCTGTGGCTCGCCATGCAGCCTCTACTTCGTCCTTCTGCCTCATCAGCTGCTGATCCCGGACTCGCACCATCGACTGCCACTCTTCCCATTCCTCCGATTCCTTCTGATGATACAGCTCAAGTTCTGCCTTGAGCTGCTGCACCTCTTCGTTCTGATGTCGGCGCTCAGCCTCTCGGCTCTGCAAGAGCTGCCGCAGACCATTGCGTTGCTTCTCCATCAGATCACTCTTGCGTGAATGCATTTCACTTCGCTCCCTCAGCCACTCGACCTTAGCCACGAAGCTCCTCTCAGGCTTCTCCTGCCACAGTCGCAACAGCACTTCCTTCTCCTCCAAGAGAGTCACTGTGGCCACCGCTGCTTCATGAGCCTGCAACTCCAGGGCAACATTGCATACTTCTGCCAGTTCCCTCTCCAACATTGTCGAACTGTCGGCGTCTACTGTCCCACGCTTCCCCACCGTTTCCCAAACATTCCAGACCCTTTTGCTTACAGCCCAAAGTAGCTTCTCACCCCACCATCCCTTCAATCTTCCGGCCTCACTGTCAGCCCATCTGACAGCCACCACCTTGTCCCGTTGTTCCCTCGTTAGCATCTCCAGCATGCTCGCCACTCCACTGCTCTTCTCCTGCAGTCTTTCTGCCAGCTCTGACCAACTCACCACCATCTCCGCCACCTCGTGCGCCTTGAGTTGCATCAGTCTCATCCTGATTACCATTTGTGCTATATGTTGTGCACATTCCTCTTGACCCCATCTGATCAGTGCATTCACGAGTTCGACATCATT
>Ga0099797_101643_pt1 | contig 11295 bp, 7 predicted proteins | sample Uncmet_Sort48C_1_FD_89871 | JGI IMG/M metagenome (GOLD analysis project Ga0099797, IMG submission 89871) | Marine eukaryotic communities from CALCOFI LINE 67, Pacific Ocean - C012_Sort48C_1 | ecosystem: Environmental > Aquatic > Marine > Oceanic | place: Pacific Ocean: Monterey Bay | collected... | reverse complement strand
AATCGCTCTCGTGCCGCCTGGCCGAGCGAGAGCGCCTCGAATCGCTCCCGTGTTGCCCTGGCTAAGCGAGAACGCCTCGAATCGGTCCCGTGCTGCCCTGGCCGAGAGAGAGTGCCTCGAACCGCTCCCGTGTTGTTTTGGCTAAGCGAGAGCGCCTCGAATTGCTTTCGTGTTGCCCTGGCAGAGCGAGAGCGCCTCGAATCGCTCTCGTGTTGCCCTGGCTGACCGAGAGCGCCTCGAATCGGTGCCGTGCTGCCCTAGCCAACCGAGAGCGCCTCGAATCGGTTTCGTATTGCCCTGCCCGAGCGAGAACGCTTCGAATCGCTCTCGTGGTGCCCTGGTCGAGCGGGAGAGGGAAAGAGGCGGGGTGAGGGGAGGGTGAGTAATTTAGCTCACCAATACACGCCCCTCCTCTCGGTGTGTTAGGGTTAGCCCATCTCACCATCATGTGGTTGGGTTGATTTCAACCGATCCCCGCCCCGCTGAATGGTTTTGGGCTCAAGCCACTCACCCACCTACCCTTTCCCCCCCTGGGTGGGTTAGGGTTCAACCCACTCACCCACCCACTCCACCCTCTCTGGGTGGGTGGGTGGGTGGGGGGGCGGGGGGTGGGCGCGGAGGAGGTCGTCTGGGAAACCTCCGCTGGGCAGGCCGGACTTGAACATCTAAGAGTGATACAGCGGCAGTGGAAATTGGATTCAAGAGGGCGAGTCAAAAAAGTTAGGAGTTAGGTCTGAAACATGCAGATGTCTCAAAATCAGTGATTTCGTTTGACTTCTGACTAATTTTCCCACTTCCTTAGGTCAAGACATATCCAGCAATGCGTTCGTTGGGTTAGTTTATGCGTTGTAGCAAAATCCCTCTTGAAGAATATATTTTTCTATGGCACCGAAAAGGTCAGATTTTCAAGAAATTTTGAGTTTTCTCAAAATTTGTCGGTGAGCTTTCAGGAAGCTTCTAGGATGACCAGCGAGTGGGTTTGAGCGTCTGTTGGCGTCCAGGCAAAGTTTTTGATGCTGAACAGGGTATACAACATATCGCTAATGCCGAGGTGTTTTCAATTGTTAGGGGCTGTTGGTATGGTGTTCTCATGTTTTGTCGCCGCCTTGCAGGACGCAGATCCAGCGTGGCGGGGTCGATTAGCAGGGGCCTGCAAACACGATCTCAAGAGAGCGTCGCGGTGTGAGAGATATTCCGGGGAAGGCTCTACGCGTCATCCCGCGCGGTGAAAAAAGGTTGACGGTTTACCGTGCGCATCAAGTGCAGATATCTCGGAATCTGTGAGTTCGTTTTGCATAGGAGCAATTTTTCTCCCTAGTTCAGGTCACGAGCTATCCAGAAATGGCTTCATTGTTTGTGTTTATGCTCTGTAACAAAATATCCGGTGAAGCATTTTTGTTGTGATGCAAAGACATTCGGGATTTTCATGATTAGTAGAATTTTCTTGAAAGTTGACGGGGATCTTCTTGGAAGCTTCTAGGATGAGTTCAGTGAGTCCTAGACTATTTTCGAGCATTCTGGAATGATTTTTGGACATCACGAAGCGTTTTGAACAAATCGGGGAATTTCGATATTTTTTAGATTTTGCGATAATTTCTGACTTTGTAATGATTTTATTTTTCGTGATTTTCAATGATAAGTAGAAAGTTGCTTGGAGGAATAATTGCCGTCCATCAAGCATGTTATTTAGGAAGAAACGCTCTACGAGTCATCCCGCGAGGTAAACAATGGTTAGCGGTTTCCCGCGCGCTCCAAACATTTGGCGCCGGAAGGATTTTTCGTGATACAAAAAATTGGAGATTTTCATGATTTGTAGAGTTTTCTCGGAAGTTGTCGGGAGCCTTCCAGAAAGCTTGTAGGATAGCTGGCGAATGTCTTGAAGTGCCTGCGCCTGTCCAGGCATTAATTGTGTTACTGAAAAGGATACAGAAAAGATCGCTGACGTCGAGTTGTTTTTAAGGGTTCGTGAGGTTTTTATGATGTTATTCTGGTGTGGCGGGGCCCAGGTGCAGCGTGGAGGCATCGATTCGCTGGGGTGTTGCAAGCGGAAGCTAAGAGAGCGTCGCGACGTAAGCGATTTTCCGGGAAAGGCTCCACGAGTCATCCCGCGCGGTAAACAAAGGTTGACGGTTTACCGCGCGCAGCAAGTATCGCAGACCTCCAAGTATTTGCAAATGTTTGAGGATCTTCCATTGCGTTCTTATGCTTCCACGCTGCATGGTAGCAACCCGATCGAACGTGTGAGAGCCGATTTGGTAGGATCTCGCAAGCGAGAGCTGGCGAGAGCGTCGCAACAAAAGTGATATTCCGGGAAAGGCTCTACGAGTCATCTCGCGCGGTGAACAAAGGCTGACAGTTTACCGCGCGCACCAACTTTGATTCAAATGGGCGAGTCGAAAAAGTGGCTCGTAGAGTGTTCTGTGCTTTAAGAGTAATACAGCGGCATCGGAAATCTGATTCAAAAGGGCCAGTCAAAAAGTGATGTAAATGGTTTACATAAATGAAGATTTCTCAGAATCTGTGAGCTCGTTTGACTTCGGAGCAATTTTCCCGCCTAGCTTAGGTCACGAGCTATCCAGGAATGCATTCGGTGTGTTTGTGTATGCGTTCTAGAAAATTATCTCTTGATGCATAGGTTTTTTCTTGTCACCAAAAATTGGAGATTTTCATGAAATTCAGAATTTTCTCGAAAGTTACGAGGAAGCTTCTAGGAGGCTTCTTGGATGTCTAGCGGGTGTTCCGAGGTGCTTCCGAGTGTCGGGCATATATTTTCGATGCTGAAAATGCGCGAGGGATTATAAAACATTTGCGGTATTTTCATGTGTTTGAAGCGTTTTCAGGAATTTCTCATGTACTCGTCGCTTCAGTCAATGCCCGAGATGCAGCTTGTTGGGGTCGACCCGCCCAGGTTGTTACATGGAAGATCTAGGTGGAGCGTGCGGGAGTAGAGGGGCAGTCGGGGGAAGGCTCTACGAGTCATTCCGCGCGGTAAACAAAGGTTGACGGTTTACCGCGCGCATCAAGTTGGCAGTTCGGGCGGGAAAACACAAATATCTCGGAATCGGTGAGTTCAATTGGAGTCGGAGCAATTTTCCAGCCTAGACGAGGTTGGGACCAGGGTATGGGAGAGAGTCTGGGAGAGAGTTATGCGGCGATGGAGGGTCCCACTAGCGCAAATCCTAAGGCTAGGTAAGAACCCCTAAGGCTACGCCTGTTTGGGGAAAAACTCTACGCGACGCATGTGTCGAGTTGCAATTCTTAATTCAAAATCGCATCTAGAAAGCGCTGCGCCGGCTTTCATGTTGTTCCCTGGCGCAATTCCGACGTGCAAAACTCATGAAAATCTTAGTTTTTATGAAATTTTCAATGTGTTTTCAATGGTTTTCTCCGCATCCTAAAATGGTCCACCGAACGTCTAGGAGCCTACAAGTACGCTAGGAAGCACCTAGAAGCTTCCTAGAAAATTTCTGACACTCCATGAGAAACTTCAAAAATCACTGAAAATCTCAAGCTTTTCGTGAAAACAAATCGATTGTTTCTATGATTTTCTCGACTTCCCAAATTGTTCCCAGGAATCTCTAGGAAGCTTCCTAGCACTCCAGGAAGGCCTTAGAAGCGGCCTAGAAGCTTCCTGGTAGTATTCGAGAAACTTCGAAATCATGAAAAAACTCAATTTTGGGGTGCATAAAAAAATCAATGCTCAAGAGGGAATTCCTCCCAGGGAATAGAATCGACACAGCGAGTGCATTCCTGGATAAGTATTAACCTGATCTAGAAGAGAAAACTGATCCGGGGTCACGTGGTGCGCGCGGTAAACCGTCAACCTTTGTTTACCGCGCGGGGTGACTCGTAGAGCCTTCCCCGGAATACTTCTGATTTCGCGACGCTCTCGGCAGGACTTGCCCGCAAGATCCCGGCAAATCCAACCCGCCTAGCTCCATCACGGTCCAGCAACACAGTCACGAAACATAAGAACACTACGAAAATCATCCAATACCTGAAAAGACATAGACGTCAACCATATTTTCTCAAACATTTTCAGCCTCTGAAACTCATCAAACGACACTCGAAAATAATTCCGGACAATCGCTATCCATCCTAAAGGATCCCCCGTGGCTTCCCGACGACTTTCGAGAAAACTCAAAATTTCATGAAAATCTCGACTTCTTGGTGTCATGAAAAAACCTATCCCTCCGTACAGCTTTTTCTCAAACGCATAGACAAACACACCGAATGCATTTCTGGATATGTCTGAACCTAATCTAGGTAGGAAATTGCTTAGAAAACAAACAAACTCACAGATTCTGAGAAATCTTGATTTTTCTGAACCACTTGGTGCGCGCGGTAAACCGCCAACCATTGTTTACCGCGCGGGGTGACTCGTAGAGCCTTTCTTCCAGAATAACATGCTAACCCAACGACCACAATTCCTCCAAGTAACTTTCCAGCCACTATCGAAAATCGTCAAAAAGGGTGAAATCCACAAAAATCTCGAAATATCGCAGAATCTCGAAAAATCTTTCAAATTCCTATTTTTCAAAATGCTTCGGGCCATCCTAGAATCGTTCCTAAATACTCGCGGATACTCTAGGACTTACTCAAATCACCCTGTAAGCTCCCTAGAACCTTCCTAACAACTGTCGAGAAAAATCTGCAAATCGTGAAAATCTCGAATTTTGAGTGTTGCCAAAAATCTTTCCTCCAGTAGGGATTTCTCTAAAACGCATAGACAGACACGACGAAGCCATTCATGGGTAGCTCATGGCCTAAGCTATCCGGGAAAATTGCTCCGAAGTCCATTGAATTCACATATTCTGGGATATCTTCATTTTTGTGTCCAAAAATCACACTTTTTGACAGCCGAAATTGAAGCACGATTTCCCAGCAAACCGTATTACTCTAAGAGCTAGAAAAGCTCTAAGAGTCACTTGGTGCGCGTGGTAAACCGCCAACCATTGTTCACCGCGCGGGATGACTCGTAGAGCCTTTCTCTCTAAATCATTCGCAATGAGCGATAATCATTCTTGAAGTCGCATTTCATTCATTACGGAAAACACGACAAATTCAACAAATCTCAAAAAAAAAACTCGAAATTTTCGACTTTATTTTCTAACTTTGTTGGCATCCGAAAATCATCCCTGGACACTCGCAGACATTCTAGAACACTCGGTAACCATCCTAGAAGCTTCCTAGAAGCGTCTAAATAACTTTCGAGAAAACTAGAAAATTCATGAAAATCTCGATTTTTTTGGTGTCACCAAAAACCTTTCCTCCAGTAATGATTTGTCTAAAACGCATAGACATACACAACGAAGCCATTTATGGATAGCTCGTAACCTAAACTAGGATAGAAAATTGCTCCCATCTAAAACGAACTCACAGATTCTGAGATAATTCCGTTTTTGTGTCCAAAAATCACACTTTTTTGACAGCCCAATTGAAGCACGATTTCCCTGCAAACCGTATTACTCTAAAAGCTAGAAAGGCTCTACGAGTCATTTACACCACTTTTTGACTCGCCCTTTGAAATCGAATTTCCCCTGTCGCTGTATTACTCTTAGAGCTAGAAAGGCTCTATGCGTCAGTTGAATACACGGATCCTGAGATATCTTCACTTTTGTGTTCGACTTTCGCGATTTTTTCGCTCACCGAATTGACTGTAATTTCCCAGTGCGGCGGTTTACTCTTAGAGCAGAAGGGATCTACGAGTCAGTGTAAAGGCTGCTTGTAACCGTTGAAACGTCGTAAGTTATAATCAAAAGCGTTGATGCGATGAAATGCATGCATGCAATGTCGCCATTGGCCATTGACAAGCAAAAAACCGTATGCAACATCGCCATGCGCCACTCGCTTAAAACAACGTGTACAATGTCGCCATTGGACCCTTCAAAAAAACAATCAAAATTGGCCAAGGATTCACCTGAACCAAAACCATCACATCTTGTGAAAGGTTATGAATAAACATTGTGTGAAAACACCCATGTTTTTTCCAGATGATCAACCAACTGAACCGACATACGTGTGCAACGTCGCCATTTCCCATTGACAAACCAAAAGCAATATGCAACGTCGCCATTCACCATTGACAAACAAAAACCGTATGCAATGTCTCCATTTGTACGTTGCATAACGAAATTAACGCAACTGCTAATATTTGGTTGCAATATGTAAAGCAATGACATTTGCAATGTCGCTGGGCGTAATAATGGTGTCATTACGCTCCCAGCGCTTTCTTAAGAAAGCGCTCCTGGAATCATATTGTTTATGAAATGTCGCCATGTGGTTTTCATTATCAAACAATAATGTGTATGCAATGTCGCAACCTACCATTCTAAATAAATAAATTGTATGCAATGTCGCCATTCACCGTTGTAAATATATATAAGTGGTATGCAATGTCGCCAGCTACCCTTCCAAGTACATAAGTGATATGCAATGTCGCCATTCACCCTTTATATCCAACGGTCCTTAAAGGCTGCTTGTAACCGTTGAAACGTCGTAAGTTATAGTCAAAAGCGTTGATGCGATGAAATTCGTGCATGCAATGTCGCCATTGGCCATTGACAAGCAACAAAACCGTATGCAACATCGCCATGCGCCACTCGCTTAAAACAACGTATGCAACTTGTATGCGCGCGGTAAACCGTCAACCTGGTTTCCGCGCGGGAGGCATGTAGAGACGGAGAATCCTCATCTTCGCGTGCCGATCTAATTATCAGATATGGACACCCAGTACAGCCTGAGAATCGCCGAAACATTCAAAAACCTCGAGCGAGCCAGCAATTCTCAAGAATGGCGCCCATTCCCAAAACCTGAGTCGCACTCTTTCTTCGGCAGTAGAATTTTCCTCGACCTCTCGCTTTCGTAGTCTGAAGCTGCATAATATAGTCTCGAACGCTGCCTTCCGGTAGGCGAAATCTCATTTACGGATGCCGACCACAGCCGAGAATCGCGCGAACATCGAAAAACATCGAGCGAGCGAACGACTCTCGAGAATGGCGCTCATCTCGAAAATCTTGAGCGTAGTCGTTCTCCGGCTGTAGAATTTTCCCGGGCCTCTCGCTTCCAGAATCGGAAAATATATGCCCTAGTCTTGATTTTGGACGATCCTCAGCAAAATCTGTCTTATGAGCGGCGAGATAGCTTCAATTTTGTGAAAATATTTTTCGAAAAAAGCTTAGCCACTCTTCGCCACGATTTTCCCTAGCGGTGTGCTATAAAGAGTTGCTTATCTACGGAAGAATCCTTCTCCGTCTCTACAAGCCATGTCGCCATTGGACCCTTAAAAAAAAACAATCAAAATTAGCCAATGCTTCACCTGAACCAAAAACCATCACACTTGGTGCGCGCGGTAAACCGCCAACCATTATTTACCGCGCGGGATGACTCGTCGAGCCTTTCTCCTCGAATTACTCTCAATGCAACATGATCAATCTCAAACTCGCACTTTATTCATCGCTGGAAACAACAAAAACTCAACAAATCTCAACAAAATCTTGAAATTTTCTACTTTTTTCTCGAACTTTGTGGCATCCAAAAATCATTCCTCGACACTCGCGGACACTCTATAACACTCCGTAACCATCCTAGAAGCTTTCTAGAAGCTTCCTGGCAACTTTCGAGAAAACTCAAAAATTCATGAAAATCTCAAAATTTTGGTGTCATCAAAAAATCTCTCCTGCATCAGATACTTGATGCGCGCGGTAAACCGTCAACCGTTGTTTACCGCGCGGGATGACTCGTAGAGCCCGCTCGTTCTCGATCACTCGTTCCTCATTACGATAATCTAAAATTGGATGCAACTACTCAAAGAAGGACAGAAAACTCAAGCACTCGCTTCAAAAACTGTCACCAATCCATCTAAAAATCTCGAAAAAATCAATATTTCCGGATGGAAAATTATGGTCCAGAAAATCGCTCCTGGATATTCAAATGCACTCCTGGATGTTCTCTGTACATCCTAGAGGCTTCCTAGATGCATCCTGGCGATTCTCGAAAAAAAATAAATTCTCATGAAAATCTCAAATTTTTGGAGTCATACGAAAAAATGTCCGTCACGATAAATCGATTCTAAAACAATAGAATCGACACAACGAATGCATTTCTGGATATGTCTTGAGCTAACCCATGTCAGAAAATTGTTCCCGCGCAATTTCTTTTCATAAATGACATCGATTTCTCTATTTTTGTTATCGACTTTCGCGATTTGTTCGGTCGCCAAATTGAGTCAAATTTCCCGTCGCAGCAGTATTACTCTTAGAGCAGAAAGGCTCTACGAGTCATTTTCTGGGCTTCATAAAATCATCCCAGGGACTTCTAAAAAGCTCCCTGGCACTCCAGAAGCATCCTAGAAACTTCCTAGAAGCTTCCTGCCACTCCTGGAGAAACTTCGAAAAATCATGAAAAATCTGGATTTTGAGGTGCATCCAAAAATGTTTCCTTACTAGGGAAATTCTCTCACGGAATAGAATCGACACAACGAATGCATTCCTGGATAGCTCTTGAGCTAATCTAGGTGGGGAAATTATTCCGGAGCCAATTGAACTCACAGATCCAGAGATATCTTCACTTTCGTGATCGATTTCCCCACTTTTTTCGCTCACCAAATTGAGCTGAATTGGCCCGTGCACCGGTATTACTCTTAGAGCAGAAGGGCTCTACGAGTCATTTTGCTACAGCGCATAGACAGACACAACGAATGCCTTTCTGGATAGCTCGTGACCTCGTGTAGGGGAGGAAATTGCTCCCATGCAAAACGAATTCACAGATTTTGAAATATTTCCATTTTTGTATCCAAAAATCACACTTGTTTGACAACCCGATGCAAGCACGACTTGATGCGCGCGGTAAACCGTCAACCGTTGTTTACCGCGCGGGATGACTCGTAGGGCCCCCTTCACTTCGCAGACCTTGAAGCTGTGTTCCAAACCTATAGCTTGCGTAATTCATGGACTGGTATGAAATCTAAATGAAGCACTGCATTCCCTGATCGAGGGGTTACGCCCGCCGCCCTGGTTTGTTGCACCAAACGCGCGCGAGAACGCCAATTCCCCACCCACAAATCAAAACCAGGAGGGGCGACTCAAATCGAAGGGACCAAAAAAAGAAGATGCGCCCCTCCAGGCTCACACCACGACGGGTGGAGCTGCAAAATTCATGAAAATCTCTGAGTTTTTTTGTACAAAAAAACCGTTTTTTCCGAAAATTGTCTGGGCTTCATAAAATCATCCCAGGGGATTCTAAAAAGCTCCCTGGCACCCAGAAGCATCCTAGAAACTTCCTAGAAGCTTCCTGCCACTCCTGGAGAAATTTCGGAAATCATGAAAAATCTGGATTTCGGGGTGCATCCAAAAATGTTTCCTTACTAGGGAAATTCTCTCACGGAATAGAATCGACGCAACGAATGCATTCCCGGATAGCTCTTGAGCTAATCTAGGTGGGAAAATTATTCCGGAGTCAATTGAACTCACAAATCCAGAGATATCTTCACATTGGCCCACAGTAAACTGTCAACCTTAGTTACTGCGGGGGTGACTCGGAAAGCCTCCTCCGCCCACGCACCCAACCCGACTAACCTCATTATTACCGTTCTTCTTCTGAGGAGGCGAAAAACCAAAAAAAAAACTTTCAAAATATCAAAAATAATGATATGATCATCAAAAAAACGTCGAAAAATCATAATGTTTTTATAAAAAACTAATGTCTCGAAAAATCAATCCCGAACACTCTAAAACACTCCAGAAGACTCCAGAAGCTTCCTGGAAGCTTTCTGGGCTTCCTAAATCATTTTAGGAAACTTCATTTTTTCATGAAATTTTCGACTTTTTGGATGCATGCCCGGACCGGTTCTCGCCAAATACTCAGCCCAGAGGAATAAACTCGAAGCATTTCCTATACCGTTGGATCGCTTTTAACCCAAGGAAGGTTCTGACAAATTCTCAGCAAATTCTGTAGCATGAGCCGCGAGATTTTCTCGATTGAAGGGTGCGACTTTACCAAATAATCAGTTACCATCAAAAAGTGAATTCTCCCTGCACCCATATTACTCTTCAAGCAGAAAAAGCTTTACGAGTCACGTGTGTGATCGATTTCCCCACTTTTTTCGCTCACCAAATTGAGCTGAATTGGCCCGTGCACAGGTATTACTCTTAGAGCAGAAGGGCTCTACAAGTCATTTCCCAGCAAACCGTATTACTCTTGGAGCTAGAAAGGCTCTACATGTCATTTTGTGAAAGGTTATGAATAAAGATTGTGTGAAAAACACCCATGTTTTTTCCAGATGATCAACAAACTGAACCAACATACGTATGCAACGTCGCCATTTCCCATTGACAAACCAAAAGCAACATGCAACGTCGCCATTCACCATTGACAAACAAAAACCGTGTGCAATGTCTCCATTTGTACGTCGCATAACGAAATTAACGCAACTGCTAATATTTGGTGGCAACATGTACCGCAATGACATTGGCAATGTCGCTGGGCGAAACAATGGTGTCATTACGCTCCGAGCGCTTTCTTATGAAAGCGCTCCTGGAATCATATTGTTTATGAAATGTTTCCATGTGGTTTTCATTATCAAACAATAATGTGTATGCAATGTCGCAACCTACCATTCTAAATAAAAAAATTGTATACAATGTCGCAATTCACCATTGTAAATATATAAGTGTTATGCAATGTCGCCAGCTACCCTTCCAAGTACATAAGTGATATGCAATGTCGCCATTCACTTTTTATACCCAACGGTCCTTAAAGGCTGCTTGTAACCGATGAAACGCTGTAAGTTATAGTCAAAAGCGTTGATGCGATGAAATTCATGCATGCAATGTCGCCATTGGCAATTGACAAGCAAAAAACCGTATGCAACATCGCCATGCGCCACTCGTTTAAAACAACGTATCCAATGTCGCCATTGGACCCTTCAAAAAAACACACAAAATTAGCCAAGACTTCACCTGAACCAAAATCATCACATTTTGTGAAGGGTTATGAATAAAGATTGTGTGAAAAACACTTATGTTTTTTCCAGATGTTCAACCAACTGAACCGACATACGTGTGCAACGTCGCCATTTCCCATGGACAAACCAAAAGCAATATGCAACGTCGCCATGCACCATTGACAAACAAAAACTGTATGCAATGTCGCCATTTGTAAGTTGCATAACGAAATTAACGCAACTGCTAATATTTGGTTGCAATATGTAAAGCAATGACATTTGCAATGTCGCTGGGCGTAATTATGGTGTCATTACGCCCCGATCGCTTTCTTACGAAAACGCTCCTGGAATCA
>Ga0099797_101642_pt1 | contig 11323 bp, 1 predicted proteins | sample Uncmet_Sort48C_1_FD_89871 | JGI IMG/M metagenome (GOLD analysis project Ga0099797, IMG submission 89871) | Marine eukaryotic communities from CALCOFI LINE 67, Pacific Ocean - C012_Sort48C_1 | ecosystem: Environmental > Aquatic > Marine > Oceanic | place: Pacific Ocean: Monterey Bay | collected... | reverse complement strand
CAAGCTCCACGCAATTCACCACCTTGTGCACCAGGCATTTCAAAACCAGCATGGATATTATCGGCAACTATAAATTTTTCCATAATTAGCTGTGATACAGCTGATATTTGAATTCCATTTACCTTGTTTCTATACGTAGTAAAGTTCTTAAATCGCGATGTAACATATCTATTGCTACTTTTGTGGTAAGATTTACAAGGAAATTCTGTTGGATAATACTCATCAAAAACTCGAAAACCATAACGCCCATTGGAATGAGCGGTGTTATTTCTAAATTCTAATAGAGGTGTTCCTTTTGGACACACTGAGCTAGCAGCTTTTGTACCACTACTAACACCCGTCACGTGTGATTCTGCGCGATACCAGAAACCATAGTTATCACTGCCAGCTGCAGCATTATGTCTAACATAATTGTCAGGGTTAGTTATCCAAAATGTTGCCGGAGTCTGGTCCGTATTTAACAAGTTGAATCCCCGTCGTGTTAAAACACCAAGATTGTACTCAATAATATTTTTAGTCTCGATAGCATCTTCAATAAAATATGTATGCCCTTTAACGTTAAATGCCACATTGTGCTGAATACGTAGGTAATGCACACCATGAATTGTAAAAGCCCGATTAAATGTTGTGTGAACAGAATTGCTTCGTGCATAACTTTTTCTCACAGCCTTTAATATGAAAAACATAATGAACATTATAAATCAGTTGCTTTGTTAGCAATAAAATTTTAAACAACAAAGTGAAGGCAAAAATTCAGTGCCTAATGCATATTATACTACTTACCCCAATCATATGATAGTGTATTGGATAACGCCCAAGTCTCCCAGCTTGACCAGCATTTCTGATTTCTATATTTTCTATTCTTCCTATAAGCGATTCATCACCTGGGCTAAACATCATAATAGTTGCACCAAATTCATGTCGGTATGAATTTTCATCGCCTTGCACCACCACATTTCTACTTATTAAACCCACTTCAGCGCGCATATCGATAGTATAACCATTCCCATAATCTCTAGTTTCACCTAAATGCTTCCAAAGTAGCGGACGGTCAATGTAAATGATGTGTTTTGTCACATCGGTACCGACTATAATTACTTCTTCAACATGCTCTTTTATAAGATCTGTTGATGCAATTATGATATAACTCCCAACAGTCCAGTCCACTGGCTGCTGTAAATACAAAGTTGTTGAATTTGCTGGGGCAGTCCGATCCAACCTGGTCCATGTAATTTCAGTTGGTTTACCATGTAAGTCTAATGTGCATCTCCGACACGCTAAGACTTTTGCACCATACATGGGAAGTTCTGTATCTGTTGGCTTGCCATGAAGTGTAATCACTGCTTTTTCCAGAAATGGATTTTCCTCTGTACCAACAATTAAATGGCCCTCTTTGACTAATATGTAATGTGCATCCAAACGAAGATCTTTGCGATCAAATTCCAGAGTTCCTTCGATAACTAATACATCGAGTTTTGGTGGCGACATATCCAATACAACAGTTTGGCCTTTTTTAATATAGACCAAGTCCCCAGCAACAGGCATATTTTTCACATCACCACCCCATGTAGTTTTGCTACTCCATAAATCTACATATTGATATGTTAGGCCATTAATGTCGAATGCATATCCATGTGGTTGAACATATACATGTATCGAATAAATCCCATTTTTCGCAGTTGTTGTTTGCCCGTGATAGCCTGTCTTACAAGCTATTGCGTTGTTTGATACGCTCACTATAGAACAAACAATGGTACCAATAGTAACATTTGCGATGTAATTTGCACTGCTTAAATCAAAATTTCCATACAAGGTTACTACTGTCCCACCTGCTGTACTCCCCCGCCTTTTGGATATACTATGTAACGTTGGCGTATGCGATAAGCTTTGGCTAAATATATGTGGTGTTTGTAGCAAAATGTTATTACTTTTGCACTCGTTTACCTCAATGCTTTGTATACCAATAATATTGTTTGAATATGTCGACACCATGTATAGTCTTAATGCTTGTACTAATTTGTAAGTCTTGAATGTATATTCAACAGTTGATGTTGTGTCTGTATTGTTGTAATATATAATATCCCACGTGTTAAATTCGTTCAACGCCATTAGGGCATATGCATTTAACGGAGTTAAAAAAGTAATTTTGATACCTCCTACTGTCAACAAATTATCAAACTTCATGGTAAAGGTTGCATCCAGGTTATTAACAGAAACCCACATTGTTGTTCCGTCGATAATGTTGACACCAGCCTCTATCGCAACTTTTGCTTTCATCAATTTCGAATTCGAGACATATGCGCGCCTCTTTGTTTCATCTGCAATTGTAATTGGATGCGATAGACCGCAACCAATATATGTTTTAATAATAACTGGCCCATTGCCACGAGTTAAACGCTTAAAATGGTAAGTATTTACCAGCTTTTTACCTCCAATGAATGCATATGAATTTTGTGAAGAGAACTTAAATATTGAGCTAGCATCATGCGCGTGAATTAACGGACGCAATGCTTCCCATATTGGCATATACGATGTAGTACTCTCGCTTGCATCACCAGCATGGCCTCTCACAGCTAGTATAACGATGTCATCTTCTTCAACGCCAATTAGTTTTGTAGCTAAACGGTTTCGTGCTTCGGATGAATATGCTACATTCAGTGTGTCATGTGGTATTGAATGTCCAGCATGGCACCGCTTACTTGTAACGAATGTCACATTTATAAATTTTGATCATCATAAAGTGGCGGCATTGACAGGGTTAGCAAAAGGGGCTTTCACACCGTTAGGTGGTGGATGGGAAACAAGATTCGAGAAGATTAAGTGGGTTAATGCCTCTCGTAGAACTTATTGGGAACATCAACATGAAGCGGTGTATTATGATTTGGACGGAAGTTTTTCTGGTACTAACATTTCTGGTACATCTGTTGTGCCATATAATAATTTATTACCATCATTTAAAAATTGCAAAATAATTCCAGAATTTAATTTAGGTATTGGTGGACGTGTTTGCTTAGAGACGAGATTCATGCGCGTGGCATTAAACAATGCGAAACCACAAAATGCATTGGAGTACAAATATCTCAAAATTGGTTATAGTGCAAATAACACATTTGTAAAAGCTAGTGATAAAAAATATATGCGGCAAAAATGGCGATCTGGCGATGCTACTAAATCCGATTATCTTATACAATTAAACAGTGTAAGTACAAATAAGTACATAGCAGTGCCGTATGAAAGAGCAGGACTGTGGAAGCAAGCTGTAGGTATAAGAAATAAAAGAACGTTCAATTTTGTTTTTACTTTAAGCGATAATAGTGTTAAAACGCGAACTGGAACGCTAGCCAAAAATAACCATGAAATTACATGGGATGATGATTACCCAACGTGGTACAACTGTGAACTAGCGCCTCTAAAATGTGTGGGTAATACTCGGTACAAATATCCGGAAATGAAAATCATTTACCATTTGAAAAGGCGAACCCATGCAAAGGGTTATGTATTTACCATTCCTACAAAGGAAATATATGAAATGCGGTGGGAATTAGCAGAAAATGATAGGGTTGATCCGTTAGAATTTGCAATGGGTATAAGTGATTTGAACCCTGGAGATTTTGCATATTTAAGATTAGGGTATATGCAATCGCCAGATCATTTCGATGTCTCAACTAGTGGTGCAAATTCCAAGACGCATGATAATAATATATATAATACTCATACTAACAGGAGTATTTTATTAGACCCAAAGCAATATAAAACTGGTGCTTGGAGTTTTGATAAATTTGAGCAGAGTAATTTGCTGTTACTAGCAGCACCATCTGATAATTACTTTAAAAATAATGAATATGAAGGCCCCCCAAGTCCTTCAACATTTACAATTTCATATAAATATCAACCATGTCCTAAAAGTGGCTGTCCTGTTCCACCGCCTTCGGAGACTGTTAACATTGTAAGAAAATGGAGTGATAAGAGATTGTGGAATGGAGAGCTTGGCATCGAAGTGCCGTGTGATAGCCTTAATCCTGTAACAGGACTGCCAAGTCGTGGGGCAAAAATTGTAGTCCCGTTGAACTTGACACTAATTTTAGATATAGATACTCCAATATTAACATTAATGCATATATTTGGAAACGTAGAATTTGAGAATGGTGAGGCGACAAATAGGTCGATTACGTTGCACGCAGTCAATGTCGTTGTTAGAGGGACAGGGAACTTAACTATGAAATGTGAATATATGGAGTGTCACATCGTCATGCATGGCGATCGGCTAACCAAAGGTGTAAAAATGGGATTTACTGATTACGGGTCTAAATCACTAATTGTATTTGGTGAATTAAATGTTATAGGTAGACGTCGGCAAACGCAATGGAAAAAAATTAGTGAATCTGCAATTGTAGGCGGTAATCATATTGTAACATCTTTAGGTGATTGGAAAATAAACGATGTTGTTGTTCTTACATCTAGCAGTTATGATGCCAATGAGGCTGAAGAATTCACTATTGCTGCAGTGGAATGCAACCAAACACATTGTGGAATTGATACAACAACATCAAGAAAATATGACCATCTGTGTTACGCTTCAAACTGTCCAGAAATAGCAATTCTAAGGCATACAACATACATACGTGGTGGTGACATTGAAGAAACGTCATCATTCTTTACTCTTCATGAACAGGAATATGGTGCCGTCGTTGTTGTTGATAAATACAGTGCATTTATCAATGGCGAAGTACAACATGAAATTGGACACATAAATGCACAATATACGACATTTAAAGACTGTGGGCAGGCTGGTTTTGATGACAGGGCATGTTTAGATATCAGAAATCTCAAAACGCCTAAAAGAAGTATTTATTTAAATGCAATTACATTCCACTACTCATTTAACAAACAAATTGCGGTCACGCGTTCTTCCAATATTATTTTAAATAACATTGTTGGTTATAGAAGTTTGGGTACAATGTTTTCTATTTTAGGTTCTGGTAATAGCGTTGAAGGGTGTTTGAGTGTTTTAACGGTAACACGATTGACTTGGAGAGGTGCTGAGCTACGATCGAACCTCAATAATGTCGATTATCTTCAATACCCTGCCAATTTTGAGTATGCTAACAATATCATGAGAAACAATATTGCTAGTGGTAGTGAACGGTTGGGTTTTAAAGGATTCACGGAACCATGCACTCAAAACAGCCTGGGTGTAAAATTTATAAACAACGAAGCGCACAGTACTATGCATGGGGTAAATACCCGAGGTAAATGTAGTAGTAACTGTATGTTGTACAACAAATTAAATTTATGGATGAATTGGGACTATGGTATATGGGCAAATCTAAATTGCAACGTAATAATAAATGACGTAAAACTATCCCATAATGGAAATGGCATGTTGATTGGCATGGCAGAACCAGCTAGTGCATCACACGTAGTGGTAAAAAAATATGTAAAATTTACCAATTCGCTTGTTGAAGGATGGAATGATGGTAGCAAGTGCCAAAAGTTCCATAATAGACCAAAACAAGTTGACAAGTGGTCCAGGAGAGGAAATACGGCAATTAAAGGAATGGAAATTCCTAATTATAGCAGTGGCATTAATTCGATGATCCCAAAGAAAAAACCTTGGTCAAAAGTTCAAGCCAGCTATCCCGGATTGATATTAACAAATGAAGTTATAAATGTTAAATTTGTAGATTTTAACAATATTTGTGGTCAAAGTAATAAAGTTGTGACGACCAATGCAGCAACGTCTGATGGGCAACACCCGATCAAATTTAGACAAATATCATTTGTTAACGTTCCCATGGAAAACAAGGTTTTTATTCATGCACCATCCGAAGGTTGGATCAAATTGGATGACTGTGTTTCTATGGATTGTGATGGCTTGAAACATAGTATTGTAGAAGATGCCGATGGTTCATTTTTCGGTGCAAGTAAAGGTGGCTTCATTCTAGCTCGTGCTGAATATTTTAGTCATGAATTTAATTACAAATCGACGTGGCATAAGCGTGATCCTAAAACGTTACCGGGTCAATTAGTTGTGAAGGAAGATGGTAGTAAATTTGAAAATAGTGAACTTATTGACCATTATGGTATCTATCGACCCGGATGTGTGTTGGTTCCTGCATGGAATTCCTGGAAATGTACTAATGAATTAAAGTATCGAATGATGATAATAGAAAGTATGGACGGTGATACAGAGGAAAGAAGCTTAATCCCGGTTGCTTTGAAGCACAATCGAACTATAGATCTAATGAATGGTGGAATGGACCATGGGTGGTGCTTTGGATACACGTGTTTAAAACGACTGTCTACATTTTTCAGTATTGTTGCAACCGGTAAAGAGTATGATTTGTACTTTGGGGGTACAAATCCTGGGTCGTTACGTTATCATTTATTAGGTGCTGGACCAAGTGAAGGTGTAGTTGTGAAAGTAGTTTACACCAATCCACAACGATTAGTGGTTTATACATCGAGTGAAATCTCTGTGGGTGATATGAACTATGATGGAAATAAACATAAATCGACTACACAACCCGGATGGGTGGACCAACTACCAACTGTCGCCAGTCCGCATGGAACAAATACATTTGTTAGAAGTACAAATACATTATACATCACTATAAGAGGGGGTGGGGATGGTGTTTCCCAAAGTATTTTAATCAAGACTATACCGGTAGTGCAAGTGTCGTTAACCATGGCAGTAAACATTGATGATTTTTATGATCAACAAGATCAATTTGTGAGTAATATTGCTTTTGTCTTGGGAATACCTTCAAGTAGAATACGCATAGTCAATATTGTGGCCGGTAGCGTTGATGTTGATTTTGAAATTGGGCCCCCATTGTGCGAGGACAAAATTTTGTCTGGGAATGAAACCTGCCCTGATGGAGGAGGCGATTGCTCACTAAAATGTCTATCGGGACAAGGTTGTAGAATAGATCAAGATTGTGAGAGCAGAAATTGCAATGGGACACATTGCTTACCGCCAACCTTTTATGATGGAATTTTCAATCCCTCCATTGGTGAATCGGATGTAGATTGTGGTTTTGGAACAGGGGAAGTTGGGCATGGGATTTCGTTATTATTGTGTTCAGAAAATAGAAAATGTAACTCTGGCCAAGACTGTAAATCTAGCGTCTGTAACAAAGGTATATGCCTTCGCCCCTCTTGTGATGACGGTGTTTTAAACGGTAATGAAAGTTGTGCTGATGGTGGTTTTGCCTGCCCTAAACGTGCTTGTCAACCCGCTGAACACTGCACAGTAGGCTTAGATTGTTTCTCGAAAATATGTATTGACGGCAAGTGTATTGCCAGTACAACTACAGATGGGGTTAAAAATGGAGACTCAGTCTTAAATTTAGAAACTGACATAGATTGTGGTTGTAATTATGGTTGTCCAAAATGTGAAGAAAGTAAACATTGCAATATAAATGCCAATTGCGTATCAGACGTATGCCAAAATAACACATGTATAGCTCCGAGCTGTAATGATAATAAGATGAATGGCGATGAATCCAGTATAGATTGTGGTGGCCTCGCATGCAATAAATGTAATACCAACGATGCTTGTAACTCCGGTGTTGATTGTATATCTGGCATTTGTTCTGCAAATAAAACGTGTGATGCGCCGAAATGCGATGATATGGTCCTTAATCAAGGCGAGACTGCGTTTATTGAAGCGAATCGTGCGTGTGGTGGTGATTTTTGTGAACCGTGCCCGGATGATTATTTATGCGAAGAGGGTAAAGATAAAGGATGCAAATCTGGAATTTGCAAATTTTATTTGGATTGGACCTGTGCAGTTCCATCTTGTTCTGATGGTGTTATTAATGGCAATGAAGCTGATAAAGTTATTAATCCTAATGCATCATACGAATGTGGAGGGTCATGTGCGTTGTGTCCTACGGGTGCAAAGTGTAATTATAATGACGATTGCACCTCATTTTTGTGTGAAAATAATCGATGTGTATCAGCTGGTTGTAAAGATGGTGTAATAAATGGCGGTGAAACCGATATTCAGATCTTTCGTCCAAATTCCTCAAATTTCACGCAGGAGTGTGGTGGTTTGTTTTGCCCTAAATGCAATACTGGCCAAAAGTGCCTGGTCCACACAGATTGTGTAACTAATAGTTGTGATAATGAAACAAAAAAATGCGTTGCTAATACCTGTGTAGATAATCTACTAGGACCATATGAAACTGATATAGATTGTGGTGGTACTGCATGCAAAGGAAAAAGTAGATGCAAAGATGGTAAACAATGTCAAGATGGTGATGATTGTGTGTCTGGTGTATGTGCTGTGAGTTCAAAGGTGTGTTTACCTCCATCGGATAGTGATGGGGTCAAAAATCAAAATGAGTCGTGTGTAGATGGAGGGAAAACTTACGCAAAAAAGTGCTTACCAAGTGAGACCTGTGCATTTCATGAGGATTGTTTTTCAAACGTGTGTTTTAATGGGATATGCCAGCACTCGACATGTCATGATAAAGTTAAGAATGGCGATAACCGTTTATTGATGGAAAGTGATGTAGATTGTGGGAATGCCATTTGCGAACAATGTACTGATAACAAAACATGTTTCAGTGACTCGCATTGTATAAGTAACGTATGCACTAATAATATTTGCCAGAAAGCTTCATGTAACGATGGTAAACAAAATGGCCTTGAAACGTCTGTAGACTGCGGCATAGATGCGGGTTGCCCAAAGTGTGGAGATGGAATGGAATGTAAAAGTGCACTAGATTGTGTATCAAATGTGTGTTTGAATAGTAAATGCCAAGTAGCAACCTGCTATGATAATGTACTCAACAACAACGAAGATGATGTTGATTGTGGTAGTAAATGCCCGTTGCAATGTACAGTCGGTAAAAAATGTAAAACCGACGCAAGCTGTTCGGCTGGGCTTTTTTGTAACAATACTAAATGTACGGTGAAACCTAAAATTGATTGCAATGGCTTCTGGTCATCATATTCTAATTGCACTGGTGGTAAACAGCAACGAAAGTTTACTGTGACAACATTTCCAGCCAATAGTGGTCAGCCATGTCCTCCAATGTCAGAGGAAAGATCGTGCTCAGTTTCGTCTAACTTAAGTAGTACATCTTCTAATCAAAATGCACAATCAACATCTACAACAATTGCACTTCCATCTCCATCGAATGAAGAGCCTACAACAAATAAGCTCACTACTGTGGCAAATAAATTAACAGATTTAGCAACGACTGGTGGTCTTGGTATTGATGGTATTGAGGGAATGAAAGTTGAAAACCCCCCGCCTCCTCCTCCAGAAACGTGCTCTGATAATATTAAAAATCAAGATGAAACCGATGTTGATTGCGCCGGTGTATGCAATGATAAATGCGCAACTGGCAAGAAATGTACCAGCGCTGTAGACTGCGTATCTAAAACATGTATTTTAGGAACATGTAAAGCTCCATCATGTTTTGATAATATTTTGAATGGAGATGAGAAGTGCGTTGATGGAGGTTCATCTTGCAACAACAAATGCCCACTAGGAACAGTGTGTACGTCGAATAGTGATTGTGTTGACAACGTTTGTAGTAACGGTTTCTGTTCATCCGGCAATTGTGCAGATGGGGTATTATCAACTGGAGAAGCTTGTGTAGATGGAGGGGGTGTATGTATTGCAAAATGTTCAACGAATTCATCTTGTACCTTCAATACTGATTGTATTTCTGGCATGTGTGCTAATAGTATATGTATTGCACCATCATGCAACGATAATATCAGCAATCAAGATGAAACGGATATTGACTGTGGTGGTCTTACATGCACCTTCGATAAATGTCAAATCAATCAAACCTGCATACAAGATGATGATTGCATTGGTAACAGTACATGTGGTGGAAATATATGTATGCTACCCCCTCCACCACCACCATTGATTGAAGTGACCGTCTCGCCTGAAGAAACTCAACAAGTATTGGGAAGAGGTGTTGTACATTTTGAAAAACATAGGTATCTTGTTATGGAAAATACAACGGAAAATATTGTATTGTACATTGTAAGAAGTCAAGGTACATTTGGTACTGTACATGTTCAAGCAAGTGTACAAAATGTTCTTCACGATATTGAATTTAAAGCTGGGCAATGGAAACAGAATCTTACAATCCCATCACCAACGAATGATAATGTATGGCAGTATCCGTTAAAAATATTTACAGCCACTTTAATAAACCCATCCGGTGGCGTGACAATACATACAATAAATGGAAGTACAGAAATCACAGTAATTGAAGATGATCTGTCTCCAATGATTAATTTAAAGAAACCAACGGTATATGTACGTGAGGCTATAAATACTAGATACACGCCACTGAAACTACTTGTTCAAAGAAGTCAAAATTTATTTGGAAATATTGATGGGAAAGTTATGTTTTCCGAGCAGCAGTCAATTATTCGCTTAAAAGCAAATACGTTTTCTATTTTGCCGAATGTTTATGTGCATGCAGCTACACTGCAACTAGTTCCAAGTAACAATATTGATAATGAACGTAATATTGGATACGTAGATTTACATGTAGCACTTGAGTGTGTGAACGGGTGCAACGTTGTTGGTGTTAATGAAACAATTGTCAAATACGTGTTTGATGCTTCTAAATCTGGCAAGATTAGTGATGCAACTGCATCACGGAAAGTAGCTGCATCATTGGTGTTAAAAGATGAAAACATTGAGACATGGACAAAAAATATTGACAAACAAAGAAAATTTAAATTATCTGTTCTACATGTAGTTTACGATAGCTATGAAAACGAGGAGCTAGCAAAAACATTATTTCTACATAGAGATAATGCTGATATAGTTACAATAGTATCTATAACAAATAGCGATGCGGATACTGGTAATACAAGACGACGGGTGTTATTACAAACATCAATTTCTATTAATTTTGAAATTGGTATGTTGACTTATGGAACTTTTTCGCAAGCTTCTGCAACAACAATTTCAAACACTATCAGCCAAAGCAGTACTATTGCAGCCCTTGCTAGTAAACTTGGAATAGATGCAACAAAAGTTACCATTCAAAATGTTCAAGTGCACGAATCGTCACCACAATCGGCTATCAAGTTTAAGCATAACCATGGTGAAACAAACAGTACTGGGTATGTCCCATTAACAACTTATAGTACATTTGAAGTATTTGTTATAACTGCCGCTACTGTAGCTACCATCGCTGTATTTATAACGTGTTGGGTCGCTCGAAAATACATTAAATCTCGTGAGGCTAGAAAAGGTAGCAAGAAAAAAGTAACGCCAAAAACTATCATTGTAAGCGAGAAAGTCAATGCAAAGTCAACTGTCCAAAAT
>Ga0099797_101641_pt1 | contig 11325 bp, 3 predicted proteins | sample Uncmet_Sort48C_1_FD_89871 | JGI IMG/M metagenome (GOLD analysis project Ga0099797, IMG submission 89871) | Marine eukaryotic communities from CALCOFI LINE 67, Pacific Ocean - C012_Sort48C_1 | ecosystem: Environmental > Aquatic > Marine > Oceanic | place: Pacific Ocean: Monterey Bay | collected... | reverse complement strand
ACATATATCCAACACGAGAAGTTCTATCATCACAGGGCATTGTATGTATAGGTATAATATATTACCTAGTTGGTTATTCCTGTTTTATTGCCAGTGTTGTTAGTGGGGGTAATATAGACGACGACAGGCTGGCCTCAAATATAATAATAATATGGTGGCGAAAAAAAAGATAACGTCTGTGGTTGCGGATACAATTGAGGATGGTATTCAAAGCATACCAACAAGATTATCCATTTTTTGTAAACCAATACTAGGAGAAACAGTCTCAGATATTATTGCAAAAGTTGATATTGACGCACCTTTTACACTTAGTTTTGCGTTTTTATGCCTAGTTGTACAAATTTTACACAGTATATTTGGAAGGGCGTTTGTTATTAATTATTTTAGCATCATGCCATTTAAATATTTTGTATGGACCAATATAGGACACTATATTCGTGTGTTTAGTCAAGTTGTTGGCCATTCTGGGTGGGAACATTTAACTGGGAACATGATTAATTTATTGTTAGTCGGCCCGTCTTGTGAGCGTGAATTTGGATTTAAGAATTTAACTAAATTAGTAGGATACGTTTGCATAGCATCGTCAGTTGCCCATATGCTTTTTGCTAGTAATACATCCGTACAGTTGGGTGCAAGTGGTGTTGTATTTATGTTAATATTATTGAATTCATTGTTGCAACTGAAAACTGGTACGGTAAGTACATCATGAAACATTCCTTTTAAGTTTTGCAAATGAAAATACAATATATAATCTGTCAATCCCCTGAACAGCGATTGCTTTGCAGAAAAATATATAAGCTAACTAAAATTGATGCAACATTTTCTTCTCTCCCTCTATGTCTTGTAAACACACAAATATCGTGCACCATATATTCCATTAATTAACTAACATTTTTCCATTTCAGATTCCATTGACATTTGTATTGCAGGTATGTCTTTGGTGTAACAAGGAGATACTTGCACAAATGTTTAGCTCGAATAGCGATGGTGGTGACTCCATATCACATATTGCCCATTTAAGTGGTGCAGTGGTTGGCACTGTCATGGGGTATAAATTGCATTACGAGGACATCCAAAAGAAAGTAAAATCTATTGGGGAAGAATGGTTACAGAAAAGTAGGCAGTAATTGTGTAATATGATATGGGATATATTATGCACTTGGCATGAAATGTTTTAAATGATGATAAATGAATACACTTTTGCTGATATACTACAATTTTAGTCGTATAGTAACAAGTGTACAAATAAAATAATTACGAGTACTTTGGTACATAATAATTTTAAAATATTTTTCATACTTTTTTTATTCATTTCACTTTTCACTCATCACTCAACATTTTAATACGTATTTTAAATATATTTTTATATTTTAACACTTTAGTTAAGGCCCGTGAAAAGATCAGCTACACCACTTTTAGACCCTTATCGAATTTAAAATTAGGGTTAGCGAGGAATATATATAAAGAAAACCAGGGTGTATACAATATTATATGTGATATACATTTTATTATACATGATGGCACAAATAAACACACGCACACAAAACACATTTTTTTGATATATTTATTTTGTGTGTGTGTGAGTGCTATGCTTGTTACTTGTTATCCATAAACAGGTGACGGAATGCATACTGTGTGTATATATATATATTGTATTTATGCCGGTAATTGTTTATTTGAATTCCAATGCATCATACAAGATTTTACCATCAGCCATGGTAGTAGAACCACCTTTGCCATCTGGGTAAATATTAAACCATGCTTCTTCCAATGTTTTTTTATCTTCATCTTTGGTCAAATCAAGTGGAGTCCATGACCAATATTCAGCATCTGGGTTGTTATCAACCATATGTTTGCTACCTTCCTTGGAGCGGATTAAATATGCACCACGCAAGAAAATATTGCCTTTGCCACCGGTTTCCTCCGTACCTGGATTTGCTAAAATTTGAACAGTACCAAATGCATATTTTCTTAATGGGTCGCAACGTTGGATAAAACCAGTAACCAAATTACTGGTTTGCCATAAGATAGTGTTATCGTCGTCGTAATTATATTTAGTTGCATATACAGTCCATCCTTCTTTATCGTACATATCGTAAAATTGTTGCATAACCGATGCTTTGTCTTTGGTGTTGGAGTATAATTTTTTCCATACATCTAATATCATAGGTGATTTTGGCAATGCGTTCATGATATCTTTCAATGTTTTTGGTTTCTCTTTTTTTGGCGCTTCTTTTTTTGGTTTGTTTTCTTTCTTCTTTTCTTTCTTTGCTTTTTTGCCGCCGCCATTGCCACCTTTCGCTACAATTTCTTTGTTGCACATGGTGAAAACATTGCCCACAACAGCTTGAAATTCAGGTTGTGCAGCACATGTTTGAATCCAACGACTCACGTTGCTAAATGGTTTACGGAATTTTTTATCCATAACAAATTTAAACGGGTAATACAACGCTGAAAACAAGCAGATATCAGCAAGTGTAACACGCTCACCAACAAAGTATGTGTTCAGTGACAAGTGGTTGTCCATTGCTTTAAGTGCTTCACCTAAATGCTTTTTTGCCTCAGCAGTTGCTTGGCCATTTGCCTCCATATATCCCAAGATTGGGTATACCCACATAGTTGCAGGGACTTCCACTTCGTTCGTGCAGAAATCCATCCACGCATCTACTTGTCCACTTTCAAAGAATGAGTTACCGTACAAACCAGAATCGCCACGTAACCGTGCAATGTATCGCGCGATAGCGTTGGATTGACTGATGCAGCCATCTTTTGTTTTTAAACATGGAACTTTGCCCATTGGTGACATTTTTAAAAAGTCCTCGGTAACGTTGTCAACGCCCATGGTAAATTTTGGCACGTCCAAAGTTAAACCACTGTATTCTGCTGCAATTAAAGCTTTAAATGCACGAAAGTTTGTTGGGAAGGTGTATAGTGTTAACGACATTATTTGTTTGTTGTTGTAAAACGTTTTTGGTTGTTGTTGTTTGTTGTTACTTGTATGTTTTGGGTATGTAATTATAGAGCCTGTGTTGTATGCACACAATGTTACACGTGGTGACAAGTGTGAGTGTGTGTATTTGAACAAGAAGAATTGCGAGAAGAAAGAAGGAAGGGTGCGGGGGTAGCTATTGTATGGCGATAAGGCAGGGTAAGTATTTGCATGGTTTAATGTGATATACTATACATACATATACGTATATATACATACATTGAATGACCATCGTTTACAACCCCAACGTAAAGTAAACGAGGGTTGACCATTCATTTCAATGCTCTCCACGTATTTCATTGGACTGCAGTGCAAACATATCTCCGCATACACGTACAATGATTCGTTTGTATTTGTTTAGTGAAGCGAGGTGCCTTGCATTGGTTTGTATTCTGTTTTATCCAATTAGTGTGTATTGTTGGAGCTGAAATGGGAAGATTGGGAACACGGCCCGATGTCTTCAGAGGTGGAAGGTTTTTATGGCTGGAATTGGTTGTTGGGCTGGTGTAGTGCTGTGTCGTGGTGATGGTGCTGGTGATGTCACCACTTCCATGCTGTGTAGTGTAATGTGTCGTGTTGTGTCGTGGTGATTGACATGCTGTGTCGTGCTATGCTGGGTCGTATGTAATGCTGTGTCGTGGTGATGGTGCTGGTGATGTCACCACTTCCATGCTGTGTAGTGTAATGTGTCGTGCTGTGTCGTGGTGATTGACATGCTGTGTCGTGCTATGCTGGGTCGTATGTAATGCTGTGTCGTGGTGATGGTGCTGGTGATGTCACCACTTCCATGCTGTGTAGTGTAATGTGTCGTGCTGTGTAGTGCTGTGTAGTGCTATGCTGGTCGTATTTAATGCTGTGTCGTGGTGATGGTGCTGGTGATGTCACCACTTCCATGCTGTGTAGTGTAATGTGTCGTGTTGTGTAGTGCTGTGTCGTGCTATGCTGGGTCGTTTGTAATGCTGTGTCGTGGTGATGGTGCTGGTGATGTCACCACTTCCATGCTGTGTAGTGTGTAGTGTAATGTGTCGTGTTGTGTCGTGCTGTGTCGTGCTATGCTGGTCGTATTTAATGCTGTGTCGTGGTGATGGTGCTGGTGATGTCACCACTTCCATGCTGTGTAGTGTAATGTGTCGTGTTGTGTCGTGGTGATTGACATGCTGTGTCGTGCTATGCTGGGTCGTATTTAATCATCAAAAAAATATAAGCTTATACACTTCGTCTGATATCTCGCTGATGGTTTGTTTCAAGGCATCTATTTTATCAATGTTATGTTTTTTTTGGAAACCTTTAAAGACAGATGCGGTTGCTTCCAATGCCTGTAGCTCCACTGCTGTCAACCGTAGCTGCTCTATTGCGTATGATTTTTGCATAACCATGCAAAGTTTACTCTGACACTGCTTTATGTAATACTCTACAATTTTTTTTAAGTGAGAGAATCATTCACAACTATATTTTTATACAACATTAATATTTATTCTTTAATGAAAGTATTATTACATATCTTATTATACAATAAAAATCGTAATAAATCTTGCAATAAACGTAAAGAATATTACTTCACACTTCAAAGACGGTAAATTCACCCTAGATGTAGGTCTAGTCGATGAAAAATTTACATTCATACACACTTATATTATATATAATTAATTCTTACTCATTTATATTAGCTTAATATAAAGAGAATTAAAATTATATAAAATTTTATTTATTAATTTACTGAGTAAGAGAATTAATTATATATATGACAGCCGAAAAGATCAAAGGATCCGATTTCGTACATAGTATATACTTTTAGTATACAAAACTTTATAAAAAATGAACTTCGTGTTTCGTGTGCACAAAAATGCACTTTTTTACAGTATTCTAATTTCATACTTAATTTTCTTTAAAAATCCCTCCTTATAAAAAAATATTTGGGTAGTGGATCCAAATTCATTTTACCTTCATATAGTTATTGGTAGTTATATACACCTGCTAATATATTAATTGGTACGGAATATACATGTAAATATCCATATGGTAAGGTAATGGGTTGCTGTATCCAGTAGTTTCACGGTTCATTTCACATTCCACCACGTACTTTACCTTACCAGCCAATACAGTGGTAGTAGAATTATTAAAAAGTAAAATCACACGACCTGTAATCGAACCCGATTACTTATCCTAATCTTTCCCATCTCGTTCTGGTCGCTCCCATGTGGTATCTCCAGTTTGCTCGTTCACGTAATAAAATTTACCAGTAACGTCATCCAACAGCATGGTATATCCATCTTTTAATCCAAATGGGTTTGTATCATTTACACTCCCTGTTTCACTGTTAAAATATATTATTTTTTTCCCTACACCAATCGTTGCTTTAAACCAGCCACTTCCAATATCAATATGCGTGCACGCTTCTTGTTTGCCCGCTTGTTCCTTTTTACTTGATCCTAAACCAAACCCAATATGCCCCTTCTTTTTGCTCTTCTGAAGCCTCACTTTTGCAGATAACTCTCTCAGCCGTTTTGATCTGCTCACAACACTTTTAAATCTGATTGTTTGCTGCGAAGTTTCATCCTTTAAAGTATCTATAATACTAAGTGTTCGCCCTCTTTTACGCCCAAACCTTTGCTTTCTCTTACTAGTAGTTTGATCCAATGGGTTTTGGATCATTTCTATATCACCAATCGCATCATCAACCAACATCATAGGATTTACAGTGGATGACTCCTTCACAAAACTTTTACGGTACTTCAAAGGATTCGACTGAGATCGTTCCCGTAGCTTTTTTGCCTCGTCGTGCTTTAACCGGAGCGAGACTTCACGAAATCCAGCCTCCTCGTCAACAGTAATACAACATCGTAAACATGGCAATCTTCGCTTTATCTTACGAAGCCCATCAAGAATTTCAAACATGGATTCACGGTATTTTTCTTTACAAAATACAAATATACAAAACATGAAAAATCCAATATTGATACATGCTACAACGGATACCATTGCAAAACACCATACCGCATTATGCTCGCAGTGTGGATACAATATAAAAAACAACCCAGACCACGCGGTTAGAAACGTTATAAAATTTGCTACTGTGTCTAATTGCATTAAATTTTGTCCACGATTAATTTGTTTCATATTTCCATCTTCCTCTAGGTCCGTGTATGGATTTCCCAGTACATTCAATACCATGTATACTCCAAGCATACCGAGCGTCACATGGACTTCCAATTCTCCAACCAACCAGGATGTGATTAGCGCCACGGCAGCCTTACGAAAAGCAATAACCGTGTCCCACCACCATCGCTCACGACGGTAGCCAGAGTACAACATGCCGTATCGAAATTGAACAATTTGATGCTGCAATCGTTTTATTCGGGCATACTTGCGAATAACAATAAAACCATATAATGGCAGCCCAACAACGTACATAGCAATTTGTGGCAAGGTAGAAACGAAAAACCATGTCAAATGCCTTCCTTCGTAGCATGGTTCTTGCAAGTCAGCCAGTAAATATTGTTTTCCATCCACGGTTGTGCACATTAGTAAAGCGAAGGAACTTCTGCATAATGTGGGATACAGCAAATACAGCAAAAACACAACGGTTGCGACACAACCATCGAGCAACGATGGAGATCGATCATCGAATCCACGAAACGTAAATTGCCTTCCTTGTAGCAGACCAATTATCCGCCAGCTTAGAAGCGATACGAGTGCCAACATCCATGGTATCACCAAGTACCCAATTTGTTTCGTATAAATGACATCCGCGGCGCGTAGGTCTTGCAACTCGCAATCAGGGCTAAGCAAATGTTCCCCAATAGTACTGATGATGCCTTGGATATCAAATACATAATCTAAAATATTTGGCCACGGCACGTCCATGCCTGCTGTCAGCGAACTTAGTTGCAAATAATTTATTATCACTACTTGGTACATTTCAGCCATGGTTCGTTTACCACCACTTTGTAAATGCAGACGAATAAGTAAAAACATCAACACGACAACGACAACAAACCCAGCAATAATTAGGAGCACATTTTCCTCCTTTTTAGGACACGCGTCGCACCTTGCCATTCCATCTTGCACTTTACGTTTGTATCCCATCGCACACGTGGCACATAACCGGCAACGCGGCGCACCATCGCCTAAACACTCCATGGAATAACCAATCTCAATTGCACAACGTTCTGGCAGCACAAGTACAGCCGGATCAAGCCCATCCTTGTCTACAAACTGCCCTTTAAACATTAAATTTGCATCTCCTTGACATGCTGGTGGAAACAGACATTTAGTAAAGTTGCTGCGTTGCGTTAAATCTCCTTCATGGCGCCAATATCCAAATTTTGCTTTTACATCCTCCCACTGCCTTGGCCCAGAGCAAGATGCACCATCGGGACAGACATTACAAGCCCACGCCCTGCACTCATTTCCAAGCGGATAATCGCATGTCGTATTTAGGTATTCAGCTGCATAATCGCACTCTGACGCAATTTTCCATGCACTTGTCACACTAGACCAGTCGCTGTATTGTGGCTCCGTCTCCTGCTTTGTACGGACCATGAAAAAAATAACACGTTTGTACATCGGCTGCTCTATAAACGCGTGATACTGGTTTGATGCGACAGAGGCAATTCTATAAAAAGTGCCAGTTTTGTTGTCTAGTGTTGGTTCCACACCATACTTTATCTCGTACGTCGAAGAACCATCAACATCCCATGACACAAACGCGTGTGTAGCATTAATCCTTTTTATCGCAATATTCATTGGCACCATTGGCTTTGCTCGTTGCAGTGGCTGCACCATAATGGATACCTCTGCCAATGTTACATTGTAATTTTTGTCGTCGCTACTACAAACGACGCGAGCCATTGTTGAGGTCGCACCATTTTGCGCGCGAAATGCAATTTGCTTGTTAATATTTTTCCATACGTCGACGTTGGTAGTATCACTAGTGTACGTTATGACAAACGAGGATGGTTCCACCACAACCAACGTGGAACCCACTTGGATTTGCACAAGTACATCTGCAACAGGTTTTGAATTTGTACCAATAAAAGTTATCGATTCCGTAGCAGCGGCTGCTTCTTGCACTGTAAGCACATTGGTATTCAAATTAATGCCAGCATCATCATCGTCCGTAACGGTGAAAACGGTTTTTAGGGGTTCCACCGACGCTTTGGTTGCAAATGTGGTATCGTCACTTAGTATTGCGTGTGCTATTTGAAATTTAATATTATCGTTATCAACGTTATCTTCCACTGACTGGATCAAAACAGGTTGTATTGTACTCCAATTGGATGGACTGAAAACTAGTTTGTGCGTGTTTAAACGTAATTTGGGGGGGATCACGACAATGGTCGTTCCATTCAACATGATTACTCTGGGGTATATGTAAACAAGATGCATTGGCTCTGTTTCTAACTGCACACCATATTGTACAATTGATCCCTCTGGATTACACAGTGGACCAACAAATTTAGTTTTAAAGTCGTATACGTTCTCGTCTGTGTTAAAAGTCCACAACCTTGCATTTGCGGCATCGTTATTTGTAACTGATAACTCTAGTAAATGTACTTGGCCATTGTAACCATTGTCAGCACTAACCAATGTGTGGTTAATTGTACACGTATATGCTATTATTCTGCCTTCGTCTATAAAATTATCTGGCGCATGTACCGAAATGCTGGTTTGTGTCTTATCCGATAAACGCAACTCTGCTGCTGCCGGCAACGTGCATTTTCCAACCACACTTATTATTACTGTTACATTTGTTAACGGTGCCGTCGTTAAACTTAATGTGTACGTGTACGACTTGCCTTCCTCTACTGCACCTTCGTTTGGAACGTTTAATGAACGCTGCAATGGCTGAACTATGATGGATACCTCCTCTGCCAATAATGTATTGTACTTTTTATCGTCGCTACTACAGACGACGCGAGCCGTTGTCGAGGTCGCGCCATTTTGTGCACGAAATGCAATTTCTATGTTCATGTTTTTCCATACGTCAACGTCAGTAATATTACTAGTGTACTTTATGACAAACGAGGATGGCTCTACCACAACCAACGTGGAATCCACTTGAATTTTTACAAGTACATCTGCAACAGGTTTTGAATTTACACCAATAAAAGTTATCGATTCTGCAGCAACGGCTGATTCTTGTAATGTGAGCACATTGGTATTCAAATGAATGCCTGCAACATCATCGTCCGTAACCGTGAAAACGGTGTTTAAGGGTTCCACCGATGCTTTGGTTGCAAATATGGTATCGTCGCTTAGTATTGCGTGTATAATTTGAAACTTTATATCATCATGGTCCACTTGATTTACTAGTGATTGTGCGGCGATAAGTTGAATCGTACTCCAGTTTGATGGACCAAATATAAAATGGTGCTGGTTTAATACTACTTGTGGTGGTAAATATACGTTGCTGCTATTTACCATCACAATTTTTGGAGTGATGCGTACAATGTGCTGTGGCTCTGTGTTTAATCGCACGCCATATTTCAGGGTATCACCTTCTTTATTGCATAGTGGTCCGACAAATTTAGTCTTGTATCCAAAACGTTTTTCGTTATTGTCGTACGTCAGCAACGTCGCTTCTGCAACGTCGTCGTTGACAACAGTTACTTCCATGTAGCGGTTTGGTGTATTTCTATACTGAGGGTCAGATGATACAACGGAATGTGTAACCTTGCATTGAAAAGCAATTTTATTTGCACCTTCGTCAACTTGGTTGCCACCTACTCTGACAGTAATTGCCTTCGGATTCGTTTCGTTAATAAATTGAATTTGCGATGGTGATACAGTGCATGTCATGGTTGGGTGGGAGGGTGGCTTCAGCACGTTGGCTTCTAAATTGATAGAAACGCTTGCACCCGGGTTCAATGACAATGAAATGCTATATTCAATCGTGGTATTTTCATTGACGCGTTGCGCATTACTTGGTACGCCAATTAAATCGCCTCGGTCAACGCTGTAGCGTATGTACATACCATTGCTCGTTTGTCCATTGACAGATACCTTGACCAGTTTCCTATTGGTTTCACCCGCCGTACCAACACCATTGTATTGGCATTGCAAAATAGTATCAGAAACAACTTTGATATCGGGACATGGACGGGTGCACCCATTCTCGTAAACGTCAATGGCGATACCTTGGGCTACAAAATCTTTTCCTAAAATTTGCATGGTTCCACCTTTGAATGGTGGAGACGTTATATTGGTAATACTTGGAGGCATGTATGAGAACGTAACATTCGATGCACCAACAACATCATCAATTTGAATTTCAACCGTTAAACCTGTCCCAGATCCAGGAACCGATACCGTTTGTATCCACGTGCTGCTCATAACACGTGCTTGCCATATTGCTCCACCCACTTTTAATATTATTGTAGAATTGGGTGTTCCAAAATGTTCACCATACAATGAGGTGTTGATTCCACCTTTCGTCGTAGTATTGTCCGGCGTTAATGATGTGATTCTTGGCGGGTAGTAACAGTCTACTATATCGTCGTGCAATTTCCTGGATTGTAGTCCCATTGTTGGTGAATGTTTTGTAAATTTACCGATGGGGCAATTGGTGCAATTAAGTTGGCCAGTTTCATCTTGAAACGTGTTGGCATTGCATATGGAGCATTTCTCTAGATTCTGTGCGCCCGTATAGGTGCCGCGGCTGCAATGGCTGCATGAGCGGTCATGGGATGCATTTCCGTTGACATATATGTAGGTTCCCACATTACATATTGTCCAGTTTTGGCACTTTTTTTGTGTCACTGCATATTGCCCGTCTTTGCACACTTTGCATATTGATTGCCCTACATCATCCTGGTATAAGCCACCTGCACATTCCATGCAACCTTCTTCTTTCGTTTTTGCTTGCACTGCGTCGCCGTACGTCCCAGCTGGGCAATTCAGGCACGCAACTTTCCCCGTCGCATTTTGGTATCGGCCATAGCCACAGGGGTGGCAAACAGTAGCACCTGCGTCACCGTACGTCCCCGCTGGGCAATGCACGGCAGCAAATGCACCACCAGTAGAATAAATATTTAAGACACCACTTGATATACTTGGATCACTACCACCATATGATGAATCACCCCATACTTGAACGGATCCATCCAATTTAAGTGCAGCAAATGCACGAACAGTAGAATAAATAGTTACGACGCCGCTTGATATACTTGGATCACTACCACCATATGATGAATCACCCCATACTTGAACGGATCCATCAGATTTAAGTGCAGCAAATGCGCAACAAGTAGAATAAATAGTTACGACACCACTTGATATACTTGGATCACTACCACCATATGATGAATAACCCCATACTTGAACGGATCCATCCG
>Ga0099797_101640_pt1 | contig 11335 bp, 12 predicted proteins | sample Uncmet_Sort48C_1_FD_89871 | JGI IMG/M metagenome (GOLD analysis project Ga0099797, IMG submission 89871) | Marine eukaryotic communities from CALCOFI LINE 67, Pacific Ocean - C012_Sort48C_1 | ecosystem: Environmental > Aquatic > Marine > Oceanic | place: Pacific Ocean: Monterey Bay | collected... | reverse complement strand
TCTCCCATTGCCTCGCCATTGCCTCGGGACGGATTTCCGTGACACGGCGGTGAGAAGCACCGACCCCCTACTTTCGCCTCAGTCACCAAAAATTTCGCGCCATTGATCTGTCGTGTCGTGCGTGCGGTGCTGGTGCTGGGTGCTGGGCTTGGATTCCCGGTTGGGGCACCTGCGGTGTTCACCCCCAACCTCCGATAAGTTCTCCTGAATTCTGAACAAAAAAACAATTGGTTTTTATTGCAAAATTGCACCCCCAATACGGGAGAGGTAAATCCTCCTCTTGCTGGCCGGCCGGGTCTGGGAGAGAGTCTGGGAGAGGTCTGGGAGAGGGTCTGGGAGAGAGTCTGGGAGAGGGTCTGGGAGACTGGGAGAGAGTCTGGGAGAGGATCTGGGACAGTGTCTGGGAGAGGGTCTGGGAGAGGGTCTGGGACAGGGTCTGGGACAGGGTCTGGGAGAGCGCTTGGGAGAGGATCTGGGAGAGGGTCTGGGAGAGGGTCTGGTAAGAAGCATGGTAAAAGGTTTGGTAAGAAGCATCGTAAGAGGTTTGGTAAGAGGCATGGTAAGAAGTATTGTAAGAGGTATGGAGACCAGGCTTGGGAAGAGGCATGGTAAGAGGTATGGTTCAGAGCGGCGATCGAGGGTGACCAAAGCGCAAATCCTAAGGCTAGGTAAGAACCCCAATGCTTAGGCATGTTTGGGGAAAAAAGCAGAACCAGCGCTGCGCCGCTCGAAGAACCTGCGAAACGTCAAAGAAGGAAGCCGCATCCCGCTCGGAGAGAAACCAGGGCAACCCCGGAGGCAGCTGCAGATCGAGGAGCGCCGCAGGATTTGCCAGCAATCGCGACTTGGGCAGCTTGGCAATGGAGGAAGAAATCTCGTCGCCAAAACAGATCGGACTGTGTCTCACGCCATCGGACTTCGGGACCACAAAGAATTGGTGAACCCGCGGGCTGTGCACGGACCTTGACGTTGCGGCACTCCAGCAACTGAACCGTCAGACACAAATACTCCTGCTTGTCACCAGGAGAAATGCAAGAGCTTTCCACCCCCAGCGGAATGGAGGGGGAAATCACGTGAACCTTTCCGATCCAAGACTTGAGGCTTCTGCTGAGCAGTGGGACCAGGTTCCAGGTGGAAGCAACATGTCGCAGATCCACCTAGACGCAACGAAGACGAGCGCTGATCGACCCGGACAATCTACTAAAGGCAGAGAAACCAGGCGGCTCCAAAGGTGTTGACCGATCAGCCTCGCACCAGGAAAGCAGCAAGAGCGACAGTCCCTCACCAATAGCGCTAAAGATGAGATACTCCACAGAAGGCGTTCGGAGCGGCGAGGGCCCAAAGTGGCTGGTCTTCCTTCCAGTGCGGAGGCAGTCGAGAGCCAGCACGCACGAGGGGGAGAAGCTCATGATCAAAGTCCCCCATCAGTAAAAGCTCGACCAGTCAGTAACAGGACAGCGTCAGTAGGTCGAGGAACTGGAAACGGAAAAGTAGAAAATAACCCTGCCAAATCACAACGTGAAGCGATCAGCCGAGAAATCCGGGAGCGTGACAGGTGCCCCAACCATGTCCGCCATCGTCCTCAAAGCTCTCGTACGCAGGAGGGCAAGAGACGTACTCGAGGCGGTGCGGCCGGTGTGAGGTCCGTGCCCGGCAAGCGCGTGGTGGCGTAGCCATGCCAGTACCAGGCCCACGCGAATGGCTTGCATGTCATTTTCAGCTAAGCGGACTCGACGGGATTCGGAAAGCCCGCAAAGACTGATAGGCCGGACACCCGTGGCAGCGGCAGTGCAGGCCCAAGCCGTCAGCAGCTCAACACCTCAAAAGTAGCGAGATTCGGTGGGAAATTATTCAAGTGATTGCTGGGAGGAATCCTCGGGCGTTGGCAGTCCGTGGTCGCAGAGTGGCAGACTCGCTCAGATCCACTGCCAGCAGGCGTCGTGAGCCTCAAAGAGTCTCAAAGTAAGTGCCCAGCTGTCACTGACTGCCAGGCCAAAGGGGACATCCCATCCCCTGATCCGCAGCAAGGAGGCGGCAATCTAAAGCAGGTGGAGCGAGGCCGCTCACTTGAGTCTGCAGCACTGAGACCGAGTCCGTCAAGGGGCGAGCCAAGACGGCCCCCCCACGATGCCGGACCACTGAATAGCGCCAGACTCGCAAGACAGGCCACCCGAACTCCTTTGGATCAAGATCACAGCCAAAAGCTTGTAGTCACTGCCGAGGAGTATCTGCAAAAGACCCAGCGGAAACCGAGTGACATTCTCATGGATCGCGAAAGAGGCAGCATGCCGCCGAACCAGTAGAATCCAGACCCCTGAGGCGGGTGCTGTGCGGGCAGGAGTGCTACTCCTGAACAATGTTAGTGTTACGTCTGAATCATGCCTCCTGAAAATCATCTGGGCCAAACGAACCCGACACAATCTTTCCACCGAACAGCACGTGGCACGCATAGCAACTGCTGCCCGGCACCACACGCCCAGCGCTCGGTCCCCAACCAGAGCCGGTCGCCTGAGACTCTCAGCCTGTGCAAGGCCACCCACCACAACCCGGCGGAAGGCTGCCTGGCAGTCGGCGCCCAACCACCACCCAGCACCACCCGGCACCTGGCCAACACGATTACAGCAATACTGAGAAGCAACAGACACCACCAACACCTCCGAGCATCAGCAACATGGTAGTGCGACAGGAAGTCTGTAGCATTAAGCATCTTTAGATCCAGCACAAAAAGCGACAACTTGATTCAGAACCTGTCTGTTGGAACTCGAAAAACGAAAAGCGATTTCCTGAACATGCCACTTGGAACTCGAAAATTGAAAAAGGACAGACGACGGCCCAAACCTGTCTACTGGAAGTGGAAAAAAAACGACAAACTGAACCTGCCTGGTGGAACGAAAAACGAATCCGCCGACCCCTTCATCGGCGTTTACGGTGAAGTCTGGAAACACCACCACTATTCTCAAGTAACGACCAATCAAAGTCTGGTAACCGCCTGCATTGGCCTAGAATCCGATCCAGAACCTTCACAAAACCTGACCCAGCTGGAAAACATAATGATTATCTTGGTTACACTCAGGCACCGATGGGTTCAAGGGTCACTATACCACCACATCCTACTCAGAAACTTTGAAAACAAGTCCCACCGAGAAAACTTAGTGAGTATCTTGTTTTAACGCGGTCATACATGGTGTCAAGGTTCAGTATATCCCTACTATTCTCAAGTCTGGTAACCACCAACAATACCTTTGATTCCTACTCAGAACCTTCAAAAAAAAAACAGCGGGAGAGCGTCGTGATTCTCTTCTTTATAAGTATACACCCACTATTCTCAAGTCTGGTAACCACCCATGACCCAAGCGCGAGATCCCCAAACAGGTTTTTTATTGAGATGAGGTTGGGTATGAAATGGCTGTTTGGCTGATTGGCTAATTTCAAAATTCGTTGGACGATGAATTGGTACGAAACCTCAATGGTTGCTTGTCGAAAAGCTTCGCATGAGTGGACGAGGCGTTTGGGTAGACACACTGGCAACAGGAGCTGAGAAGGATGATAAGGATGAGGAAGATGAGGACGATGACGAAGATGAGGAGGATCAGGAGGAAGAGGACGATGAGAAGGATGAGGTTGGCTGGCTGGCTGGCTGGCTGGATGGCTGGATGGCTGGCTATGGCTGGCTGGCTGGCTGGCTGGCTGGCTGGCTGGCTAATCAAAAGAGGACCTGCCCGGATCTGGGCAAAAAGTCATGGATTCATGATGACTTTATGAAAGAAATCGTATCGATTTGGGAAGGCCGGCTGGCTGGCTGGCTAGCTGGCTGGCTCGCCGCTGCTGGCTCCCTGGCTAGCTGGCTGGCTGGCTGGCTGGCTGGCGGCTGGCTGGGAGTGGATGCTGGCTGGCTGGCTGGCTGGCTGGCTGGCGGCTGGCTGGCTGGCTGGCTGGCTGGCTGGCTGGCCAGCTGGCTGGCCAACCGGCTGGGAAGCCGGAGCTCATTTTTGTCACTGATCCTTGCTAATATTAAGATGTTCGAAGATCAGCATCAAAATGTTGAATATTAGCAAGGATGTGTAGCAAAAATGAAATATGGTCGAAAATGATGAATCCATCAATGCTCCAAAAACTACATTTTTCCGTTGGAAATACAACAATTATGAAAAAGATGGAAAAACCATCGAATCCATCAACGCACAAAAATGTTAGTATTTCCTTGGGAAATATACAGATTATGAAAATAAGATGGACACGACACAAATCCACCACTCCAATAATGCTTATAATTACTAACGTTTTTGAAGAAAAAACGACGTTGACGCTACAAGACCAAAATCCACCACTCCAAGAATGCTTCAAATTACTGTCGCTGTTTTTACGATTTTGATGATAACAATGGTCGAAAAGAGATGGCGTACTTTCTCATTTTGAATATGGCAAGGACTACAACAACATTTTGAGGCCCAAGCGATGAGAGACGAACATGACGTACTTCGTAAAGTGGACTTTCCCTGCAGCCACAGCAACATTCTGAAAAGTGCCGAATCGAGAATGCGAACGGCACTGCAGACGTGTGACAAAAATGACGGTCGTCAGCGCGAGACAAAACGTGCTGACCCCAATGAAGTAGTAAGGTTTACAGCTAGGACCCAATGTTGCAAGCAACCGTTTGGGGAATTTCACTATTTCTTTTTTACGAAATCGCTCAAGACACTGATCCGGTTATTCAAAATGTAGTATACACCTTACATATTTTTTACATTTCTGAACTCGTGAAATCAAGAATGCTAAGCGTTCAATTGTTTTTTTTTAACGAAATCGCTCAGGACACTGATCCGGGTATTCAAAATGTAGTACATGCCTTACATATTTTTAACATTTCTGAACTCGTGAAATCAAGAATGCTAAGCGTTCAATGATTTTTAACCGAAATCGCTCAGGACACTGATCCGGAAATTCAAAAAGCATTGTATGTATTACATTTTGTTTTACATGTTTAAACTTATGAACTCAAAAATGTTAATAGTTCACGCATTGTTTTTAACAAAAATGAGGCGCGACATGGCAGGCGGCAACGGCCGCTTATGAGATTCTCAAGCACCTGTATTCTCTGTAAGCTTACTAGAACCCTTATTGCTAAAGCAATCGGTCGGGAATATATACATATAGGTATTGAACAAAAACAAACCGAAAAAAAAATATATATATATATATATATATATATATATATATATATATATATAAATAAATAAATAAATATAAACATGATCAAATATACATAGATACGGATATACATATATGTATGCGCATACCCCTATGCTTCGACCGTTAATTTTCGTTATTGCGCATATCGTGTTTAAAATTATCTGTACTATTTTTTCCGCACACAAAACAATGGAACGTATTTCGAAAGGTATGTCGGCAGATACTTCGGAAAGTATTTCGAGAGGTATTTCCGAAGGTCAGATGCCTGAACAAAAAACCTTAGCAAAGTGGTCGATTCGGTGCCTCTGGGAACACTTTTTGGTGCCAGAGCACCAGATCCCGATTTGGTATTGATCTGTCGCGCGCGCGACGTCGCACGCACGCACGCACGACACGTCACGTGCACGGTGCGGGTGCTGGGTGCTGGGTCTGGCTTCCCGGTCCGGGAAACCTTCGGTTTTGCACCCAACCTCCGATCCTGAGCCTAGGTGAGTCCACGCCCTTTGATGCGTGCCGCCGCTCTTGGCTATCCCCCTCCTATATAAGAGCGCGCATCGGCTGGCACATACTCTTACGCGATGGTGTGTAACGTGTATTCTGTCAACGTGTCTTGGTGAGCATTGTGCAATATACCGATAAGACCAAGCTAAGCTTGATAGGGAGGTTGGGGGTGGGGGTTTGCGGAAATGTGGGAATTACAAACGATTGACTGATTGGTTGATTTGATTTGATTTGATCTGATTTGATTTGATTGGTTGATTGATTGATTGATTGATTGAATTGATTTGATTTTATTTGATTGATTTGCTTTGATTGATTGATTGATTGATTTGTTTTGATTTGATTTGATTGATTGATTTGAGTTGATTTGATTGGATTGCTTGGTTGATTTTGTTTGATTTGATTTGGTTTGGTTGATTGATTTGATTTGATTGAGTTGACTGATTTTATTTGATTTGATTGAGTGGATTCGAATCGGATTCGATTGGATTGGATTGGATGACATAATTACATACCCCTATGCTTGAACCGTAAATTTCAAAATATGTTTTGATGCGCGGCTCAGAACATACCAACCTCCAATTCCGAAAACTTCTCAAGCTTCAGCCTGGTCTTATATGTATATCGGAAATTGGATGTGTAAAACCGAAGGTTCCCCTACTGGATTATGCAAGAATTTCGGAATGTTGAATGGCTGAAAAAATCCCTAGGCAAAAGTGGTCGATTTCGTACCTCTGAGGGCACTTTTTGGTCCCGGAACACCGGATCCCGATTTGGCTCAGCTTCAAATTCATTATAAATTGAAATTCATTTATTTTTCATTGGTTTTATTGAGATGTTGAAATCATGAACCAATCGCAAATTCAGAAATGCTTTAAATTCCATAGTGTTTTCAACCAAAGTGTCATGGGCTTTTCTATCAACTTTCCAACATCGCTGATTTTCCTGTTGTTTTATTAAGATTTTGAATTTATGATCCAATCATAAATTCAGAAATCATTGAAATTCCTTAGGTTTTATTGACATGTTGGTTTGAGCCCAAATCCTTGGGCTCAAGAATTGTTAATATTAGCTTATACGTGTGACAAAAAGCTGCTCCCAACATCGATGATGCCTCTGGACGTTGCACGCGGCGGTGGCCCGCAGAGGAAAACTTTTCTCTCAAATCGGCCTAGCCACTGAACGATTTCGCGCCATTGATCTGTCGTGTCGTGCGTGCGGTGCGGGTGCGTGGGCGCTGGGCTTGGATTCCCGTCAGGGGGACTCCGCTTCGCTCCATTTTCACCCCCAACCTCCGATAATTCACACTGCATCTACTTTCAGTGTGTCTTGGGGAGCATTGCACAGGGAAATCTATTGTGGAGCGTTGCACAGGGGAGTCTAATGTGGGATCGCTGTACGGGAAGTCTATTGTGGGAGCGATGCACAGGGAAGTCCCTTGTGGGAGCGCAGTGTATCACAGTGCATATCGGCTGGCACATAATCTGACGCAATAATGTACAATTTATATTCTTTCAACGCGGCTTGGTGAGCGTATTGCAGGATATAATGTACATTGTATATTCTTTCAATGCGTCATGGGGAGCATCGGGCAGGAAAGTCGATTGTGGGAGCGCTGCACAGGGAAGTCCATTGCGGGAGCGCTGCACAATGAAGTCCATTGTGGGAGCGCTGCGCAGGGAAAACTATTGTGGGAGCGCTGTACGGGAGTGAATGCTATTCTTGGAGCGCTGCACCGGGAAGTCTATTGTGAGAATTGTACAGGAAGTCTATTGCTGAGCGCTGCACAGGGAAGTCTATTGTGGGAGCCATATACAGGGAAGTGCAATATGGGTGCGATATAAAGGACAGTGCATTTGGGGAGCGATAAGGCCAACTCGCGGCCGAACTCGCGGCCGAACACGCGCGGCCGAAGTCGCGGCCGAACTCGTCGCGGCCAAACTCGTCATGGCCGAACGCGCGGCCGAACTCGCGCGGGCGAACTTGCAGCCGAACTCGTCGCGGCCAAATTCGTGCGAGCAAACTCGGGCTCTACCGTCGCTTTGTACGGCCCCAAAAGTAATGAAATTCTTTTGGAAATATTAACAGTTTGAATGACCGAAATCAAAATTGCTTTGTAACATCCGTTTGGGAGTATCATGTTTGAAATTGGCATTTGGCATTGTGCACGGTACCAAAAGTGTTGAAACCCCGTGTGGATATATTGATTAATGAAATCAAACTTGATTTGACACATGCATGTGTTGCATCGTGTTTGGACCCGGATACCTAGGGCACCCATCGCCGAGTATGAAATTTGGGACCACCCGTGAACTCATGTCAAGCCTATAGGAACGCGAAAGTGGCGCCTCACTGTTCGGGAACAAAAAGTGACCGCTCCGGAAGCCAATAACCTTGAACCAAAACTCGCACGTACAACTTAATAAGTACACAACCTTCGAAATGACAAAACATTATAGAGAAACAGTAAACAAGGCAGACTGAACTCATGCTCGCCGAAAAGAGCGTGCAGCAGCATCGTTTGATGGTAGGCCCACCGTTGCGAAGCCCTTGCAGTCAAGCTCTTCGAGATTGTACATGGTCTTGTAACTCGGGCAAGCTCTGGCCGAACGCAGCAGGAGATCGCGTTCCAAGCCTCGGCAATCGTGCGAAAGAAACTTACAAAATAAAACATAAATACAGGTTCGGTAAATTTCAATAATCAAACTTGAGTCGTGAACAAGTCAAGATACATTCCCCACATTCCTGGATTCTGCTTGTGAGACTGAACACAACACAAATGCAAAACTGTTCCGCCGCCAACTCCGCCCACGGCAACAACCAAAGCGACACAATCCGAAGACCTAAAGCTGAGCAGATCATTCTGCCGTCACCACGAATTGAACTGCCTGAAATCATCACGGAAATCTGCGGCCCGTCAATCCAGCATGATGGACAGTGATAGGGGAATTAATATATATATATATATACATGTTGGCCCGAATCATATATATATATATATATATCATATATATATATATATATATATATATATTGGCCAGAATCGACATGTGAGGACACTTACCTTGTACAAAGTGCATCATTTGCGGTGACCAGCTGACTGCCCCTCCGGTGCCAGATGTTCGTGCGCGGCAAATGCCCATGCGCCGACCTGGCCAGGTCCACGTCATGATCAGGCAGTTTCATGTAACCTGAAGCATCCCGCAGATCTTTAACGTGAACAAAACCTGGCCAACATCAAGCATGGAAGGCTGAGTGCTCAGAGCTTTGCAGGGGTCATCGCTACGCAACTCCTCCCAGGGGCATCCTGCCCTGTCACCTGCCGCCTACGAACCTCATCTTCAACCCGAGTCATTGCAATCGGAACTATTTGAGCTTGCCAACCGTCTCCTCAGATGCTGCTCGAGTTGCCAAAAGGCTTCAGCTTAAAGGATAGCGTACCGCTCGCCGGGCAGCTTTCCATGAGCGTGTAGCGTATACATCTGAATGCACTGACCGAGCCGCCTTCTCTCTACGCTTGGCATGTTAGCCTGAGCTGTGCGAGATCATCCGAGCATTGGACAACTACGCGCCGGGCTTATTTTATCGGTGGTTCCTGTTCATCATCCTGTCCAGGTTGGCATTGCCGCGTCGCAATCTTAAGCTTACATTCGAAACCTTTGCACCATGCTGTGGACCTTGCCGATGTCTCATTGATGTGATGTCATGAGCTCAGCTGCCAGACACAATGTAAATGGCACCAGTGTGCCGACAACCAATGTCAGCAATAATGAGACAGCTCGTGATAGATACGAAGAAGAAGCAGACACGGCAATTCTCAAACCCATGGCGTAATCGATGCAACCTCTGCAAATGTTCCTCTGTCCCAATGCCTAGCGGCATCCCCAATCAGTGAATTTGCTAGGGACATCCCAACACGCATCATACAAAAAGTAGCATCATAAATACAAAAGTGAAATTACCGAGTACAGCAGCAAGATATCCCATCAGAACAAGTTTCACATTAAACTCCCGCCTTGCATATCTGTAATGATGGATTTGAGTGAAAGTAGAGCTTGAGTCACTTTCATGCAGAAGATCGCAGGGGCTTGCACGCCGACCTGAAGCCAGCAACAACCTTCACACGCATGTGACAGTTTGGTGTTACAACGAAACCCTTCCAAATCCTTGCTGCTTTGCAGGTCGCACGGCTGCAGGGCGGAAACTGTTCACACAGTTCAACAGTTGCTCTTTTTTCTACGGCTACTGCTGCCGCAGTGTCCGCCGCGGGTCTCTCCGAAGAAGTCTACATCATGCTGACAAAATCTAGTACAAGACCGAAACATGCTAAGTAAAGTCGGGTGATTCCTGGTGCGAGCACAACAGTTAGTGCAATAAGATCCGCAAGAGCTTTGAACCACTGGTCCCAACACATGTTCAATGTTCAGGTCAAAACAACTACACCAACAATTCTAGCACCGCAACCTGTTACATACCTACCTGCTCCATCCCGCGTCCTCTTACCACCCGCCCATGAAATGTCTAGACTACCTGCATATGATTTGTGTTGACCACGTTCGCCCACACCATTGCTCTTGCTCATCTTGCTAACGCACAGTGAATTACTTCACGTTAGATGGTTTTGCTTGGGCTTTTGCAGAAATCAAAATCTGTCTCACAGTCAGTGCTCACACATACCGGCTCCTATGAATAGTATAATACAACCTTAGTATGGCATCCACAGTCACTATACTCCTGTATTGTGTGGCGACGGAATTCCGTACGCCTGTGCTCCAACATCAAAGGATATATGCCATAATGATCTCACGTCAAATCGACCCACCTCTTGTGGTTTGACATCAAACGTCCGTACCGCTATGCTTGGATGCCAGATTTCCATAACAGTATAAGAATTTAACGTCAAAACATAAGTGTATGGATTTCTAATGGGATTCTCCAACAAGTGATCTATCTCAATCAAATTTTGGGCCGGTGTTTGCCCGACGAAGGACATGCCAAGAGGTGGTAGGGGTCAGGCAGGGGGTCCAAGGAGGTCAAGGAGTGGATCGCGGATGACAATCACAGGCGTATCAACGCGTATGATACTGCACCACACGCAACACCCACACGAACGACGTACAGACAGAAGTCACATTTCGGAAGCACAGTATGTCTGCAGGACATCGCACCACACCTTACGTGGAGATAGTGTGACAAATTAATGATATTTGTCGATATCTACCAATTGAATACATGGTGTTAACGTCGGTGATTTATATTTGAAGTATTGGACAAAATCGAAGTTGACACGCGATCAACCTCTACAAAAATACGAGGTTCGAGATTTGAACGCCACGCGTACACATGTCCAAACAAGTTCCTTCCCAAGAAGCCCCTAAAATGGCTTCTTGACAGGGTGGCAAATAGCCAAAACAGTCTTCGAGAGTCACCAGGACGTACGGAGAACCAGAAAAAAGAAATTGCGTCATTTTCCTTGAAGGGATGCATCAAAAATGTGATTCCCAAGAGAAAATAAAGAAGCACATTTGTGTCGGCTTTCCATGCAGGGAGGGAATGACATCTCATATGTTCTGAATAGCTCTAGCTCCATAACGTGAGTTTCGAGCCGATATCAGATTCGTAATTGTAGCAAATCCTGTTGCTG
>Ga0099797_101639_pt1 | contig 11346 bp, 8 predicted proteins | sample Uncmet_Sort48C_1_FD_89871 | JGI IMG/M metagenome (GOLD analysis project Ga0099797, IMG submission 89871) | Marine eukaryotic communities from CALCOFI LINE 67, Pacific Ocean - C012_Sort48C_1 | ecosystem: Environmental > Aquatic > Marine > Oceanic | place: Pacific Ocean: Monterey Bay | collected... | reverse complement strand
CCTTTTTTTCTTTCTTTCAATTGCCATCGGTGCCAAACTCTTGAATTCACCAGTCTGAAAGTCAGCGTTTTGTTTGCACGAAACAAGCACATGCGGTGGAATCGAGCGCCGTGCATGTACAGAACACATAATTTCCCGGACCCCGGGTACCGAAACGTTATTGTCCGGGCCCGGGGCCTTCAAAACAGGTCGCGGACATGTTTAAAATGCGTCTGCGGTGTTTTTTTCATTTTTTCATTTGGAAATGGTTAAAACCATCGCACAAGCGATTAGCGCCAAACATTGTGGATGTTTCAACATTTTGCGACTCTCGGTTGGGGGACCACTTGCTTAGAGCTCAGGGTGCTGTCAGGAATTGTGTGCAGAATATAGCAATTTCGAGAGTGTAAAAGTTTAACGGTGGGTGCGAGGGTTTTAAAAGGTGGGATTTTTAACCATGGTGCCAGCCATCGAACCTTGAGGTCCGATTACGGGAAGGGAACGCACTAGCGCTCCCAATGTGTCTAGCTCAAATGGTTTCAAGTCGAAGCCTTAACAATGTCTTTGAATTTGTTTTTTTTCATTTAGAGTATTGCAAGGAAGACTTCGCAGAACTCTGGGATAACTAGCACTCTCCTTCAATCGAGCAAATACAATTAAGTGCACACTCATTATTATTGTCAGACCATCCTACGATAACCCAAAAAAAAATTCCACAATGGGGTCCATAGTTCACAATGTAGCTCTTGCTTTGCATACTGGTTTATGACTTTTCCAAGGCTTCCGCAAGTCATGTAGCCAGTTCAATTGTTGCCAAAATTGCGTCTCTATTCATCCGTCAACTGTGCCTAGGTCCGTATTCACAAGAACTGAGTCGATTGTTCCCAGTCCTTTCGGCGAGCCGGAAATGGTATCTTCAAGCAAAACTAACCTATATCGTTTTTCCCAAAGTCTGCATAATTTATGTTGTCAGTCTATTGTTGTACAGATGATTTCACTTGTCAAGCCTACCAAATTTCGTACGGGGCCTAATTAACAGATTAAGCCCCGTACGAAATTTGGTAGTCAAACCCTCCTACCAACCCCAACACATCAACTTGTAGTTCGTAGCGCACGCAACATTTCCAATGCAAACCTGACTTGTGGAACCCTCTCTTCCACAGGCGACGGTAGTCAGGACGACGTGAATTATATCTTGGGGGTTGCGGATGTACTACACTTTTAGGATTTCTGTAGAATGTGTGATAAATAAAACATAAATAAAATAATCGCTGATAATATATAAATTACTTTAAATCCATTAAAATTAATTTAAATTAATTTAACTTGATTCAGATTAGTTTTAATTAATTTGAATTAAGTTTAAATAATTTAACGTAATTTTAAATTATTTTAAATTAATGTAAATTAAGTTAAATTAATTTTAAGTAATTCACAATAATTTAAATTAGTTCAAATCCATTCAAACTAATTTAAATTGTTTAGATTAATTCAAACTAATTTAACTTAATTGAAACTACTTTAACTTAATTTAAATTAATTTAATTTAAATTAATTTAAATTAATTTCAGAGATATTTTGTGCTACAGCGTGTAGTACATCCGCAATCCCCAAATTGTATCAACTCTCTCAAATCAACTTGATCAATGCTTTCGTATCCAAATTTCCGCCTCCGGATCCTTGAACCATAATTTCCGGTCCCGGACCCCAGAGCCCAAATTGCCGGTCCCGTGATGGGACCTCAGACCTGTGGAATTTCATTTTAGGATTACACCCCGGTTTTTAATATATGGTTTTCGCGCCCGGCCATATAATTAAAAAACCCATATATGAAAAATGCATGGCCCGAAGGGCCGCATGGGGACCATGGGGCCGATGGGCCCCATGGGGCCCATGTGCCCCTTGGGGCCCATGGCGCCCATGGGCCCCAAGGGCCCCATGGGCCCCATGGGGCCCTGGGCCCCAAGGGGCCCAGGGGACCGAGCCGGCACCCATGTATTAAAAATCCCATGTATTAAAAACCTAAGTGTATTTGCACCGATACGCATCGATGTCCACCAAGTTTTAGCTCAAACCGTCGATTCTGGACCCAAATCGTGATATTTATGAAGCTTATGATGTTATGGAATTTGATGGGGAGTTTTTTGAATAATATTCTCAAGTATTGGTATGATTGTGGTACGGAGTTTGACGATTGACGTAGCACATTGGTTGGTGCGACATACAACCCCAAAATGATGGAATATAGACACTGGGTGAGAAAGTACACCTCTCGGCCACGCTTTGCGGGTGTATTTGGTCAAAAGCGTTCATATTTGATAACTTCTGGTGTGTATTTCGTACCAAGCTTGTCCAATGTCTCACCGCGATCGTCAAACTCCCCACCAACTTCATACCAAATTGAAGTGAGAAGAGAGACGGACAAGGTCCCCATGATATTCCATATATCCTGAGTGCATGGCATTCTGTCGCTCTTCACGCTTGCATCTCCTCAGCCATAGTGGCTCCCAGCTAAGACTTGTAGCCAAACGAAGTTTCATCGGCAGGTGCCCTCAACTCTAAAGCCTAAATAATCGGAAGGTAGTAAATAGGGTTTAACTAAATTGGATTCAGTCAACACGGGGATCATACCACATTTATGTCAAAGCCCATCGAGGTTTCAGTATTTATATATGGTGGTTTCTCGTTTGTTTCGCTGTATGGGGCTTTATACCAGGACCGTTACGTAAACGGGGGCCCGTGTGCCCAAAGGGCCCCTTGGGGCCCTTGGGCCCCATGGGGCCCATGGGACCATGGGGCCCATGCAGCCCATGGTGACCATGGTCCCCATGGGCCCATGGGGCCCCGTTTACGTAGCGTTTACGTAACGGTATTGGGGTAAGGGAACAAACGAACAACGCCCATATCGAGAGAGAGAGAGAGAGAGAACGAGCTCTGCCGACCCAGTAGTCGTCGAGTAATTCCAAAAAACAAACTGAGATAACTCAACAAGGGATATTCTAAGGGAAGGGCCACGACCTTCGGTCGCAGCCGTTCGCTGTGTCAATCATGGTCGAGGATGTGTCAAAGATACTAAGGAAACATAGCAAACTTTTTTGTTATAACCAAAATTAGGAAACATAGCAAACTTGTTGTGTTGTAACAAAAAATGTTACAGCAGAAAAGTTTGCTATGCTTCCTCAGTATCTTTCTTTTTTGCAATAACAAACAAGTTTGCGATGGTTCCTTAGTATCTGTTTTTTTTTTGACACAACAAGGGATATTCTAAGGGAAGGGCCACGACCTTCGGTCGCAGCCGTTCGTTGTGTCAATCAAGGTCGAGGATGCCACAAACACCATAAACCCTAAACCCTAAACACCATTCAAACTTCAATCTAATTCACAACCGAAATCGTCGCATTTGTGCCAATCATGTAAATTGGCTTAACATTAGGGTTTCCGGTTAAGGTTGACAGACATTTTAATTGAAAGGTGGGCCTGTCTACGGACAGCGGCGGGCTGATATAATCAATTGGATTAATATTGGGCATATTGCTTTTAAGAATTCTTGGTTTGAAATGGTTTCTGACTTGGATTATGTCCATATCCCCCGCTCCTTTGGGTGCACCCTCTGGGGGTTCAAAAATCAGAGATTTCATGTGTATGAAAAAGACGCGCAGCGCCATTTGGACTCGGGTGGTCCAATTCTCGCGACGAGATCTCTGTTCTCGAGTGATTTCGTGAAAAAAAAACGTTGTTTTCTTCGTTGCCCCAAATTTGACTCGCCACTTTTTCTACGGACAACAGTTTCCCTTAACCGGGAACCCTCACATGTAGTTGTATGACAGTTTGATGTACCACATGATGATCGGTTTGGTGTCGGTGTTAGTCACAGTGGTATGTATGTTGATTGCATAATTGTTGTGTTGTATATTCCTGGTTGGTTTTGTGTATGTGTGACGTGCATACAAGTTTTGGTTTCTTGTATATATGGTTGTTTCGTTTGTTCTTGAACCGGTTCCCGACAAACACACTTGCATTTTCCATGCAACGAACGTGGGCATAGTCGGGCTTTCCGGGGACACTTGACAACACTTGAAACCACTTATTGCAACACAACATGGAATTCTGTTTGAAACCAATCATTGCACCACATATTGGATATTTGACGCTTCATTGAGCAACCATTGCAAACTGCTTTAACTTATGCTGCGTGTGGTCCGCCCACCATACAGAACACCAATTCGTGTTCATTGCGTTCTCAGTTCCATATGTCGCTCAAACATGCATATCACTCCCATCATAATTTGAAACAGCAAACCTGAACCGCAACTCATGCATAAACATTTTGACACCTAACCCCCCTACCCCCCCCCTTCCCCCTCCCCCCCGCTTATGATGGGAATTTACGATGTATTTTATAGGACACTTCAATATCCATATAACATGTGAGCATGTAGCGTGCAAGGTCCGGGCGTTGCTTTTCGAAAATGTGTTCTCCCCGAAGGGCTTTCAACGAAACCTCTTGACATGTAGAACATCTTTGAAAGTTTGGATTTTATCGATTGTCCAATTCGTTCTACATGCAAGTCCGATGTTAAACTCATCATGGATGTATTTGAACACATCCCCGTTTTTTTGACAGTTGCTGATAGTTGTCAATTGAAATCAAAGGACAATCAATTTGAGTTAGGGACCATGGGGCCGGACAATAGGGTTGGTGAATGTACTTTGTTTTGCTTGGGCAGGGTTGTGTGTCCCCCGCAGTGATGGTTGCTTGCATTTTGGAGTTTCGGAGGCCTCACCAGCACAACTTTGAATGAAGCCCCTTGCCGAACCCAATGGGATCAGTTCCGGAGTCAAAAAACAAAGACTTCCAGAAGCAACATTTCTCACCTTGACACCCTATACCCTAAACCGTTACGATTGTAATTCAGATACAGCTCAACACAGGTCGGGGGCGTGTTGCACTTGTCGTATTTTTGTTGTGTCCAAGTTGCATATGAAATCGCAAACGCCCATTGTACAATCTATTGCATCCAATTTTGTTTGGAGTTGTTTCTCAATGTTGGGATTTATGTTGTCAACTTCTCGGGAGAACACAGGCAACGAACACACACAAACCAAACACCTAACAACACAAAACACCCCAACGCACACATCCCGAACATAACATCATATAATGTTGGGTTAGTTGGATATTGGTTTATTGGGTGTGTGAACTCTGTCAGGGTACCAAATTTCGTACGGGGCCTAATTAACAGATTTTTGAATTAATTGGGCCTCCAAGGCCAAACAAGGAAAATCCAACACCATGCCCATATATTCTAATATTATTGACACCACAGGGGGGGCGCGGCCGAAGGCCGCACCCCCCCCCTGTTCTGTCCATTGCATTCGAATATATGGGTATGGTGTTGGATTTTCCTCGTTTGGCCTTGGAGGCCCAATTAATTAAAAAATCTGTTAATTAGGCCCCGTACGAAATTTGGTAAGGGTACATACATTGATAATGAAATCATATAGGACAATTGAGTGAAGGTGTTTTATGTGATGTTGGTGTGCCTTGGCACTTGAAGTTGCTAAGCTTCACGAGGTCCCTTGTGTCCAATGCATCAGAATATACGGACGTGGCGTGGGCAATTCCTAGGCATGCCAAGCGATTTGCAGCATTCTTTGGGTCTCGAAGGTAAACCCAAACTCAAAATCGGTCAGCATTTTTTGATTTAAATAAAAATGTGTTTCTTGGTAAACCAAATAATTTGTAAACAAAACAGGTTTCGTTGAATTAAATAAAAACTGGTTTGATGAAACAAAAACTATTTTTTATTTGAATCAAAGAGGTCCCGTGTGTTCAATGCAGCAGAATACACGGACGTGGTGTGGGCAATTCCTAGGCATGCCAAGCGATTTGCAGCATTCTTCGGGTCTCGAAGGTAAACCCAAACTCAAACTCGGTCAGCATTTGTTGATTTAAATAAAAATCTTGTTTCTTGGTAAACTAAAAAATATGTAAACCAACAAAAAACTATTTTTTATTTAAATCAAAGAGGTCCCGTGTGTTCCATGCAGCAGGATATACGGACATTGTGTGGGCAATTCCGAGGCATGCCAAGCTATTTGCAGCATTCTTTGGGTCTCGAAGGTAAACCCAAACTCAACATCGGTCAGCATTTTTGATTTAAATAAAAATGCTTTATCTTGGTAATCCAAATAATATGTAAACAAAACATATTTCGTTGAATAAAAAACGGGTTTGATGGAAACAACTATTTTTTGTTTAAATCAAAGAGGTCCCTTGTGTTCAATGCATCAGAATATACGGACGTGGCGTGGGCAATTCCTAGGCATGCCAAGCGAGTTGCAGCATTCTTTGGGCCTTGAAGGTCAACCCAAACTCAAAATCGATCAGCACTCTGAGCCTCCCGGAGCGGTCGCCCGTGACAGTTTGTTTCATGTCACTCTCACGAGTTTGAACCCCCAGAGGGTGCATGCAATTGCCTAGTTTTTTTTTTCGGGGCAAGTTTAAGTTTGTTTTTTTAAGGTTTTGTCTTGGTTTATTGTGTTCCGGTCCCGGAGCCTTCAAAATTGGTCGGGGGTGTGTTTAAATGCATCGGGGCTGTGTTTTGCATCGAATTTGCATGTGGAAATGGGGTAAAAATCATTTGAAAATCGATAAGATCCTAACATTTTGGGATTTCACAATTTTGGGAGTTCTTTTGCCAGACCCTCGGGAAAAATACATTTTCGAACAACGAAAAAGCTTAAACACATATCAAGTTTTGAGGCAACCAAATTACAGCAAAGTTGCATTCGGTTATTGAATTTAGTTTCGGTAGGAAGATTGCAGCGAATCTGGAATTCCCGGCGAGGCCCAGGTTTGAAATTTCAGTGCGGTGTCGCCCTGGAATTCCGTGGCATCAACCTGGAATTACATGATGGTGTGAAATATCTTCAATTTTACAATCATATTCAATTCAATACATCGGAATATATGTATGAACCAACCAAGGACAATGTTGCGGCAAAGAGAAGCAAAACAACATATTGGGTGCCTACAATGCCCGGATCTGCTGGCAATTATTTTTGTTATTTTTTCTTGGCAGGGCTGCAAAATATGGATGCGGGTGCGAAATTGACCCCCATGGATGCTACAGACACCAAAACAATTGCAAAATCGACGTCTCCGCCACCCGAATCGAGACCAAAATAGACGAAAATATTGACAAGTTGTTTTGCTTACCCGAGCAAGACCGGGAATGTTGGGACCTCAACAAGGTCAACGGACAGGTGGCCCTTAAACGGTCACCTGTCCCACATCAGCGGCCTAGAGCCTGAGTGGCCCAGAGTCTCGCGGCAGCGATTTCGGGGAGGGGCAAGGACTCACTGGATTGGTAGCCTAGAGTCGGGGGCTAAGGATCTGAGAGCCTACACTTGGGGACCCCAAAGATACACCCCACTAGCGGGTTTTGGTTTTGAAAAAAATAGGGAAATGTCTGGTGGGGACCATGTGGTGGTGTATACACAACCTGCCGTAAAATACCGCAGTTTGTATATACACCACCCCGGGGGCGCTGCGTTGGCACCAGGCTAATCTTTAGAAACGGTTAAAAAGGGTGGCGTTTTTGCGTTGGGAGAGCAAAAAACAGACATCCGCCAAAAAAACTATTTTTTTAACTGTCCCCCTGGATTTTTGGCGCGATTCCTGACGGCACCTTAAGCTCTCGGCGAGTGGTCCCCCACCCCAGTATCCCAATTTACCTAAATGTCACGATTTGGGTCCAGAATCGACGGTTTGAGCTGAAACTTAGTCCAAATCGGTCCGTATAGGTCCAGATAGCCATTTAAACGATTCAAAACTAAAGAAAACCATGAAAAACAGCGAAAACCGCAAACAAAAAAATAACTGCCCCCTATTTTTAATTTTTATGTGTTTCTAAAGATTATACACCACCCCGGGGGGGCGTTGCGTTGGCACCTGGCTAGTTTCAAATGGTAGTGGGGTTTAATTGAAATGGGGATTAAACCCCATTTAGATTAAACCCCATTATTGGAGAATATATAAGGAATATGAGAAGGAACATATTCTAATGAAATAGACCGAACAGGGAAGGAACATATTCCTTCTCATATTCCTTATATATTCTCCATTAATGGGGTTTAATCTAAATGGGGTTTAATCCCCATTTTAATTAAAACCCATTAGTTACAAAAATATCACGATTTGGACTCAGAACCGACGGTTTGAGCTGAAACTTGGTCCAAATCGAGGTGTATCGGTCCAAATAACATAAAAATGACGTTCCCGGGGTCTGGGGACCGACCCCGGGACCGGAAATTAGAGTTTAGGGTTTAGGGGTCTGGGAAATATTTTTTGTATATTAAACCGCATTAACCGCCTTCCAATAGTTGTATCTAGCACCCGTTCGCTTCGATTCCAAGAGCTATGACACCATGAACAATGCTGGCAATCCGCCTGCTCCATTGGCATCCGTTCCGTCACCATGCCGTGCTGGCTCTGCCCGCCCGGTTGTACATTGAAAAATAATTGACACCGAGCGGACCCAATCGATTTTCAATTATTTTTCAATTAAATTGCAAAATAGTTGAAAATGAATTGCAAAATAATTGGCCCGGACGGAACCAATTCATTTTCAATTATGTTCAATTGTTCTCCCAACAAAAAAAACGAGCTAAAACCCCATTTCAATCACATTACGAAACTTCAACACCATGAACAATGCTGGCAATCCGCTTGCTCCACTGGCATTCGTTCCGTCACCATGCCGTGCTGGCTCTGCCCGCCCGGTTGTACCTTGACCCGGCTGTATTTTCTGAGATATTTTTATGTTTTTTTTAAAGTTTTTGTTTGTTTTTTATCGGTTTTAATGTTTTACATTGGTTTTAATTGTTTTGATTGGTTTAAATGGTTATTTGAGCCGATACGCCTCGAACTTCAGCTCAAATGGTAGATTCTCGACCCGAAGCGTGGCATTTTGGGGAATTGGCCCATGGGCTACTGGGGTGGCTGACCACTCTCCGAGAGCTTAAGGTGCCGTCAGGAATTGCGCCCTTAACAGCCTCCAAACTGCAGCCGCGTTGATTTAATGCTACCCCCATGCATCGTTTTCACGGCACCTGGCCCGTTCACCATTGATGGCAGAAGTCCGCTATAACCGCCGTTGCGAATGATACCATGATCAAGGACTCCCACATTGCCTCCTCGGCCACCGCTGCGCCTGTCGCCCGCTGGACGCTTCTGTGTCACATGCTTACTGCCCAGCAGCCCGTCACCAGTACTTCGCCGGCGCCCAGTCGCAAGTCACAAGCAAAGCCCGTGACGAAGCCACCTGAGAAGTCGAAGGCATTTTCGAAGTCGCCCAAGAATTACAAGAAACATAGCTGCACAGTGGCGGACCCCAATTTCGTGACCGACTTTACTCTGTCAAGCATTGGCGTCATCTTGATCCTTCCTTCGCTTCCCTCGAAGTCTATGCCTTCACTACATCTTAGGAGGCTTTCAAGTTCAATGAAAAGTTCTTCCCGTCAAGCGCCGTGAAGCTCACATGTGTTGGCTGTTTACTTGGTCCAAGGCAAGTTTTGTAATCAGTATTGATAACCCTGAGTGTCCTAGCTCTGGCTCTGTTGTAATTAGTTGTAAAATTAAACGCTTCCAGCTCTGAATACGAGCATGGCCGGAGGATGATGTCTTCTTTGATACATAGGTACATGGCCCTTTGGTAGTATGCACTGGCAAAAATGTATTCCTTATTAGTTCCTTTGATGGCTGTAGTGTGCCCTGGGGCCTTGCATGAAGTTTGGCACTTGAAGATCACCCGCAGGTATGGCCAACTTCAGGCATGCAGTCGCCTTGCCGCTCTTGGCCGTTATCTGCGCTGCAGCGCGGACCGAGTCAGGACATCGCACAGGGACCCCATGACCAGTAAAGCCCTAAACCCCATAAACCCCGACCCCCTAAATCCCTAAACCCCTAAACTCCTAAACCCCTAAACCCCTTAAACCCCTTAAACCCCTAAACCACTAAACCGCTAAAACCCCTAAACCCTTGACCCCGTGAACCCTTGAACCCCTAAACCCTTCAGTTGTTTTTCCTAACAGGGTAAATATGATTATATATAGAATAACAGTAATCATACATGTTGTCTTGTATATAATTTTATATATGTATATACACTATTGTCTGTAATCTATGGGATCTTTAACGGTACTTTGCCCCAATAGGCCCCTATAGGTGCCATGGGTAGGGCCGCCCGGGCAACCACAAAACAGGGTTCTCTGTAGAGCTACGATTAAATAAAAATAAAATAATAAAATCATAAAATCAAAATAGTTCGAATTAGTTGCGAAATAATTCACAATAAATTTTAATAAAAATAGATAATGTAGGGCCCGCACGATTTCCGTGTGATTTTTGAAATCTGCATGTTTGGGGTCACAAGCTTAAAATCGTCGATGTTAGTAAATAGATAAAAAAGTGGTGTCATTTTGGTGTGAGTTTCGCGTGATTCTATTTCGTTGTATTTAGATCTATTTAGATCTATTTCGATTTTATTTAGTTATATTCAGAGTTATTTAGATTGGCTACATGTCATCAATGTTGCATGGATTTTCAGTAATCAGCCAAGATGAATCCAGAATTCGACATTAATAATGGCCTCTAAATTGGAAATTTAATTGGGGGTCTGAGTACCTATCCAGAAAATAACTTGAGTCTTGAATGCCAAGTGTCCTAAATCCATATATATATATATATATTGACCGGCCCCAAAGTCCATAGAACAGCCATTTGCTATGTTTCCATTATTAATTCCCAAACCACAAATACCATTCAACCAACAATTAATTACCAATAATTCGGCCCGAAACCAATAACTACCAATAATTAATTGTTGGTAGACCAAATAAATATTGTTGGACCATTGCCCAACAATATTTATTTGGTTTACCAACAATTAATTCTTGGTAATTATTGGTTTCGGGCCGAATTATTGGTAATTAATTGTTGGTTTAATGGTATTTGTGTTTTTTGAATTATTGGGGGCACGTGGCGCTATGGAGATTGGGACCGGCCAATATATATATATATATATATATATATATATATGGCTGTCCATATTTAATTATATCTGAAGTGTTAACATTCGCTTTAATGACATGTGCTCACTTTTTAATTCGGTTTATTGAGTTCCAGTTGATAATTTAATGTGTGTTTTAGCATGCGAGTATGTTCCAAAGTCATCATGTACGTGTTTCGTTTGTGCATTTTTAGGGTTTAGGGTTTAGGGTTTAGGGGTTTAGGGTTTCATGAGCGTTTTTAGGTTTGGTGTTGGTTTAGAAACCATGTCATGCAGGAGCCGAGATTGTTGC
>Ga0099797_101638_pt1 | contig 11347 bp, 8 predicted proteins | sample Uncmet_Sort48C_1_FD_89871 | JGI IMG/M metagenome (GOLD analysis project Ga0099797, IMG submission 89871) | Marine eukaryotic communities from CALCOFI LINE 67, Pacific Ocean - C012_Sort48C_1 | ecosystem: Environmental > Aquatic > Marine > Oceanic | place: Pacific Ocean: Monterey Bay | collected... | reverse complement strand
TATTTTTTTTTCTGACCTAGTTTTTTCTGACTAGGTTTTTGTGTTTTGAGGACCGTATAACTATAATATATTAATTTCTTCGGAAATATAATACAACTAGTAGCGGATATGAGAAACTACATTTGTTGTAAATACAAGAACGATGTACATCCTATTCGATTTCGATACGATTTTGAGGTCCATACTGTAGGCGATACAAAAACAGGCCGTTTTTGAAAAAAAAAACAGGCCGGTTCCAGAGCGGATTTACAAAAAAAAAAAAACAGGCCGGTTCCAGAGCGGAGTGCGAAACAGCTTCAAGTACCACACCATCCAGCGGGATACCCTGTAGGGGCTCTGGTTTCGTGACATGTACTACAGGAACCGTTCTGGGAAGTTCATATTAATATGATAAGGGTTTTCTGCGCATGTGTTATGTGCGAAAGTAACTCTTAATATTGCAGCGGTTTCTCATAGTCAGAATAGTAGAAAAGTATTTTCCATGGTTAGGTAAGACGTATATTATAAACTAGAGTATCATTACACAAAAAAAATGTTCATATCAGTTTTCGCAGTGCTGCTAGAAAGGCAGCATAGCATCAAGCTAGAAACCATATCCAGAAATCATTCCCAATTTCGCACACACACACACATACACACATATAGAATATCACATAAGTCTAAGAAAAAGAGTTCCCATTAGTACACACATATGAACAAAGTGACTACCTACAGCACGTATTATTTTTTCCATCTATTCTCTAAAATTGCGTATACTATTAGAAACCTTTTCCATCATAATTACAAAGAATAGCACTACACAGTATGATGATATTTCCCGAATTCAATTCACGAACCGAGTATTATTATTTTCCCGATTATGAAAACAAAAGTAAGAGCTACAGTATAGACTATAGCGTAACTATTAAACTGCGTTTCTTGCAAGTAAGACTGCCGGCCTACACCTTGCGGCCCCGGGCGGATCCCTACACAAACTGCGTTTCATGTATAAATTTATATCAAATGACACCGATTCACGCATTGTTTTGCGCGGATCGTGGATCGTGTGTAGCGGATGGTCATCTTTGATTTTTCTCGGCAACAAAAAAAAAATATGCAGCAAGTTATTTCGTAGCACCTCGGCGCTACGCACATGTCATGAGATGATCATCAGCCCTCGGCTTTGGAGGTGGAGAGGAAAGAGTACATTAGATAGATGTTGAGAAACCATGTAAGAATCCAAAAAACGAGCCATGTGCGGAGATTGTCCAGGTTATAATACAAGATCGTTTTCCTGTGCTTTCATCAATCGATCCTGTTCGCGCGGCGTACAAAGCGAGCAATAATTATTATAATCAACGGAACCGGGAATTACATTAGTATTAGTATTTAAGGGGCGTGGTACAATAGGTCCGTCATGAAAAAAAAGTAGACCATAATTATACTGCCTCCTAGTATTAAATTTCGCATATTAATAATTACTCTAATTTGTCTAATAGTATTAAAAAAAACTCTGGATAGTCACTCTAGTATATTATAGCTTGGGACCCATAATACGAGACGTTCTAAGCCCTAAACCCTTCCATTTAAAAAAAGAATGTTGTTCGTTTCAACAGTCATCTTACTCGCAACGCCGACTGTTGCTCTAATGCCGTTTTGTGGAAGTTTTGAGGGGCCCTGCGCGGACGAGGTTCTGAGAATGGTAGCAGCAGCACCTTTCGCGAACAATAAGCAACGGAGAACCTCGCGAACGCCCCTGGAAAGTTTCCTACGCAACGAGATAATTCGAGACGTGGTTTCTTCTGTGAATGATACAAAGGAGTTGCCTGAGCTTCGGGGCCCCCTTGTTCTTAATAAAAGGGGCCCCCATGATCATCGTCCCTTAGTTAGGGAAGAAGAACAACAGCAACGACCCTTAATATTGGGGGGACCCGCTCAACAACAACAACAACGTCAGACGAGGAGTTTCAGTTCCGCATCTTCTGCTCTTCAAAATATTACAGAAGAAACGATGGGCGCAAAGAATGAGACCAAATCATGCGGCGAATTTTCTAAAAAACTAGATTGTGTGGCCCTACAAGAGTCGTGCAACTCCGAATGCGAAAAATACCCCCCCAATTCTACAACATGAAAAATTTCAAGAAACCCTAAAAAACAGCAATAAAATTTCGTCCTCGATTGATATTGATATTATCAACAATACTAGCAGTGTTGGCGCTTTTCCAACGCAGAGCTTTTATGGTACTAGTAGTAGCAGTCATACTACTCATAAAAATAGCGATGATTCGAAGTCTGGTTGCGCAGCGCAGTGCCAGGGACTCTGCCAGTGGGGGTTGCACGTTTACCGCAAAAGGTATTTTCGCATGTTGGGCCCCTTTATTAGTATCTATCAAACTACCCTAACACACACACAGTATCTCAACTTTCTATAACATAGTTTGAATTCCGCCCCTTCCAAACATGGCTACCCTGGTATTCAACAAACCTCGTCTATTATACGTCGATCGAACACAGTCACCTATAACGTTTATGGGTAAAAACTAGAGAGTTCATAGCAACAATCATGAACTACTTGCAAATGAAAAGGGCAGAAGTCGCGTGCCTGATCAGAAAGCGGCCGTGGAAACTGCTGGGCCTGGCACGCATGTCTTTGGTCGCCCTGCGCCACACGCGCGCGTTTCGAAAATTTGGAAAATTGGAAAATGTGCGGTTCGAAAAGCTGCGACCGATTCATCCGATCGACACGGCCGAAGCGATTCTTTCGACGTTAAAAAGAGCGTGCGCTTTGACGAAAGAGTGGAACAAACAAAATTCTTTGGAGGTGAAAACAAAGAAGGCAAATAATAATAAGGGCACCTTTTCGGGTCCCTCGTCCGCTTCTTCTGCAGAAGAAACTTGGTCGTTAATAATGGAAGATGGTGTGAACAAGAAGACTGTAAGTCCTACTCTTTTGGAACAAGAAGATGGCGCGAAAACAAAAACTACTTTTTTACAGCCGCAAATTAAAAGGGACCCACCACGGCCTTTACTAGCAAGCTCCCGCCGCCGCAGCGAAACTAAAAATCCTCCTCCTCTTCTGGGAAGAAATTCCTCTGCGAATATTGTTGGGGGGCCCCCAGGAGCTGTTGTTCGCGTTGTTGCTCCTCCTGGGGCTAGGGGTAGTGCGTATAATTATATTGATGATGGTAATGCCAGCGATAAAAATATTAATGATGATTGTAGTAGTCCACAAAAAGCTGAGAAGGCTAGTGCTCCTCCAAAAATGTCCAGCGACGAAAAGATTTCGCTTGACAAAAGATTTCGCGAGGCGGTTTTCGAATCAAAGATTTTCGCGTCGGAAGGCGGCGGCATAAAAGCGTTCAAACTGTCTGCGGATCACTACGTAAGTCTCGAGGGCAACGGGCGTGCCGAGGCGTTGCGATGGTTTCTGAGGTGGCATTCTTCTTCTTCTACGGGTCGGTCGGACCCGAAAAAATTCCGAATGCATGCAGCCCAGCATGTAAATGTTGTTATAAATGGGACCCACAATAACCTGAAAAAAAACGACCTGGACAATAATAATAATAATAATAAGAATTCCGAATCTGTAGCACTGCAAAATTTAGCTGCGAAGTTCGAAGTTCCAAGGGTGGAGGTTGTCGATATCAGCGTAGAAGATTCAGAAGAAGATGAAAATACTAGTATTTTTAGGAGTTCATCATCGACTGATGATGCGGACGACACCAGAGATGACAACAACGATACTGAAAGTAGCCACTCAATAAATCATAGAACGAATTTCAATTCGTCGTGGTATTCCAGGATTACGCTGCAAAACCTGCTGGAAAAAACGCGGGAGGCCCTGCAAGTGACCGAGATTGAGGAGACCAGTCGAGACCTTGAAAACGATCCCGAGACGCGAGAAAAGGTGCCGCAGCCGGAGTGGTGCTCGAAAGCCGAACGTGAACAGGAGGTTCGTACAACTATTAATACATTTGATACGTTGTTCAAAATTTTGGTTGTATGAAACATAAACATGACATATAGAACAGATACATGATAGTTGCAGTCTATATTCGTTTTTTTCAGAATATGTGTAGTCGGGTTCATGATCTATAAATTGTGAAGTATTTATATTAGTTTAGAATAGATGTAGTCCCGGCTGCATTCTGTTAATATTTGTAAATCAAAGTCAATGCAGGTTTTGATCCGGGAATATCTCAGTGCCGTGGAGCGGAGGCTGCTGTAGGGGCTAGGGGCCCTTATTTCTGAGCCTGCTGCCGGAGCGTGCTACGACTGTATTACCGAACCTTCTGCCGCTCTTTCTCAGCTGAGCATCACCATCGGGTAGGCGGAGCCATCATAGGAGGTCCCAGCTATTCTTGATGCATATTATTTAGCGCTGCATCTATTATATTCAATATATTCATGTACTATAGACGTACTCAGTGGACTCATTTGTCCAAGTTTTTGTGCAACCTCTTAAGTTGTTCTCGTGTAACACTAGGAATTAGCTGTTTTAATTAAGGGTAATAGCTGTTTTAAGGGTAACTAATTATATTTATCCCTCCCCCATCAATCTCGAATTTTTGCACCGCAAAATCCTAGCATGCAGCAGAATGTGATAGGAGCGATTGCCCGCACACCCAAGGAATAATTTTTAAATTTTGTCTGGCAGTATGTCCAGTTGGAGTTGTAGCTTTTTATATTGTAACTAACACACTCCGATGGTATTGTCTGCAACAATTCTTCGTTTGCCAAACTATAATATCATGTTAATTTCGCGTTTGCTAAACGGATATTAAATTGAATGATGGTATGTTTTTCATTTATAAGTTCCCGCGACGGGAACTTTTGCCTGACGACGACGACATTTAATACATTGTTCTTTTCCAAAAAAATGCCATGGTTCACACGTAGAAAGAGAGTAAAGAAATAGTTCTTCACCAATGCGTTGACAGTGGATAAAAGCTCAAAACAGTGTCGGGTGGCCCATCACCCTGCACCGGGAAAATACACATTTGTGACTAACGAAGGCTAACAGGCTGCTAACAGGCCAACAACGAAAGCTGACAGGCCAACGAAGGCCAGAGTGAAAGGTCATTCCGCATAGCAGAGAGAAGGCATTTTTGAACCCGAGCAAGTCTTCATAGTAGCAGATGCAAGGACTATTAATACTATGAGACTAGAGTTGGAGTATCTGAATTAATGAATCCTCGACTGCTGTATTAATATTATATCAATCAGAAGAAGTAGAATGGCTGACCTCGGGCGTGGCGGCGGCGACCTCAGCCAGCCCCGGCCCGCAGCGGCACCCCAGACGGGGGGCACCACTTCTGGAACTTCCGGCAGTTCGAGTTCCTCGGGAAGCAGCGGCGCCCCCGGTTCCGGCTCTGCTTCCGGCCCTGCTTCTGGCTCTGCTTCCGCTTCCGGCTCTGCTTCCGGCTCTGCTTCTGGCTCTGCTTCTGGCTCTGCTTCTGGCTCTGCTTCTGGCTCTGCTTCTGGCTCTGCTTCTGGCTCTGCTTCAGGCAGCAGTAGTAGGGGCGCACCGTCTGGTAGTGGAAGTAAGTCCAGCCGGTCGGGACCCGATTCCAGGTCAAAGTCTGAGAGTGGAAAAGCCGCTTCTGGCGGGCCGGCAGCCGAGGATCCGGTCGCCGGTGATGATGGCCCTTTCGCCCAGGAAAAGCCGAAAACCGAAGAGGAGGCGGTGGCTGAAGAGGAGCCCACCGGTACCATCTCGGGAGCTGCTCCCGGGGGCGCAGCGGGCTCCGCCGCAGCTGCAGCTGCATCCGCCACAGGCTCCGCTAGTGCGGCCGCTGCAGCCGGGGCCGCCACCGGAGCCGCAGAGGCAGGTTCGGGCGGCAGCGATGCCACCTGGACGGACGAAAACGAGAGCGCGGGAAGCGGCGGCCGACGGCGGGTGGGCTTCCGAGTTGGCATTGGCAGTCCGCCCAGGCGCTCTGCGGTCTGATATGATATTAGGGTAATATTATGTGGACGTTACCTTCTGGCCCCATTTCGTAGTGAGACACGGGACTCCTGATTAACCCAGCCAATTACCGGAAATATAGCGAACCAATGACAACCCATTATTCTACGACTCCTAGAAACCTAGCAATCCTAGCGGATCCTAGCGAATCCTAGCGAATCCTAGTGAATCCTAGTGAATCCTAGCGAATCCTAGCAACTTGAGTAACCCAAAGCTTTCCAGCAAGAGAGGAGTGCCAACCGCATTATTCTACGACTCCTAGAAACCTAGCAATCCTAGCGAATCCTAGCGAATCCTAGTGAATCCTAGTGAATCCTAGCGATCATTGTTTCACAATTGGAGTTTTTGAAAGGGGTACCCCTTTCTGAATTCAAGATTTTTTGCCAAAAATTGAAGATTTCTGAAAGGGGCCCCCTTTCCGAATTCAAGATTTTCGTCCCAAAATTGGAGTTTTTTGAAAGGTGTACCCCTTCCTGAATTCAAGATTTTTTGGCAAAATTGGAGTTTTTTGAAAGGGGACCCTCTTTCCGAATTCAAGATTTTGGTCCCAAAATTGGAGTTTTTTGAAAGAAGTATACCTTTCTGAATTCAAGATTTTTGGCCCAAAATTGGAGTTTTTTGAAAGGGGTGCCCCTTTCTGGATTCAAGATTTTTGGTCAAAAATTGAAGAATGTTGAAAGGGGTACCCCTTTCCAAACTCATGACTTTTGTGTCAAAATTGGAGTTTTTTGAAAGGGGACCCCCTTTCCGAATTCAAGATTTTTGTCCCAAAATTGGAGTTTTTTGAAAGAGGTATCCCTTTCTAAATTCAAGATTTTTGGCCAAAAACGGCCCCAAGGGATTGCTCTTCACGTTCCTGGGCGCACTGTGCCTCCTCCAAGCCTTTCTCGTTGAATTTCTCGTTGATGGTCATGGCAGGCTCTTTGTTCGGCGGGCGTTTCGATTCTGCCTGGAAGGCTTTGGGCCACTCAAATTGCTAGGATTTGCTCGGTTTCTAGGAGTGGTAGAATAGTGGGTTGCTACTCCTCTCTTGCTGGAAGGCTTTGGGTTGCTAGGATTGCTAGGGTTTGCTAGGATTCGCTAGGATTTGCTAGTATTGCTAGGGCTGAAGGAGTCGTAAAATAATGGGGTCGGTACTCCTCTCTTGCTGGAAGGCTTTGGGTTACTCAAGTTGCTAGGATTCACTAGGATTCGCTAGGATTCGCTAGGATTCGCTAGGATTCGCTAGGATTGCTAGGTTTCTAGGAGTCGTAGAATAATGCGGTTGGTACTCCTCTCTTGCTGGAAGGCTTTGGGTTACTCAAGTTGCTAGGATTGTTAGGATTCGCTAGGATTCACTAGGATTCGCTAGGATTCGCTAGGATTCACTAGGATTGCTAGGGTTACCAGCATGCCTAGCCATAATTGGCTGGGCATTGGGATTCCAGTAACCAGGGGTACACCACTCCACTCTACAACCTATATCTACTACGAAATAGGGCCAGAAGGTAGCTCTCACGTAATATTATAGTAATATTAATAGTAAACATACGATAGTAGATTTGTCAGACGGTAGGATTTCACGGTTGGTACGCAAGGTCTCCGCAAGAAGCAATGCATTTCTGCTCCTTCTTCGCTTCATATTTTAGACCGCGTGTTGTATGCAGTATACACAGACAGTTAAGTACATTGATTAATCCCGACGAATTATATATGTTCTGGGTCCGTCCACAATTTACGAAATGCAGATCCCCACACCACCCCCTGTGCTCTCTTTGCGTCGGGAGGACGTGCGCGGGCGAACGCGCGACGTGAATAATCACAAATGCCGCAGAAAACGCACGACGTGAAAAAATAAAATTGAGAGTCGTTGCTCAAAAGTTACCACATGCATAACGGGCCAACGGCGCCCATGAATGAGGCTCTTGGGGCTTGTATGCTCCACACACACCGGCTAGACCCTAAGAGGGCGTTTTCTCGCATGGGCCCTAAAACCTTCGTGAGCTTCATAATCCTTCGTGAGCTGCGCTGCAGCTCACGAAGGATTCTCATGCACAATTTGGAACTTCAAATCACTTCACATGCACGTGGGCGCACTCGATTAGCGGAATTTCGACTGATTTCATTTGCACTACCCCACCGCAGTCAATGAACGAACCTCGCGTTTGACAAGTGACACCAAATGCATTGTGCCACGTGAAAATGGCTGCATTGTCAGCAACCAGCCATGGCTCTTGACGGATCCGCCGAAACAACTTAGATTCAAAGTACCACGTGAATAATCTCGGTTCCGAGAGCGATTTGCACCTTCTACCACTCTATTCCTTACTATTCACGTGGCGCGTTCCGAAATCTGCATTTCGTAAATTTACGAAATGCAGGCTCATATTGGTCACTTTTTGAGCGCTTATCCCCATTAAAAATTGGATTTTTGCGGTCCTTTTAAACTTACGAAATGCAGACTGGACCCTGGACCCAAGTCATATATTGTTTTCATACATTTAATTACAAAAAATGAATATACAAACAGGTCGATTCCACCCACGCTTCCGACCATGGCAGCAGCAACGAATCGATCGCGCTCGACGAGATCTCCAGTGTGTGGGCCAAGGAGCACGCCCGGATTAATAACGGCGCGACCACAAAAACGATGATCGAAATGCTGGGGGCCATGTTCTTGGTATAGTATTAGTTCCTCTACTAGTCTAACTTGGTCGTGAAATCAGTTGTTGTTAATATGATGGTACTTAACTATTTTAGACATGGGTTCATGGCAGGATTGATCTTTTCTCATGTACTTATAATATCCCTTACACTATTTTTGATGCGCGAGGTTGTTGACAAGAAAGAGTTGAGGTTCTGGCGCACGTGGCGGATCTGCGGGACGCCAGTTTTGTTGCGGAGGGCGTGAACCGCACGGAGTACAACAATGAGTATGCGCAGCTGGCCTCGGACCGCCGGCGTTTTTTCCATTCCGCGGGCCTGGGCGAAATGGCCATCTACAGTGCGTCCGATGTGTTGTTCTTCAAGTGCAGTGGCGTGTCCTATGTATAAATTTTGTTTCTCAAAATTCTGGGACTCTTCATGTCAAATATAGTTTCTCTTACTGTAGAAATTGAGTCAAATTGTGTATTATGGGCTCCTGTATAATTTGAGGAGGATTCAATATTATGAGGGTAGTTGTCTCTTGAGGTTTTTTTTTTTTGGGTCTCGTCTCTGTACAGAGCAGAAATTATCAATTTTTTTTTGCTACAACGTGGCGCCTCTACAACGTGGACGGAGGGTAGGGGGCCAACCAATCTCAATCATTGCAACATACGAGCAGAATCTCATGCATAGTTACAGAAAAACACATTGAGAAATTAATATCAAGGTGGCTCTATTGTATTTCGTCCTGCTGTCGCTTTTCCGCTGGAGTGACATCTGGTTCAACCCTTTGCTTTCGTTAACGGTGATTTGGCTAAACGTCCAGGACGCGGAGACCTACGAGGTTTTGTTTTTACATCAATTTTTTTTTTGTCGACGTCTTAATACGGCTACTAATAGTCAGGGTGGTGGTGGTGTTTTAGGGATTTGGGTGGTTTAGGGTAATCATATAATATTATCTACAGTCTGTAGAGAGTGCAAGTAGTGGTAAATTATATACATGACCGAAGACGCAGCAGAGAGCTGTTCCGTATGAATGCACCATTGGAAAACCTTTTTGAAAGATTTTATGTAAACAGCATTTATAATAATCCAGGGCAAGCGCAAAGTGCTTCGGCGGGCGATTCTGAGTGAAGACGAGGCGGACGATAAAAGCGACGTCGAGGAAGTGGTGTACGACGACGACGACATTTCGGTATCCATGTTTTTTCCATTGGGCACACCAAATACAAGGGTCGTTGGTTCCTGTACTCACGACCCGCTGATAGTATTTCAATTGAGTGTGTGTGTACGAAAAAGGAACATTTTTCAATTATAGACAAAACCCCGTTCATTTCAATATTATCTCATATTCCTGGACAACATAAAACACATTTTATGATATGGAGGTGTTTCGCGTGGTGGGGCAGTTTTCTGAAAAAAAAAATTGGAGGTGTTCCACGTGGTGGGTCAGTTCGTGGCTTCTTTTATCGGGACCGTCGTGGCCGCGGGCTTCATCCTGACGATTTTGGACTTTTGGACGCTAGGGGAGGGCCGAGCGTTCAGCAACGGAAACGGATCGACCGACGAAGTGGCGTTCAGGGAGGAGACCGCGCGCAATCAGAATTTCAGGAAATACGCGAATTTTCAAAAAGAGGATGGGGTTGTCCTACACCACAACACGCACGAACTCTCCGTCGGCAACCGCGTCGCGCTATCCAGCATGCTGACCGATGTGGTAAACCTAGAGCCCTAGTTGTTGTCAGGCCCTTTTGAGTATCTACCGAACTACCCTGAGACACACACAGTCTCTTAGTATCTATACATTTCATACTGCGAATTCTAAGTCGTCACAAATCACATTGTCTTCGATTAGAATTACCAATGTCTTCGATTAGAAACATTCTAAATTAACCTATCGTCGTTGTTTCAGCTTTTAGTAATATCAAGCAAGCACTCAGTCGGCCACCACCATGATCAACTAGTCAGTCCTACACTACAGTACAGTGTGATCTCAAAAAATTATGCTATATTTGTATTATGTGAATGAATCGACTTATAATTAACAAGCCGTGATGGGCGGCGCGCAGCGCCGCCCGGCTTGGTTCGTGACGGATGTAGCGCCGCCTAGCGGCGCATCAGCGGATCTTTTTGAGCTCGCGTGGCGCGCCCAGCGCGCCACGCGGTTTTCATGTTGAACTCGCGCAGCCCGCCCCGTTCAAGGTGTGCGTTTGGTTTTGGCCCCTGCAAGTCCTGTAGAGAGCGTGGCGCGCCAAGCGCGCCACGCGACCGTGCATTTGTGCGTCTGGTTGCAATCCTGCAGCTGCAGCTGATCAACCCAGAACCAGAGTCGCCCTTGAATCACGTGCCGTGTCCCTGCGTGGCGTCCCGTTCTTCTGCGTCGCGTGGCGTGCCCGTGCGTCGCGTGCCGTGTCCGTGCGTCTCGAGCCGTGCCCGTGCGTCGCGAGCCGTGTCCGTGCGTCGCGTGCCCTGTCCGTGTGTTGCATGCCGATCCCGTGCGTCGCGTGTCGTTCTGTCGTGTCGCGTGTCGCGTGCCGTGCCCGTGCGCCGCGTGCCGTCTGCCTGCGTCGCGTGCCGTCTGCCTGCGTCGCGCGCCGTGCCCGTGCGGCGCATGCCGTGTCGATGCGGTGCTTGCCGTGGCCGACTGGCGAATGCCGTGTCCGGGCGGCGCGTGCCGTGTCCGGGCGGCCTGTGCCGCGTCCGGGCGGCCTGTGGCGTGTCCACACGGCGTGCGTCGGGCCCGTGCGTCGCGTGCCGTGCGAGATCCTGTACAGT
>Ga0099797_101637_pt1 | contig 11348 bp, 8 predicted proteins | sample Uncmet_Sort48C_1_FD_89871 | JGI IMG/M metagenome (GOLD analysis project Ga0099797, IMG submission 89871) | Marine eukaryotic communities from CALCOFI LINE 67, Pacific Ocean - C012_Sort48C_1 | ecosystem: Environmental > Aquatic > Marine > Oceanic | place: Pacific Ocean: Monterey Bay | collected... | reverse complement strand
TGACATGTTCCGTGCTTAATGTGCGTAGTGGACATTGTGCCCTAATCTCTGGTAAGTAAGGGTGTTCGCTTCCTCATTATACATATATGTAAATGTACATACATATGGGGGTTTCTCGTTGCACTTTACGAGGCATCACTCAGACAAAATAAGCTAAGATGATGGGATCCGTAGTCCTTTCATGCTATACATAACAAATACATGCAATGCATGACAAATTCATCCTGGCCTGAGTACCACATGTAGGACATAGCAAGGAAATCGAGTAGAACAGGATGTACTGTACATAGCAGTATGCAGTTGTGGTGTTTTGCCGGGTTAAACCTCCGGGTTAGTGTCTTGACATGCCTGACAGCCATCAAACATCGTCAAACAAAAAAAATGGGGGGTTCTCGTTTGTTTCGCTGTGGGGGATTAATACCAGGACCGTTATGTAAACGGTGGCCCATGGGCCCAAAGGGTCCCATGGGGCCCATGGGGTCAATGGGCCCCATGGGCTCCATGGGCCCCATGGACCCCTTGGGCCCAATGGGCCCCTTGGGCCCCATGGGGCCCCCTTGGGCCCATGGGGCCCAAGGGGCCAATGGGGCCCAAGGGGCCCATGGGCCCATGGGGCCGCGTTTACCTAGCGTTTACGTAACGGTGTTGGGGTAAAGGAACAAACGAGAAACACCCATACATATGTATATATCCTTTAGCTAAATTGTTTGTATTTCGATCGGTAGTGAGATACAAATCGGTACTGGGGGGCCGGCCCGCTCTGGAGAGATCAGGGTGTTCGGTGATTTTGTGTGTTGACAAGATTGGTATTCGTACCTTTTGTATATGTTGCATTTAGATGTCCAATAGTTTAGGCTACACCATATAGGAAGTATATACGAACCCTATAAACAACTATTTAAAAAAAATCTGGAATATTATTTGGTACCCAATTTGACATGGGAACCTGTCAGAAACTACTTGGAGTACCATGTTGTGCTTTCCAAAGTTGTCCATCGTCATAACTTGCGTTGAGATAATTCTTTTGGGTGGGTAGAACCGGCGAGTTCGTTCGACAACCAAATCTTTGGAAACCCAGAATTCCATTCGAAACGAAAAAGGCACATAATGCCAGTTGGAGCCGGGTACCATTTTCCTGGGCCTTGCAGTTGAGCAAGACGTCTGTCGCAAACCGCTTACACAGTTCCAACGAAGCCCAAGTGTCACCTAATTCATTAGTTCAATTATAATGCAATATTTGTATAAGTTCAGATAATATTGCAAAACATGCACTTGCTACCATTGTCTGTATCTGGCATTTTTAGATGCTTATGTGTTGTGGTCTAGTGGATATGATGTCGTTACGCTTTTTTCAATGCAATCGACATTATACAATGTAATTAAATGTACATGGTTTAATATCTTCACGTATTAAAAACTATACCGAGTTCACTAATGCCGGGTTCAACTAACATGAATAGGCACCCATAATTTTCCGATAAAGTTCACACGAAATTATTAAATATCCAAGCAACTCATGTAATTGTACGGATGCCCAAGAGATTCATTGGAATCAAGTTCCAATGATGTTCAAAGATGCCTACAATGTTGAAAGAGATCATGACAACTACACTATAATCCGTTTTCCAATAACGTCAAATAATCCGTTTTCCAATAACGTTCCAAGGAAATCCATGGTGGTCACAGTACCTCCAACGAAACTCATAGATTAGATTAGCTACTTTTCGAGCCAGCGGGTTGGCACTTGTAGGAAACGGCCCCAGACAATTTAAAACACTAAAAGCATTGCACACACCCAGAAGAAACAACATATGGTGTCACATGTTGTCCGGACAGAAACATGTTGGACCAAACATATTGGAAGGTTTCTGACATGTTGAAACATTTCAAAGAATTCAACAATGAAATCTGTAATGTTGAAGTAACAAACAGGACTGCTGCACACAAACAAACAATTTAGTTCAACGTATTAGGTGCTTACTTCGTGTCTGTCCCGACATACTTGAAATGTTATGAAATCTGTTGACACGGTGGCGGAACATGGGTTTGATGTAGTTTGAGAATTTCAAGCATTTTGAACTTCTTGATGTTTCACATGATTTCGTTTGGTTTGTTTCGGCAGTTTCGAATCTCAGAAAATCGACAGAAACAGCCGCTCTTTGAAAAATACTTAAATTCTAGACCCTATTTAATTAGGGCCTTGTTAGTTGGGGATTACAAGAGTCTACATCATCACATACCTATATGCAGTGGGAGCTTAGTAGCATATTGCGTGATTCAATAGTATTTGCGAAATAGATGCTAATTTTGTTGCCAGTTGGCTTCGATTGGGTTTGAAGTGTTTGTTGAACATCTTTCAAAGTAGGTTCTAAGTGTGCTACCCAGTTAGCAAGCTTAGCCTTCTAAGTTGAGCGGGTAGCACACTTAGATCCTTCTTGAGGCCCATGTCGAAATAGGTCAAAACATACGTATAACTTATTTAGACACTCAACAAATCCTACTAAATCTTGTTATGTTTTACTAAGTCCTCTGGGCATCCAGGAATAAAATTTGAAACCTTCATTTGAGAATTCTCATTTCTATATGCAGGCATCGCATTTGCGATACTAAATTTCGTGCGGACACAAAATAGGGATTTCGGTTCGGTTTTTCGAAAATGTGCTCTCCCCGAAGGGCTGGCAAAACAAAAAACACGAAATGATGAAAATCCGCAATTTGTTGGAGCTCACCGGTTATACATTGGTTTTAACGATTTCTATATGTAATTTCGACACAAACATCACCACAGGCGCATGTAAACATGTCCCCGACCTGTTTTGGAAGTGCTTATTAAAATCGACGGCAAAATATTGTTTAGGAGCCCGGGGCCGGAAAATAAGGTTTAGGGAACCCGCACTGAATTTAGCAATTTGCAAGCCATGCCCGTTCTTGCTTGCACGTACGTTTTTTATTTTTTTCGGCCGGATTCCAAAATATGGATTTGGGCACCAAATTGACCGTCAAAAATGCTACGGACGCAAACACACCGGCAAATTCGGCGTCTCGGCGAACCGCATCCAATGGACGACGTCCCGGACCAAGATTCGGCCAAAATCCAGGAAAACAAGTTAAAATTCTATTCGGCTTACCCGAGCAATCCGGGGCATGGTCTGTGAACTCCAAACAATACAATCAAATTTTCACCTACAGAGTGCCCTTGGAAGCGCCTGATTTCTATGCGCAGCCACCGTCCATGGGTCGGCTCTCTGCTCATACTACCTTGATCTACCTTGGGAGCATCTCTGTATAACTGATGATAAATGAAATGAATTAATAAATCATAACACACCAAATAATATATACATATATATATGTACTGTATATACATGTATATATATATATGTGTACATGTGTATATATATGTGTATAAAAAATACAATCAATTTTTCACCTCCAGAGTGCCCTTGAAAGCGCCTCATTTCTATGCGCAGTCATCGGCCATGGGTTGGCTCTCACGCTCGTAATTACTACCTTGGGAGCATCTCTTTATAATTGGTGATAAATACAAATAATCAGTAAATACTAACACATCAAATAATAAGTATATATATATATATGTATATATATGTGTATATATATGTGTATACATGTATACATGTATACATGTATACATGTATATATCTCTATATATATATATATATATATATATATATATATATATATATATCCGACTTACATTCAATAAAAGGAACCGTGATGTTTTGTGAGATGTTCATTCCAACTTAAATGTTCAAGCACAGAGAGATTCGGATCACTTTATTTTTACCGTGATTGTCTGTGATATTATCATCCCGGGATAATTAAAATGTGTTCAACTTAGTTCAAATCGATTTGCATGAATTTCAAGTTTGATAACACATATTCGGATTCGTTGTTACTCGGTAATTGTCTACAGAACATAGTACAAGCGGAGGCACCAATCCATGGGGGCCTCCCTCTCTTGACTCCAATGAGTACCATCAATATACCTAGCTGTTTTTTGGGGGCAAGTTTTAAGTTTTTTAAGGTTTTGTGGTTTTTGGGGGTTTTCCGGTCCCGGAGCTTTCAAAACAGGCCGGGGACGTGTTTAAATGCATCGGGGGTGTTTTTTGCATCGAAATTGCATATGGAAATGGGTAAAATCATGGGAAATCGATAAGATCCGAACATTTTGGGATTTTACAATTTTGGGAGTTCTTTTGCCAGCCCTTCGGGGAAAATACATTTTCGAAAAACGCACCCAAAACGACAAATGGAAAGTTTAAAAAAATATCAAGTTTTTTAAGCAACCAAATTACAGCTAGGTATACCGCCGCCATTGTGACCCCTACTGACAAACAATTTCTGAAATCAGTCATGGATATGCATATCGCGCGCGCGAAATATGTTCTGAGCGTCTCACTTTTGTGCGCATTCATCGTACTTGGTAGCCATCATTACTGAGACCCAATAAATACCATAAGTATATTTACAGTACCCTCCAGATAGCCATGTGTCTCTTTATATTCCTAGGCCTCGGCTTCGACGCTCCCGGTGAGCTTGGTCGGCGCGGCCGAGATCCCACTCCGCGGTCGTTGCGATCGACAGGCGACCGCTCAATACAATTCCACCACATTTTGTAGAGTCATTGTATTGGAAGTGGGGTGCTATGAGATTAACAGGGCATAAATTACGAATAATTGAAAACCTAGTTCGAAAATGTGTAAATGACTTGATACATGATTGAAACGGTATTGAAATAGGGCCATCGCTCATATGTCAATGTGTTGTCAGTGACATAGCGTCCAAAGAGTTTCCAATGGCTCTTGAAACGTTTGACGTTGTGTTTGAAGCACAAACTTCAGGAGTTTAAGGATTTTCCGACAACCCAACGTGAAACACATGAAACTGGAATGGCATATACAAAACAAAACAAAACAAAACAAAACAAAGTTACTAGGTGGTGGTTAATGTCGTTTTTGGTACAGCACGGTTACTGCTTGGGCATCAGGACTTGTACTTGAATTGCAAGCTCAGGACCTACTCCTTTCACCAAGGGGAATGGGCCTGGTCATAGAATATGAACACAAAAAAGAATCACATCGAGTTCATACTAATAATAATGATCAACCTCCCTCCTCCCACTCTCATGTCCCATGAAGTCACCTAAGCACCCACTCCGGGGGACTCGTTTGATGTTTTGTTTTAAGCACGCACTTCAGGAGCTGAAGAACCTTCGACACCGAATGTCAAATACATGAAATATATAGGTTAGCCCCAAGGAGGATTGTTTGGGCCTTTGCCCAAACAATCCTCTGCATTCAGTAAACCACATAGGGGGAGGATATAAATGCCCGGTCTTGCTTGCACGTACTTTTTTACTTTTTTTTCGGCCGGATTCCCAAATCTGGATTTTGGCACGAAACTGACCCTCAAAAAATGCTACGGACGCAAAAACACCGGCAAATTCGGCGTCTCGGCGAACCGAATCCAATGGACGACGTCCCGGACCAGGATTCGGCCAAAATCCCGGGAAAAAAAGTTAAAACTTTATTTTGCCTACCGGAGCAATCCTGGGAATGGAATATTTCTAATGCAATCTTCGGGCTTAGATGAGGTGCAGATGGGATAATGATACAAATAATAGGTCCCCCGGACTCAAGACCCGGTCCCGAGACTCCGGGACCATCATTATCAGGACCGAGCGTGGGAGCCTTGCCAAACCCTAACCCCTAAACCCGGTCCCGTAGGCCTAATCAAAACCAGCCCCATCAAAATGGTTTATGCAAAATGATTGATTGGTAACTCGCTTTTCGTGGGTGGTGAGAATGGTGCTCCCACTCCGTCATTGGCTTTGTGTCCGTTGTTAGGGTGTTATCGGACATGAGGTTCTGATGCTAGTAAGTGACGCGAGGCTACCTTTGCAGTTCGCTATAAGTTGTCCAAGCACAGCAGATGATCAGTGGCTGATTTACCAATACATGTGCCAATCGGTGTTTGGGTTTCTTGGTTTTGTTGGTTTTCCAGGGCCCGGGCCCCAAAATTGGTGCAGGGCCCGGGCCCCAAAATTGGTTTTCCAGGGCCCGGGCCCCCAAATTTTCCAGGGCCCGGGCCCCAAAATTGGTGCAGGGCCTTGGTTTTCCAGGGCCCGGGCCCCAAAATTGGTGCAGGGACCGGACCCGGGCCCAGGACCCGCACAATTTGTTGGGGCCGGGGCACGAGTCCGGGCCTTGGAAACCCCCAAAACAAGAAATCAACAACACGATTGGCACATGTATCAAATAGTAGTTAATGGAGTTTAATACTAATGGGGTTTAATCCCCATGTTAAGTAAACCCCATCAGTATTAAACCCCATTAACTACCTTCCAAATGTATCGGTAAACCATCGAATTGCAAACTACAAGTAAACCCTAGCTGTAGATTCGGGGCAATCTTCAGTTTTTGGTAATTTCGTGTTTTTTTCGTGTTGCCAGGCCCCGAAGCCCTTCAAAAGAGGTCGGGGCGTGTTCAAATGCATCTGGGGTGTTTTGTGCATAGAATTTGCATGTGCAAATGGGTAAAACCATTGGACAATCGATAAGATCGAAACATTTTGGGATTTCTACATGTTGGGGAGTTCTTCTTCCAGCCCTTTGGGGAGAACACATTTCCGAAAAACGCTTAACCTCCTCCAAAGTTGTTTAAGCAACCAAAATTACAGCTAGGGAACCATTTGTTGGTTTTTGTTTTTTTATAGTTTCCCTATTCTTGTTTGTGCATTGCCAAGAAAGGTACGTGAACCTCACATGAATTGTCGAGGTTGATTTTCATGGATTCGCGACCTGTACGTTGATTTGGTTTCGAGAAGTGATCGTTTGTCTTTTATGTGTTGTTTGCAGTTGGTGTCGGGAGTATTTAAAACATTGTCTTTACCTTACCACATTAGAACAGTGTTTCCTTGTGTGCATGATGGCACATATACATGTGCTCTCAAGTGTGTCACTTGATTTCCCTCTCTCTTTCTTTTTCTCTTTCTCTTTCTGTTTCTCTTTCTCTCTCTCTCTCTCTCTTTCTTCATATATACAAACATATATATAAAAAATATACTCAGATAAGAATCAACTTCGAGAGTCTTCCCACGGCATTTGTTGTTGTGGGGACGAAGCACTCCCCAGTCACTTTGTTTTGCCATTGCACATTATCATGTTCCCAACGTTTTGTTAATGTTGCTTTAGGAGTATCGGGGCAGGCATTGAATATTTGTTGACTTTTTCCATATTACCTTGAGTGGTTGCGTACACTAAGATGCCGGAAAACTTGTAGTTCTGCCACATATTCAGGGTATACTGTTGACCCTAGTAACTAGGCCATACTTGGGCTATGTTGCAGCTTTCAAAGTGTCTATAATACAGTCGTTTTTGTTCACCGAGAAGGTCCAGCAAAATATGGATTCAGCTCCGGTCTCATCGCCTCAAACATTTACGGCAAGCTCCTGCATGCGTGGGCAAGTGCCGCAGGGGACCCGGCTGCGAAAGTGGCGTTGTGGCTCAGAGATGGCGCTCCAGCTGGCATTAGTGTTCCCCTTGATGAGCTCGAGGGCCCTCCAGACATGGAAGCCTTTGCTTGTCAGTGAGTTTGTCTGTGTCGGTGCCAAATTCCAGCAATCCCATGGTAATTTCCATTCATTCTGGTTAATTCCGACTAATTCCTATCAATTCCGATTAATCTGCCGTAATACTCCCATGCATTTCCACAAAATCCAATTAGTTTGTCGACCTATATCGCTGGACCTTTTTAAGGTCCAGCAATCGCGCTGATATTCAGTGTGCCCGCCTCCAAATGGCGTCGCGTGCCTTGTTTGTTTCGAGTGGACGTCTGGGATTGCGAGGCCTTGGTGACCGGACGAATTGTTCTTTTCACACATCAAACAAATTGTCCCAGGGCAAGCTTGGATACCACATCGGAGCTCCGGACGTCTAAATACTGCAGAATACTGAGGATTTTCGAAACGAGTCGACTGGGACTAGTCTCGGGACTTGGAAAAGGTAAAAACAATCGAAAAACATAGGTTTGGCCAGTCCTATATATTCGTCACAAGAAGTTGCTTATTCTCTTCTGTCAACAATATGGCTCGTTGTCAATGTTTTCTGTGTGTGTGTTTGCCAGTATTCGTTTTGTTATGTGTTCCGGGCGGGTTCAACGCTTTCCGTGCGTTTGTTGGCTACTCGTTTCCGCCGTTTTCCTTATTCCGGAAGCCTCAGGGCCTCTCCCAAAACGAACCAAAAGTCTCATCAAATTGTTGTTTTATGGGGACCCCAAAATCATACACCACCACCAGCCATTTTCTTATTTTTTCTAGGACCAAATCCGGGGGTGGTGTATATTTCGGGGGTCCCCATTTTAATAACCGTCCCTCCATACATGTATAATATACGGCAGGCGAGAGAAATATTGCAGGAACATTACTAACCCGTCTTTTTTCCAAAACACAAAAGTATACATAGTTTAAAATACAAGAGGTCTGAATAATTTCAAACATAAAAAATCGGCCACAACACCCCTAACGGCCTCCTCGGGTTTATAGCAGACGTCCCCCCCCCCACCCCCCCTAATTGATTTATGCGGGTTTAAAAAATGACCCAAGGCACGGCTTCCATCCCAGTATTAGGGATTGAGTATTGCGGATTCACCTAGATTCCAGTCTTTTATAAACCTGCGTGATCCACGTCCCATGGTGCCCATGGGGCCCATGGGCCCCTTGGGCCCCTTGGGCCCAAGGGGCCCCGGGAGGGCCAGTGCGGGTTTATAAAAGCATAAGGGGACCGGAAAACATAGATATCCCGAGCCAGTCTTTTATAAACCTGCGGGGTTTATAAACCTGAGGAGGCCGTTAGCTTTCCGGATCAGTCCACCCACACCAGTATCGATTGGTCGTTTGCTCTTGTGGTGCACCCTCTGTGTTTCTCATTGGCCCGCCCTCTGCCCGGCGCCCCTTGCCGCCCGCCCGCCGCCGCCCGCCCGCCATCCGTGCACGTGTGCCCCTTGAGCCCCATGGGCCCAATGGGACCAGGGGGCCGAATCAATTAATCCCCAATAATAGAATATAAGCAACCCTCTTTAATAAAAGGAGCTCTTTCGCTCAAACATAATCCGAATGCCAAACCTATTTTTAGAGGTTCAATCGCACCGAATAATAGAATATGATCAAATGGTATCAATCGCACCGAATAATGGAATATGGGAAACCCTCTTTAATAAAAGGCGCTCTTTCGCTCAAACGTAACCCGAATGTCAAACCTATTCTTAAAGGTTCTTTGGCCCGCCCTCTGGGACAAATCTTTTTTCGGCACCCCCCGAGGATTAATTGATTCGGCCCCATGGGCCCCACAGGGCCCAGGAAACAACAAAAAAGGCAGTAAAAAATAAAATATATGGCATTGGAGTAATTTATTTTAGGGTTTAGGGGTTAGGCCCATAGGAGTACACAAAAAAGTGACAAAAACTACACAGGAATGACAGATTTTCTGAAAACTTACCGATTTCTTCTTGGGTGCATTTTCGAAAAGGTATTTCCCCCGAAGGGCGCTCTAAAGAACTCCAAAAAATGGGGTGTATGGTGGGGGTGGGGGTAGGGGTTTAGGGTTTAGGGAATGTATCCCAGAATGCATTTCCTATTAATCTATATATTTCCTTAGTAGAAAACTATATAAGGAAAGTCTTTGTTATGCATTTGTTAAGTATGTTGTCGCTTGTGCGCTCTCTCCAAGGTTCAGAAGTCTTGTACACGGCTGTGCTTGTGCACAATGGTAAGGTACCAATTAAGTATTCATTTGCAAACCACAGATAACAACACACAACAGCAACAACTTAATGGTTAATATGGAAATATATATATATATATATATATATATGTTTTAATATTGGAAATAAATAAATATATATATATATATATCTATGTATCTCTCTCTATATATATATATATATATATATATATATATATAAACCCTAAACCCCTAAATCTCCCCCCACACCATTTTGGGGAGTTCTTTTGGGTGCCCTTCGAGAAAATACATTTCCGAAAACATGCACCCAAACAACATCGGTCATTTTTTTTGAGATAATTTGTCATTGTTGTGTACAAAATCGGGTTGGCTCAACCCCATAGGAAATACACAGGAAATCCCATAAGGAATACTTAACAACAACAGCAACAACTTACTTATGCTGGCAATGGGCCCCCTGAAGGCTCATTCATCACAAAATAGCATTAAAATTGTTGCGGGCCGGCCAACAAATGCTATAACGCTTTTGTTTAAATGTCTTCGGGTCGTCCAACAAAGGTATGCCATAAAATGGTGTTTGAATGGTCGCAGCCTCTCCGGAATGGGTATACCATGAACATGGTACATACTTATATATAGATTGTTTTCTTCTCTCATAATAGCTTACAGTGGATTTCATTTTGCGAAAATGACATGTTTTTGTTTTTTTTTTTTGTTTTTTGGGGGGGGGACGATAATGTATTTTCCCCGAAGGGCGCTCAAAAGAACTCCCAAAAATGGGTGTGCCTGGCGGGCAAAATCTTAGTTAGCCTCCCCCCACCCTTTTGCCCTATATAAAACCCTCCCAACGCCAACAAAACACAAAATCTGAAAAATGACAGAGAATTCATATGATAATGTACGATTAATTCGGCTTGGGTGCTCCTGCTTAGATCACCCCGGTTACGCGGAGGGAAAATTCATTTTTGGTTCTTCCGAATGGGCGCAATTCCTGACGGCACCTTAAGCTCTCGGCGAGTGGTCCCCCACCCCAGTAGTCCAATTTACCTAAATGTCACGATTTTGGTCCAGAATCGACGGTTTGAGCTGAAACTTGGTCCAAATCGATCCGTATTGGTTCAAATAACCATTCAAAACCCTTAGAAACAATAAAAAACTATCAAAACTATGAATTTTCCCTCCGATCATGCGCCGTTTTTTGTATTAATCTGCCGCCCCCATATAAAAAACATATTTTCTCATATTTCTGTCCGGTATTTTGCAACTCAGGTGATCATCGGGCCGACGACTTCGAGACTCATCGGAGGCATGGTGCTCCCGAGGATCTTGGCCATGCTCTGCCTCAGCCAGGTGCAGGCTTGGTCCACAGGGGGTCTTCAGGTCCAATATACCCATGCATATTGGCAGCATCTATTTCTCTTTGTATGTATATATATATATATATATATGGGAGTTTCTCGTTTGTTTCGCTGTAGGGGATTTATACCAGGACCGTTGTGTAAACCCCATTGGGCCCCATTGGGCCCCATGGGGCCCCATGGGGCCCATGGGGCCCCATGGGGCCCGATGGGGCCCATGGGGCCCATGG
>Ga0099797_101636_pt1 | contig 11353 bp, 5 predicted proteins | sample Uncmet_Sort48C_1_FD_89871 | JGI IMG/M metagenome (GOLD analysis project Ga0099797, IMG submission 89871) | Marine eukaryotic communities from CALCOFI LINE 67, Pacific Ocean - C012_Sort48C_1 | ecosystem: Environmental > Aquatic > Marine > Oceanic | place: Pacific Ocean: Monterey Bay | collected... | reverse complement strand
TTTTCATCGTCCTGTACTTCTTTCTTTTCACTAACACATGTTATCTTAGAAAATGGTTCGACTGTAAAATTTTCACCAATTGTAACATTGAATGATATAATACAACCACTGGGTATACGCGCACCTTTTTTAATTATTGCGCCATTGCAAATGATAGATTCTTCAACAATGGCACCATCTTCAATAATTACATCGTCCCATACATGCGAACCTGTAATTTTGACATTGTCACCAATAATACAATTGCGGCCAAGTACTGACTGATCTACTAATGTATCATTACCTATTTTTGTAAGAGATCCTATTACCGTATTTGAACCAACTCTTGCTGACCAAGCTAATGTTACGTTTGCTTCCTTGTAACGATTTATACGTGAATAAACGAAGGATGTTCCATATAAATTGTTATCTGGTACCATTGGGTATGCCCAACGTCGAATTACATCACGGCAAACTGAATCATATGTCCTTGGGTCGTGAACTCTGGCGGCATATTCACTTTCTACTATATGGCCATAAATTTTATGACCTAACTCTTTGTTTTGTACTTCTTGGCGAATAAAATCTTTTCTTAAATCTTTATAATCGTATTCATCCGCAACCCTTGCAATCATTTCTATGGAGCATACATCTACATTGCAATCCATTAAATCATATCGGAACTCAACTCCAGCGTGTTCTGCAAAAAAAGATGCCTCCATGTCAACCATTCCACGCTCACATTCATTATCGTACTTAACAATTTGTTTCGTATTGCTGTCCAATACAACTACTAAATCATCATCGATACTACGTGTACGATGCTCTGGGCTAGCTTTTTTTAAAACTACTGTCATAATATTTTCCTTATCTTTTTCAAAACGTTCTTTATGTGCTTGAATAACTGATGCAAGGTCAATATTGCATACGACATCACCACTGATCAAAACAAATGGCTCCGTTGTTACCATTTTTTGGCTATCTAGCTCCCTCAGTGCATCTCCAGCGTTGTTTGTCTGACTAGATGTAACCGTTCTTACGACCATTTTACTTTGCGGTTCGCTTGAATTTGATTGTTTTTTTGACATAAAATTATTATTATTATTGTTACTATCAGACGTCGTAGCTTTCCACCGTGAGTTGGCTAAAAATTCTTCAATTTTTTCAGAAAAACTAGAGCAAAATACTAAAACCTCATCAATATTAGCTGCTTCTAAAAATTCCAAAACATAATCGAGCATTGGTGTACCACATAGTGGAAAAAGAACTTTAGGCATTTCTAAAGATATTGGCCTACAAGTGTTTGTAAAAGAATCTGCTAATACAACAGCTTGAATTTTATTAGTAGCATTATCAGCAGAGTTTGACTTATTGTTTTTATTTTTTTTATTACCCCCCATGATTCTCCTTTTTGAAAAAAAACAGGTTTCCACTATTTCTTTGTGCTCTTTCGAGAAAAATATGGTTTTAAATTATGGTAAAAAAGTCGTGTGTAAATAGTTGTACTCTGGCAACACCAGAGGAGTAAAAAATGTGGTGTGAAATTAATAATTAGCAAGAAGTACAAACACCACCGCCGCCACACCAAAAAAACAGTAGTAGTATTAGTAGTCTTATGTATTATTATTATTATTATTATTATTATTATTGTATTATTATATATACTAATACGTATATAAAATTAAAATTAAAAAAAAAAATTATTATTATTATTTCTTCTTATTATATTATAACCAGGTACTATTACTATACAACAAGGAAAAATTTCTGAAATCCGTCATACTTGTTTTTAAATATATTAAGTATATATATTTGTATACTAATAGTTCTATCAAATAAAATAGGAATCATCTTTTAGTAGTAGTAATATGAAATAATAAATTATTTTCAATATTATACTTACTTGTACTGTATTATAATATTACATACATATTTTTATTATTATTACTGTAGTATTATATTATTAAATTATTATTTTTATTATTATTATTATTATAATAATAATTATTATTATTATTATTTGTTTATAATTTATTTGTTTATATAATAATTTAAAAAAAAATTAATAATAATTATTATTACCTGTGTATTATTATTATTAATAATATATAGTAGGTGTTGATTATCAACAATTATAGTAGCTACACGCGCTGGGTTGGACAATATATGGTTGGAATTGCTGAGAGTGTGTTGATATACAAGGCACGTGTGCTAGATTGCTTTGTGCTCTTTTAAGATTCTTGGATTAAGTGCACTGTTGATATTTGTAGGTACAAGATGTCGCAGAGTATAAATGCCAGAACAGGTTTATTGAGTCAGTACAAAGACAATGTTGAAACTGTGGAGAGAAAAGAATATCATAAAGCTCGTCGTCAACTCTTATGTGCATCTTTTTTTTGCTTTTTGTTTATGTTGATAGAAGCTGCAGGGGGTATTTACGTAGGTTCTCTTGCTATTATGTCTGACGCCGCGCATTTACTTGCAGACTGTGCCGGTTTTGCCATGGCTTTAACAGGATTATATGTTGCACAGAAACCAACTAATTTAAGATACACATACGGGTACCAAAGAGCAGAAATAATTGGTGCCATATTAAGTGTACTATTGTTGTGGCTGTTAACTGGTATTATTATTTATCAAGCTGTACTTCGTGTGTTGCACCCAGAAGATGTCAATGGGTTCTATATGTTTATTATTGCGTCGTTTGGTTTGGTTGTAAATGTTATAATGGGTGTCATATTAATTCAATCAGGACATGGGCATTCACATGGTGGCTTGCCCGGTAGTAGCGACAACGACTGTAGCCACGGACATTTACATGGCCATTCGCATGGTGATGGTAATGACCATGGTGATAAAAATCACGTTGATAATATAGCTGTTCGCTCTGCGTTTGTACATGTATTGGGCGATGGTTTGCAATCATTTGGTGTCATGATTGCCGCAGGGCTTATATGGTATAACCCAAAATGGAAAATAGCTGATCCAATATGTTCGTTTTTATTTGGTATCATTGTATTAGCAACAACGCCTGGAATTTTAAAACAAGGTTTTGCTATTTTGTTAAATGCTGCTCCAACAAATATGTCAAGGCAAGTATATTCAAGATTATATGCTGTAGATTGTATTGAAGACGTTCATGATTTGCATTTGTGGCCCTTGAATGCTTCTGGAAAATTAGCATTGACTGTACATATTATTGCGACAGATAAAGTGAAAGCGTTAGATAACGCTCAAAAAATTGCAATTGAATTTGGGATTCGACATACTACGATACAAGTAGAATGTGCTGGTTGTGTTGAACCAGGCTGCAATGAAATAGAAAATTGCACTAGAACAAATACTCACAAATGTATAATGGAAGAAGAAGATGATATTAAGTTGATGTCAACAACAGTATCCGATGCAGAAGATGAAGAGGAGAATCATCATGGGCACGGACATGCACACAACGACCATGGGCACTCACACAATCATGGGCACTCACACGCTTAACATTTGGAATTTATCATTTTTCATCTTAAAATTGTGAGCTGGTGAGTGCATTTGGTGACAAAGATATTTATCATGTTCAATTTTCAGCAACAGAAAAATCATATATATACACTCTGTATACATGCATATTACAAGTTTTGATACATTTAAGAAACATTAAACAAATGTTAAAGAGTCGTCTTTTTTTTATTCTTCGAAGGTTTAAGGTTTATTCACCATTTTGTGTCCATAGTAGTATGCAATAGTATTAGTATACTGTATTAGTATATTTATTATTTATTGTACTATTATTGAAATTATGTCAGTCAATTCAGTTATATATAATATATTATTAATCGTATTATTATAATAATAGACTAATTATTTATCATAAATATAATATTGATACAACAAACGGTACATATAATAATAATAATAATATTAATACTTTATACTACTCGCGTAGTATAATATAATAATAAAATAAGCAAAATTAAAATACGTGTAAAAAATACAAATTTACAGCAAATGTGTGTACAAAGTCGATGGATCACATTATGAACTTTGGCGGGGAAATATACGTATACATATGTGTATGCGTGCGTAGATCAATATATATATACATGTATACATGACGTTGTGATGAAACGGCAAAGAAAGAAGGCGCATAAAAGAAACAATGATAATGCACATGATGAATACGATAGAATAATGCAAAACAAACCACTGTGCTCATATAAACATCCAAAACGAACGGTGTACATAAATGAAGTAGAAAAGATAGCATGGATGAAGTCCATGGACGTTTACTATGTACCAAATCAAATTAAGAGGAAAAATATTAAATATAGAAAAGATGAAATAACGATGGACAAAATAAATACTGTTACTGCTATAGACAACGATCGTATTCCACCGCCACCTAAACCATTGACATATAAACAACAAGTTTTAATCGATACATATTCTCCAACTAAAACAAAAAAAGATAAGAAGAAGAAGAAGAAGAAGAGGCAGGATCCCCCAATACCACAAACACCCTTGTCGCCATTGTTACAATGGTATGAAAGTACAAAAAATGAAATTGTGGATTATGATACAAACATTAATCTCGATGACAATGTGTCAGCGTACGTGAGCGAGGAGAATTCAGAAGTATTAAACTTGTACAATAATTACTATAATGATAATACTGTTAGTCCGTTCTTAAATGGTTTGTTGTTTCATGATTTCGCGGGTAATAAACCTAAGAATATTATTGATTTAATTGGGTTACAAAACGAATTTAGTCCCAAAGTTGTAAGAATATTAAGTGGTTGTCATAGAAAGGTCGTAACAAAACTTTGTATACCATCCCTACTGGAAACAAGAAGTAGTAACATGATGGTTGAAAAAGCAATTAAAAAAAAGTGTTTGATTGAAATGTTTAAAAATAAAAGTTGTAGTTGGATAAAATTAAGTCATCTTAATATTTCTAAAACAGATGTTGTAGACAATGAATTATTAATGTCGATTGGCCAATCGTGTCCTTGTTTACAATATATCGATGTGTCTTTTAATGCAAACATTGATGATGTTGGTCTAAAAAATTTGGCAAAGAAACGTCCGGGTGTAAAATCTTGGGTATTAAATAATTGTACAAACGTCTCTAATCTGGGGGTAAAATTCATTGTAGATATCTGTAAAAATCATTTAAAAGCACTTGAACTTGGGGGTACAGAATCAAAAATAGACGATGGGGGTATTTTATATGTATCAAAACATGCACATAGCTTGGAATTGATAAATTGTTCGGGAAATACACGTGTTACTGACATATCTTTGGCAGATATTACAAAAGACAGTAAACTACAACAAATTTTTTTTTCTAGAAATGTATCAATTGACGGGTCGCTTTGTAATTATATATGTAGTTTACAAAAACTCGTTTCGTTGGATTTATCATATTGTCCTTCATTGGATGATTCGCATATATATCAACTTGCAGCTAATAGAGGGCTCTGCAAAACGTTTGTAAATTTGAAGTTTGTAAGCTGCAAATTAATCACCGATGATTCAATGTGTAAATTAGTCAAGTATAGCAAAAGTTTAAAAGAAATTGACTTGAGCCACCTACGAAAAAAACGTGGTGACGTGCCTTTGACTCCAATCGTAGAACTGAGAACACTAGCGGTGACAGAGGAACAAAATGAAATGCTGTATCGTGAATTGATAGATGGCGGTTTTAAGCTATTTGAAGATGGTTTGGATTTTGGAGATTTTATTTTTGGTATAGATCAACATTTATTGAAGACACGTGATTTTGTTGATGTAGATACTGGTTTAAATTTATGGGTTATCTTTACCAATGCTTTTTAACATTTCCGCAAGAGCAAAATATTTGGCATCAAGTTCTTCGTCAACTCTAGTACTCTTTCTTCGTACTACAACACTATCGTTTGCATCGCCGTTTATCGCTTCTTCGTCAGCTTTTCTACGATCCGCCATTTCCTTTGTTAACTTGTCTTTTGCTTCTTCCATAGAAGTCGTAATGACACCAATGAATAAATTAAGTATCATTAATGACGCTAAAAAAATAAATACGACCCAATATAGTGCCGCTAATAAACCGTACCCTTTTGATTCTGTACATAAATCAGGCATACCATCGTAGCCATATGCGTCGCAGCCATACATTGATGTATACATCAAATCCGTCCAATCTTCTAACGTCGCTGCACGAAACAAAGAAACTAATGCAATGTGTAAAGTACCCAAGTTTATCGGGTCATTTTTACCAAACACCATAACTGCAACAATTCCAAAAATATAGAAAACAATAAGTAACAGCAATCCTATATATGCGATACTAGACAAACTCATTAACAAACCTATTACAAGTATTCGCAATTTTGGTAATGCTTTGACTAGCTTTAATGTGCGAAATAAACGTAATAATCTCAGCATCATGCTGCTATTCCCACCTTGTATTGGGAAAAAACCAACTAAAACTATGGCAAAGTCAAACATATTCCAATTGTCATAAAAAAAACGCCATGGTTTTGAACCTTCAGCAAGTAATTTAACAAATATTTCTAAAACAAAAATTATCACTATTACTAGTTCCAGTGCTGTAACAACATATTTAAGCGTTTCGTTGTTTATTTTATACGTATTTATGCCGACTAATACTCCAGCAAGACAAATAACGAATATCATAAATGTTTGAAAGTAAAAAGAATTCGTCAATTCTCCACAAAAGCGTATTATTGGTTCGTGATTATGAAACACAGCTACTTTCTTATATGCTTCTAAACGCTCAATGCGATCTCTTCGTTTTCTTTCTTCTTTCAATTTTCGTTGTTTTTCTCTCAATTCATGCTTCTGTTCATCTGTCATAATACTTTCTTCATACTTTCGTTGCCTCTCCTCTTGTACTTTGGCAATAGCCATTTTTGCTGCTACAATTGCAACAGCCATATTCTTAAAATTTGGTAATCAATTAACTGTATGCAATGTTTCAATAATTTGCTTTTTACCCAACACAAGTTAAATATTGAAATAAGATTAATGTATATATATATTTATTATACAAAGTATCACTTTATATGAAACTAGTAAAGTGGAAACGTAGGTTTACTTCATCAGCTCCCAGATGTGTTCAGGATATGCAATTTGTATTTTTTTTGCGGCAGTGTGTTGTATAGTCTGTCCACTAAAAAAATAATTAATATAATAATAAAAAAATATAATATAATAATAATAATGTGGTATATAGCTTCATGTTGGACAGTATTCAATAAGTGGATAATTAAGGCAACGGCCAAAAATTCGTCGTATTATAATATATATTTTAATAATAAATTTGAACAAAATAATACCTTAATTGATGCAAGTGCAATATAGTATTCTCGCCTTCAATAAAAAATTGCAGCCACGCCAATAGATTTTATTTTATTTTTTACAAATAACTTAATTTATTTTTTCCAAACAAGAACGAACACTTTTTTATTATTGCTACTATATTTAATATTAGTTCAATTAGAGGTACCTGTATATGATCCTCACGTAATTTATTATTTTTTATATTTTTTTACCAAATAAAGCTTATATAAAAAAAGATGTAGTTTTCTTTCTCTCTCTCTGTGCTATGCGTATCTTCTCATCTTCCATCTCTTGCCGTTTACGCTTCGTGCGGTCCTTATCCTCTGTCTGCCTCTGTTTGACTACAACATTGAGAAGTGCATCGAATCTTCGAGTGCTACCTTGCTGGGCATATTTGTTTTGTGCAGTGAGATTACTACTACTTCCATTAACTGCAATCTTCAAACCAATATTTTCCTTGTCGCTAACTGGGGGTCTTCCAGGAAAAGAAGTTGTGTTGAGTTGACCACGCTTTTTTGAAACTTGAGAACAATTAAAATTGTGGTGGCTTCCTTCTTCATCGTCAATAATACTACCACCACCATCATTTGAGCTATCTGACGAGTCAGAGTCGTCTGAAAGTGCTTGTATCACTCTCGCCTTTGCTTTTTTTCTTGCACGACTTCCTTGCCTCCTTGCTACAATCAAATCTCGTTGCATTTTTGCTTCTTTGGTGTAGCGAATGATTGCATCTTCATCTATATTAGTTTCTTCCCTTTGCCATCTTGGCGTATACGAATCACCCGCCCTACGTCTTGTGGTGCCCAGTATAGGGTTGCGACAAATAGGGCATTTCTGGCAACAATGCATATTTTCATTTTTTTGTTTTGGCCTGTCTGTTTGAATCTCCGTTTGTATACATTGCCAATGAAATACATGACCACAACCTTTTAAGCTATAATCACTGCCATAATCTAAACAAATCTTACACTGTTCACCCTCTCTGCATGTTGGTTTCCATTGTTTTTCTATTTTTCTTACTGTACTAGTATTGATTTTAGCTTTCTTTATACTTTTCTTTTTTCTTTCTTCTTGGATTGCAAGTTTTGATAATTGTTGTTTTTCTTCATTGTTGACTTCATCTTTCCACTTCAATCTACCTTGTGATTTGTATTCCTTAATATCAGCAATGTAATCGGCTGTAGTCCTATAAGTGTAAAGTGTATTGTTTGTAAATTTAATACGAACTTTACCACTTTCCAATATGCTTGCAGAACCTTCCCACCAACGATCCATTGAGAAAATATAATATGTCCTGTTAAAGGCCGAGTCATTATTATCCGTGTTATTAATATGATCGTCTTCCATATCACGGAATGTCGATACAGCACTACCCGTTCCATTTGCAACCACTTCATCTTTGGTCTTATTCAAAGATGTATTTGATAGACTTACAGTGGTATCTTCATCACTATCCTCCTCGTTTGTAAGATCGATGACTTCTAGGTTGGCTTTTTTGATGGTATCACAGTGTTGGCGGCCTTCTTTCGCCAATTTCGTCGCTTGTGGCAATGTTAAGGCCCCCTCTTTATACAGTTGTTCGATGTCTGGTGGTAAGAGTTTATTTATACTACGTGTAGATTTTCTACGTCCCTTTGGCCTCTTTTCATCACTGTTATTGTTGGACTGATAATTTCTCTCGTGAGGTAACAACGGCGCTGCGATATTGTTTATGTGAGACATACATTTACCTTTTGGTACTGCAACATGTTGTTTTTCAATCTCTATGGGATTCTTCAGTTTTATTGAAACTTGTCCCTCTTTACGGATTTTTGTACTGTCTGGTCGAGGAAATGCATCGTTTGCAGAGAAAGTTGTCTGCCCGATGTTTCCAGTGTTGTTATTGCCTACAATAGTTGTAGTGATAGTGGTGGTGGTGATGATGATGGCTGTGTTAGTTTCTTTTATCTTGATGTATATGTGTATGCTCTGTGTTTGTACATGTAATTGAATAAAATAATTATTATTATTATGGCGTGGTGCATAATAATAATATATTATTATACCGTGATGAAAAAAAATATTATTGTGTGATGATTGTAGTACCTGTATATATGATATAATGTTTTGTGCTTTCCAGCTTTCCAGCTTTCTGGCTTTTTGATGAATTAAACATTTTTTTTTTTTTTGATGAATCAAACAAAATCTGGCCGCTGGCTAGGGCTGGCAATGATGAGAAGAGAAGCGCAAGCATTTTTCCGTGCCTCACTTATTTTTCACTTTTACCTATCAAAAGTATAGGAGGTAGAATATTTTGTATTATTTTTGGACATTCATTATACCAGTGTAAAGTTGTTCTTGTGAAATTGTGAAAATCGTAGGATATGGCATACGTAAGTGTATGCATTTACACACAGTGCATGTGATTGGCATGAAGTATATGATATTTATACCTCTTTTATTAAAACGGAAAGTAAACATTTAACCAGATATCAGATGCACTATGGGTGTATGCATGCAGTGAATGTGCCAATTGAGTGACATTCAACAATAATAGCAGGGAAATAGAAGGGGAATAGAAAGGAAATGATACTCACGATTTACTACTTTGAATGCACTTGCATAAGATGCCATATGAAACTTTTTTTTGTAAATATTTGTTGTTGGTTTGTTAAATATTTAAATACTGTTTTTAGATTTTATTTAAAATTTTGTTTTTGCTTTGTCTTTGTTTTGTATTGGTCCAAGTTGTGGTTGTTGTGGTTGTGTGTATGTGTGTGTGTTGGGGGGGGTGAGTACTAATAATAACATAATAGTACAGGATGTGTGAGTTTACCCGTTTACGGTAAGGAGTATGTTAAAAATTCTATACTGTGGTTGAGGTTACGATTAAGGAGTGCTTCAATTTAGGGAATTTCTTAGTTGATATGCTTTGATTTAGTGGATTTTTTTAAAAACTTTTTTTTAAAATCACTAAGTGTGCCATTTAGTACAAATTAGAGTAGAGTTTCTTTTTCAAATAAAAATTTAAGTTGGTAAAAAGTTGGTTTAGTTTACAAACATCCATTTATTGGATTTTTAGGCACTACTTTCGCCACATTATTTTTTCCGCCACTTTCATTATTTTATAATTGATTATAATAATAAAACAAAGACCTCCTAATCATTTATCATTTTGGTCGCGTCTACATATTAGCAGTAAATTAATTACAATAAAATTAATTATAACCAGGTATAATATGAAATAAAACAAAGACCTGATCATTTTGCCCGATTGGATTTTTAGGCACTAAATCGAAGCAGCACTTTTGCCTTTCATCATTATTTTATATATTAATTATAACCAGGTATAATAAGAAATAAAACAAAGACCTGATCATTTTGCCCGATTGGATTTTTACTCGTAGGGTGCTAGGCACTAAAAAATCGAAGCAGCACTTTTGTCTTTCATCATTATTTTATACATTAATTATAACCAGGTATAATAAGAAATAAAACAAAGACCTGATCATTTTGCCCGATTGGATTTTTACTCGTATAGCTATGCACTAAAAAATCGAAGCAGCACTTTTGTCTTTCATCATTATTTTATACATTAATTATAACCAGGTATAATAAGAAATAAAACAAAGACCTGATCATTTTGGCCGCTAGAGTAGATTAGAGTGCCATAATTATTACGTATTTCTTATTATTTTACTGTATTATTTCAATTGTTAAATATAGTGCTATAATAATAATAAATATATAATAAATAAAATCACACCACTACTACTATTGCGCGCACACACACACACATCACAGACAACTTAACACTTTGTTCTTCTAAAGTAACGTGAATGCCCCAGATATTGTCTTTCAAGCAAACTAAATTATTTTTAAACTTCTTTGTCGGAATTGTATTCTGTTGATATCTATCTAAACAAAAAAAAACTCTTAGTCATACAAAATTCCTATGTTAACTTCAAGTATTACTGAAAAACCTGAACTTGAACGTAGAGACTCTCTATCATGGGCATTGGAACCAGGTACAAACAATAATAAAGTGAAAAGAAAG